>Ga0209536_100006630_pt1 | contig 17640 bp, 12 predicted proteins | sample DeeMarSeWOR28_12_FD_187461 | JGI IMG/M metagenome (GOLD analysis project Ga0209536, IMG submission 187461) | Marine sediment microbial communities from White Oak River estuary, North Carolina - WOR-2-8_12 (SPAdes) (version 2) | ecosystem: Environmental > Aquatic > Marine > Intertidal zone >... | reverse complement strand
CTCCGCCAACCCTGTCCAATATCTCCAGGTCAGCGCGGTGAGTCGCCTCGAAAAATTCTCCATCATAATAACAGATCCCTCCCCAGGAGTTGACGGAGGCGCTCTTCACTGTCCTGAGGGTGGTGGCCACCACCTTGAAATTGGGGTATGCTTTCACTGCATTGATTATCATCTTCTTGTAGCTGCCGGACTCCAGGCTGGTAAGGTTCTCACCCACACCTTCCACTTCAAATCCAAGGCAAGCTGTGAAGTCCTCTTCATTCCCGATCATCACATCCACATAGGGTGCCAGCCTGCGGTTCACCTCCCTCGCCTTATTCGGACCGCCAATGGATTTCCAGAGCGACGGACGATAATTGAGGTCATAGGAGATCAAGGTTCCGTGTTTGCGGGCGGAGGTCATGGCCTCTTCAATCACAGCCGGCGTGGTTTCAGAGAGGGCCGCAAAAATACCTCCCGTATGGAACCATTGTGAGCCAAGTTCCCCGAAGATGTGGTCCCAGTCGATATCCCCGCTTTTCAGCTGGCTTGCTGCAGTGTGTCCGCGGTCTGATACACCCATGGCTCCCCTGATCCCGAAGCCCCGCTCGGTAAAGTTCAACCCGTTGCGGACCGTCCTTCCGATTCCGTCGTAAGGGACCCACCGGATGTGATCCACATCCACACCACCCTGCATAATCAGGTCCTCAACGAGTCTGCCAACCGGATTATCTGCAAACGCGGTTACAACAGCTGTGGGGAGTCCAAAACATTTCCTGAGGCCGCGGGCCACATTGTATTCACCTCCGCCTTCCCAGACCCTGAAATGGCGGGTGGTACTCACCCTCCCCTCCCCCGGATCCATTCTCAGCATGATCTCTCCCAGAGATACATTCGCATATTTGCACTCTTCCTGTTTTTTGATGGTCAGTATAGTCTCCATATAGATGCGGTTGTTCAGGTTGGTCAATCGATTGCGCAAACACAAAATTACAATTTTTTAGGGCCCGGTCAAGTGGATCGGGCATATATGTATTTGTGTTATTTTTATGCTCCAAACAGCATCGCATGAAAGCAGCAGTATTGACATCCTACGGTCACATCGAATGGAAAGAGTTGGAGAAGCCCACAATCGACAGGGATGAGGTATTGATCCGTGTCTCTTTCGCAAGTATCTGCGGCAGTGATCAGCATATATTCACCGGTGAATTTCATCCCAGGACCCGCACCCCGATGATCATGGGGCATGAATTTGCAGGAACCGTAGAAGAGGTGGGCGAAGAGGTGAAAGGATTGGCTCCGGGCGATAAGGTTGCTCCCGATCCGATCATCTGGTGCGGTGAATGCCCCGCCTGCAAAATGGGCCGTTACCCGGCATGCACCAGCCTGAAGCTGATCGGAGTAGACCTGGATGGTGGATTCACCCAGTATATATCCCTGCCCGAAACCATGCTTTACAAGGTTCCTGCCGGCATACCTGATCAGCATGCAGCCCTGATCGAAGTGCTCAGTATCGGATTTCATGCGAAAAACAGGGCCGGTGTAAGTAAGGGCGATGTGGTGGCCATCTGGGGTTCGGGCAAGGTGGGTCTTTCCATCCTGGAAGCTATCCGAACAGTCACCAGTGCCACGGTATTCCTGGTCGACCTCCTCGACAAGAGGCTGGGGGTTGGACCCGCTCATTATGACAACGTGGTTCCCATCAATGCGCTGAAGGAAGATCCCGTTGAGAGGATCCTGCAGGAAACCGGAGGCAGAGGAGTAGATGTTGCCTTCGAAGCGGTGGGACATCCCGAGGAAGCTTCCCGTACCCTCAATCCCGTCAGGGGTTGCATTCAGAGCATCAGGGGGAGCGGCACCGTCTGTGTGCTGGGTCTCGGTAATGAGCCCGCTCCGGTCCTTTTCAAGGAACTCATCTGGAAGGAGGCTACTATCATTGCATCAAGGGTCAGTCACGGGGAATTTGCAGAGACCATTGAACAGCTCGAGAAGGGCACCCTGAAACCGGACGCCCTCATTACAGGAGTTCTTCCGGCTTCGGAGACCCAGCAGGGATTTAACATGCTCGAATCCGACAAAGATGCACACCTGAAAATACTTCTGGATCTCAGTTAAGCGCCGGAAGTAGCAGGGTATCCCCCATTTCTGACATCAGCTGCGTCAGATCGCTGTAGAGTTGGGCAATCCGCTCCTCCTGTACGGGGTCGGCAGCCAGATCATGCAGTTCCAGTGGGTCTGCTGACAGGTTAAAAAGCTTCACCACCCCGGCCCTGGGATAAACAATCAATTTGTATTCCCCTGCCCGGATCATCCGCTGCAGGTCCATGTATGCTCCATAGATTGCTCCATAGTTGGATCCCGTTTGCTCCCCGTCAATGGTGGGTCTGAGGCTGTGGAATTCCACCCAATCAGGCACCGTTCCTCCGGCGTACTCCAGGACGGTCGCCATGACATCCTGCAGATAAACGGGAGCCTCACTCTGCTGACCGGGGGGTACATCTGGCCCCACTATGATCAGCGGTGTCCGCATGCTGTGGTCGTACATGTTCTGCTTTCCCATCAATCCGTGGTTTCCGACGGCTAATCCGTGGTCGGCGCTATAGATGATGTAGGTGTTTTTATCCTGGCCGGTCTCTTTCAGTTTATCCACTATCCGCCTGACCTGGGAATCCAGATGGGTGATCAGGGCATAATATTCCTGCCGGTTCACCTGCACTGCAAAGGGCGTCCTGGGGAAGGGTGCCAGTGCTTCATCCCGGAGTTCGGCCGAACATCCGATGCGCTCCTTTTCTGGATATTCAGGCATAAAACTCTCAGGTACGCCAATGCTTTCCAGCGGGTACATATCCACATACGCTTTGGGTGACTGACGGGGATCATGGGGGGCATTAAAGGCCACATACATAAAAAAGGGATTCTCGGACCGGGCCGACTGCTCCAGGAATTGGACGGCTTCGCTGGCAACCACCTCGCTCCAGTGGATCCCTCCTTCCCAGTATCCTCCAAACTTCGGGTCCCACGGTCTCCAGGCAGTGTCATGCTCATGCATGGGCCGGTGATAGCCTTCCGGCGTATCAGGCGGCATCCCCGGTCTTTCAGTACCCACATGCCCGAAAACCTCGTGAGGTGGAATGTTCACATGCCATTTCCCCGTCATGTAGGTCTCGTATCCCAATCGCTCCATGGCTTTGCTCCACAACTGGTCCCTGGCTGCCAGGGAATCCAGCCTCTCCTCCAGCTGCCTGGAATGCCACAGGAATTTCCCGGTATTGAACATGGTCCGGGAAGCCACACAGATGGCACCGTGCCATCCACCCATGTTATAGGTTGTGGTAAACACCATTCCCTCTCTGGCCAGTTCATCCAGTGTGGGGGTGATGATCTCCTGGTTACCAAGTTCATGAATGGTACCATGGGCCTGATCATCTGCCAGGATGAACAGGATGTTTGGCCTGCCCATCTCCCTGTCGGTACAGGAGATCAGCAAGAGCAGCAATGCAGCCAGTGTTCCGGTTTTTTTCATTCGGTTACCTGCTTTCAATCTTGAAGACCACTGCCATGCTGTCGGGAGTTTCAGAAGGCATCTTCAGAAGAAGCCCGGACTCCTCCAGGTCCCATTCTATCGCTGCATCGCTGCCCAGGAGGCTCACGGTGGAGATATCTACCTGTTCAGGCAGGCTCTCAGACGAAAATGCCTCCAGGCTGATTTCCGTCCCCGGCCCGGGCCAGCCCATCAGTGTTGCATAGATGATCCGATCCCTGGCGGTATACCGGATGTCCTTCCAGCTATACTTTATTTTCAGGAATTCGCGATGAAATTCAAAATGACCTTCCGGCTGGATGGTGGGACCTTCCCCGAATATGTACCAGGGCCGTGTATCATATATGGCTTCACCGTACGCATTCAGCCATTGTCCCATGGTCAGCAGGACCTGCTTCTGGTTATCCGGAATGGTGCCGTTGGCTTTGGGACTCACATTGAGCAACAGCACCCCGTTTTTACTGGCTATGTCGATCAGCACATGCAGCACATCGGTGGCCGTCTTGATCTCCAGGTTCTCGGTATAGCACCAGCTACCTTTGCTGATGGTTTCATCGGTCATCCATGGATCTTTTTCAAGCCTGTTTTTCCTCGATTTTTCCAGGTCCTCCACCGTAAAATCGAGTGGCAGGTCCTCCTGTTTCCGGACAATGACCACCTCTTTTCCCCAATTCTCAGCCTGGTTGAGGTAATAAGCTGCAAATTTCTGCCTGTATGCTGCAGGGATCTTATCCAGTACGTAATCAAACCAGATGATATCGGGCTGATACCGGTCAATCACCTCCTTGAGTTTGGCAAACCAGATCTCTTCCAGCCACTGTTCCTCAGGCATGTTCCCGTAGAGCAGTCTGAGTTTGGGATCCTCCGAGGAGGTGGGCATATCCAGGGACCAGGGATAGTGGCTCCACTGGTAGGGCTCATGATCTTCGGTCCGGATGCTGTCGTGCCGCTGCAACTGTTTGGCATGGTGAAAGGTGGTGATCAGTTTGATACCCCGTTCTTCCAGTTCGGCCGCCAGCAACCCGGTGATATCCTTCTGCGGACCCATGTCATTCACGTTCCAGGGAGTGGCATCGCTGTCCCACATGGCAAATCCGTCGTGATGTTCGGCCACCGGTCCCGCAAACCGGGCCCCGGCCTGCTTGAAGAGATCGGCCCATTCAGCCGCATTAAAATGTTCTGCCCTGAACATGGGAACGAAATCATGGTACCCAAATTCCGAAGGATGTCCGTAGGTCTCCATGTGATGTTTGTACACATCGTGCCCTTCCTGGTGCATGTGGCGCGGATACCACTCGCTGCTGTAGGCAGGGACGGAGTAGACCCCCCAATGAAAGTAGATCCCCAGTTTGGCGTTCCGGAACCACTCCGGCGAAGCCTCGTGCCCGGCGAGTGATTCCCAGTCAGGGGCATAGCTTGCTTCCTGCTGATCCTCCTGCGCATGCTTTCCCATGCAGCCAAAGAGGAACAGACTCATCACTAGGTAAACCGTTTTTTTCATTTTCATGATGATTTATGATTCGAATCCACTGAGATTCTGCGCTGTTAATCCCTTATTTTTCAAGTCGGTCCAGAAACCGGATGGCATCTTCTTTTGAAGAATCCCCACATTGCGCAACATCTTTTCAGGCCTGCTGGTATTGAGCGCAATGGCCGCAATTCCAGGGTGTGACAGGCCGAATTGAATGGAGGCCTCCACCGGATCGACCCGATGGGCCCGGCATGCTTCGTAAAACAGTTCCCTCCACCCGATCAGGAACCTACCCCTTTCCGTATCTGCATCCAACTCCCGGTAATCGTACATGCTGCCCCCCGCAAGGAATCCCCCGTGGAACAGTGCCGAATTGATGATCCCCACCCCATCCTGTTCCAGCTGATCCATAAACAGGCGGACCTCCTCCGGATGCTTCAGGATAGTATAGCTGTTGGCAAGCATGACCCAGTCAAACGGTACGTGGTCGTACAACTCCCTGATAATGGTCCACTCCTTGGCCCCTATCCCCACAGCCGTGACGCTCCCCTCCCGCTTCAGGTCCAGCAGGGCCCGGTACGACTCAATGATCTCAACCAGACGTTTAGCGCGTTCACCGGAAGATCCTGCGGCCTGCAGGTACTCATCTGGATCATGGATGGACACCAGGTCCGGAGTGAACTTCCCACCGAGCAGCTCGTTGCCCTGCTCAAAACACTGGATGATGCCTTCGTATCCAAATCGCTGCTGACAGTCAAATTCCAGGTTGGCCCACACACCCGGTTCGAAGGTGGGCTCACTGGCCCGGAGTGGCACCCGGTACCAGCCCAGCTTGTTTGAGATCAGGATATCCTCGCGGTCGACTCCCAGCTCTTCCAGTCCCTGACCGATCACCTCCAGGGCAAGTCCGGCCCCATACTTTCCCGCCGTATCGATCACCACAGGCACCTCCACACATTGAAACCAGCCCCTAATCAGGTCAAGTTTCTCCATATGGGATAGCTCCCTGTAGAGATTTCCCAGGTAACTGGTTCCGAAGATTATTGGAGGCACCTCCAGACCGCTCTTTCCAAGTGGTTTTTTTCCGGTGAGCTTCATTGATTATGTAAAGAAGGTTAATGGGCAAAACTGCGCGTCCTGTAACCATAGATAGCGACCACCACAAAGCATATCAGGGGAATAAAGAACGAGAAGTTCTCCGCAGGCATATTCATCACCATGCCCTGTTTGATGATGGCCCCCTGAAGGGGAGGCATGACCGATCCTCCCAGGATGGCCATGATCAGTCCGGCTGCACCAAACTTTGCATCCTCTCCCAATCCGCGCAAAGCGATCCCGTAAATCGTAGGAAACATCAGGGACATGCAGAAGGAAACGGCCACCAGGCAGTAGAGCCCGAATATGCCCTGAAAGGCGATCACACCGCTGACCAGCACAAATCCTCCAACGGCAAAAAACATCAGCAACCGTCCCGGTTTTACATAGCGCATCAGGAAAGTAGAGATGAACCTGGCCACAATGAACAGCCCCATGGCTACCCTGTTGTAAGTATTGGAGAGCACCTCTGCTTCCTGTTCCCCCATGCCCTGGCTCATGAAATAACGTGTACCGTAATGAATGATAAATGTCCAGCACATGATCTGTGCGCCCACATAAAAAAACTGAGCCACCACTCCTTCGCGGTACCTTGGAAGGGAAAAAATCCGCTTCAGCGTGGGAAAGAAATTGATGGTATGATGCTGGTCCGCGTTTCTGGGCATCCTCACCAGGGCTATGACGATGAACATGACCAGGATGACCACACCAATGGCCACATAGGGGGAGCGTACGATGGCCAGATCGGCCATTTTCACGGCTTCGAATTCTTCAGTCGCCAGGGTTGCACGTTGTGAAGTATCCATCGGGTCCAGCTTGGCAAGGATAAAGCTCCCGGCCACCCACATACCCAGTATGGAACCCACAGGATTGAAGCTCTGTGCCAGATTGAGGCGCTGAGTGGAACTTTCCTCCGCCCCCATGGATAGAATGTATGGATTGGCGCTGGTCTCCAGGAAGGATAGCCCGCAGGTCATAATAAAATAGGCAATTAAAAAAGGGGCATATACCCCGATGGCAGAAGCGGGTATGAAAAGCAGGGCCCCGGTGGCATATAGCCCGAGTCCTACCAGGATACCGGATTTATACGTAAACCGCCTGATAAATATGGCAGCCGGAAAAGCCATGGCGAAATAGCCCCCGTAGAAGGCGACCTGAACAAGGGATCCCTGTACCGGGCTCATCAGAAAAATTTTGGCGAAAGCCTTGACCATGGGATTGGTAATATCGTTTGCAAATCCCCAGAAAGCAAAGCATGAGGTAATCAAAATAAAGGGGATCACGTAGCGGCGCTCCAGTACTTTAAATTTCCGATTTTCCATTTTATTACACTTCTAGTTCATAGCAATCAACAGCGTTTTGGAAATATATCTTCCTTTTAGCTTCGGGACTCCAGCCGTCAAAAAAGCGGTTGTAAATCTCCATGACCTCTGCATACCCGGCTGCCAGCAGGCAAACCGGCCAGTCACTTCCCAGCATGATCCTGTCTTTGCCGAAGGCCTGAACCGCCACCTCCATATAGGGAAGCAGCGATTCATAGGACCAGTTCCGGCCGTCGGCCTCGGTGACCAGCCCGGAGATCTTGCACCATACATTGGGATGACGGGCAAGCTGTTCCAGATGCTCCTGCCAGGGATGGATCCTGCCCGACCGGATGGGGGGCTTGGCCATGTGGTCCAACACAAATTTCTGTTCCGGGAAGCTGGCTGCCAGCTCGATGGCATATTCAAGCTGATCAGGATGGATCAACAGGTCATAGGTCAGTCTGTGCGGTTTCAACCGGGCCATTCCTTCCCTGAAGGATGGGTGCAACATGAGGTCCCTCTCAGGTTCATCCTGAAGCACATGCCTGACCCCTGCAAACTTCCGGTGAGGAGCCCACGCCGATAACTGATCGCCTGCTGCATCTGATCTCAGGTCGACCCATCCGACCACGCCCCTGATCAGCTCGCTCTTTTCGGCGATGGCCAGCAACCAGCCGGTTTCTTTCAGACTTTGCCTGGCCTGTACTACCACCGTACCTGAAACACCCTCCTTTTCACACACCTCTACAAGATCCCCTGCCAGGTAATCCCTCCGAAGGACCTTCATGGAATCTTCAATCCAGCTGTATTCCTCCCTGTTGTATTCCCAGAGGTGGTGGTGGGCATCGATCATAAAGCGCGTTCAGGGAGTATGGAGGGATGAATCCTCCAGTTTATAAATTCTTTCCATCAACTGCCATTTTTCATCTGCACTGGCTTCCGCTGACGTATTCTGAAATTTTGCCACATATGCTTCCCATTCCGACTGTCTCGGTTTGGCTGCCAGCTCCCTCATGGCGCTGGCGTGCTCAAATTCAGGAACGGTATCCATGATCATGAAGAGGCGGTTCCCGGTAATGTAGATTTCCATATCCACGATACCCACCTCCTTCATCCCCTGTGAGATCTCAGGCCAGGTATGTCCCGGACTGTGTATTTTCCTGTAAGCTTCGATCAGTTCAGGATCATCCCGCAGCGTCATGGTTTTGCAATACCTTTTGAAAGAGTTGTCAGGTTGTTCTTCTTGATATCCCATCATATCAGGTATTTGAGTTATTTATCCGGAGAAACGGGTCTCCATCGGGTTTATTCTTCCATAAACCATACATTCATCTTGCCGACCTCCCTGTTGGCCCACGAATAATAGGGAACCAGTTTCATACCGGCACCCTCCACCACATTGACACCACCCATCAATGCAGGCTCGAAACGGGAGGTAAAGGAGGCATGGCTGCTCACCCTGATCTCCAGTACATCCGAGATGTTATCCACCTCTTCCGCACAGTAAACCAGGGGACCACGCTCCAGTGCAACCAGACCCCTCTTCTCTTCAACCCGCTCATGAGCCACCACCCTTCTTACCTCCATGGGAAGCTGAAGTGTGACCACATCTCCCCGGCCCCAACTGCCTTCCAGAACAGCATAACCTTTATCAAGCGCATAATCCACCTCGTTGCCGTTCAGCAGCAACCTGGGTCCGTGGCCAGGCTCACCCTCGAACCTGAACAGGTCCGACGGAACGGGCCTGTTGCGTGCCCATCCGGGAATGCGGAGCATGATGGTGCCAGCCACCTCCTGTTCATTCATAAATTCCAGCTCGATCTTTCCATCCCAGGGATAGTCGGACCTTTGTGCCAGCTCTATGTTGCCCTGATCCGTCTGGACGGAAATGCGGCTGTTCATGTAAAGGTTGACATAAATGGTTTCCCCCCTGACCGCATAGGCATAACCCGCCACTGAAGGAACAAACCTTGACAGGTTCGACGGGCAGCAGGAGCAGTCGAACCAGGCTGAGCGTCCGTTCACCCCCTGATTGAATGCAGTAGTACCGTCATGCTGCAGGGTGTTGGGGTAAAAAAAGTGTATGCCATCCATGGACAATCCGGAAATGACGCCGTTGTAAAGGGTCCGCTCCACCACATCCATGTACCTGGAATCTCCATGCAGTAAAAACATGCGGTGGTTCCAGTAAACATTGGCTATCGCCGCACAGGTTTCATTGTAGGGGTGGTTGGGCAGTTCATAATTGTTTCCATACGCCTCACCATGACGACTGGCACCCACCCCGCCGGTAATGGATAACTTCTTTTCAACCACATTGCTCCAGAGCCTGCCGATGGCATCCAGATAGGCTGAATCGCCTGTAAGAGCAGCCACATCAGCCATGGCACTGTACATATAATTGGCCCTGACCGCATGTCCCACCGCTTCATCCTGGTCCGTAACATGTTTGTGGGCCTGTGAATACTCCCCGCTGCTGGCTGCTGCACGAATGTCAAGCAGGTGCTTGGCCAGTTCAATGTATCTTTTGTCCCCCGTCACCCGGTAGAGCTTTGCCAGGCCTATCTCAATCTCCTGATGTCCGGGTACGTAGTCGTTGCCCTGTGTGATGCATATATCGTAAATCAGGTCCGCATTGCGTATGGCTACGTCGAGGAAGCTACGCTTTCCAGTAGCCAGGAAATGAGCCACTGCCGCTTCATACATGTGACCGGCATTGTAGAATTCGTGACTTGCTCCAGTTGTTCCGACCCACTGCCCCTCAGGGCTGTATGAGCAGCAGGCAAATTCATTGTAATCATTGGCTTTCAGCGTCCAGGCGGTATAGAGATACCCATCATCCTCCTGTGCTTCTGTTATATAATGGACAAGGGTGTCCAGGTAGGATGCCATGGCTTCGTCCTCATTCAGCATCAGGCTGTAGGAAGCCCCCTCCATGATCTTGTACACATCCGAATCATCAAAACCGAACCTGCCCCTGAATTGACCCTCCCGGATTCCCCCGGCAAAAATAAAATTGTCCACGCGGCCTGTTTCTTCGCATTTCTGAAACGAGAACGGAATGGTGGACTGCACGGCCAGTTCAACCCACGATTTCCAGAATCCATCCTGAAGCTGAACATGGGTAAAATCGACCGGTGTGATTGGATAATCAACCGATTCCCGGACAGGTTCCTCTCCGCAACCCGGCAGGAACAATGTGAACACCAGACATGTCAGACAACTCTTGGTAAAATTCTTCATCATGTGATCACTTGAAAATTTAACGGCAACAATCCGCTCAATTTACCAAGAAATGCGGGAAAAAGAAATTTTATTGAGGTAACTGTCGCGTGACAGTCAGGAGTGGTGCACTGTGAACACACCCTCGATCTCCACGAGGAGCTCCTCACGGCAGACATCTGATTCCAGAAAGAGTGATGAGCTGCTGTTGAGCCTCTCCTGGCAAATCTTCCTCACCAGGGGAATATCATCCTGGTGTTTGACATACACCCTCAGGTGCGAAAAACGGATCTGGGAAACATCGAAGTGAATTCCCAGCTGATCCTGATTCTCCCGGGAGAAGAGCCGGAATATATTTTCAATGGTCGTGATGGTCTGTTTCTCCACATCTCCAGGATACATTGTTTTCTCGCCGAGTATGGAGGCTGTTCCCGAAACATAGAAATAGTGGCTCGAATTGAAGGAGATCACCTTCGCCCGTTCAAACTTGGGAGTACATTTTACGGATTTGTCGCCCTGAAGCACATTGGCAGAATAACGGTGTGCATCTATCTGTCCCGGATTCTGTATGGGCCTCACCCTCACATGGTCCGATTCAGAGAGGGCCACAAAATTGATAATGACCCCTCCGGTATTCATACCGATTCCTGTTGCTGCGGGATAGCCGTTCCGGAAATCTCCCTTTTCGTAATAGGCTGATCTGACGTCATTGAAATCCTGATAGTTCTGATGAGAACCACTTTCCCTGTCCACAAATGCAATGTTTTCAATATAGTTCCATTGCCTGATGATGTGATGGATGGAGAGATCCTCAGCCTGCAGGATCCTGAGACCCGCTTCGAAGGCTTTTTCAGCCGCCTCCGTTATTGAATCCCCGGGTTCCCCCATCATGCCGGCCGCGTGGAGCTCCTTGAAGCTGCCGTGATCAACCAGGGTATAAGGGAGTCCCTCGAATGTCTTGTAGGTGATGGTTTTGTTATCCTGCGCTTTGGTACAGATCAGTTCCAGGACCACCTCACTTCCTCTGTCGGGGCACTGTGCAACGATGCTGGTGGCCGGTTGCAGCTGACCGCAGAGCAGGGCCAGTTCCTCCCTGATAAAGGCAGATCGCCTGTCATACTCCTTTCTGTCCTTGGCGGAAATGAAAAAGGTCTGACGGGCCACATAATAGCGTCCCTCTTTCTTCGGATCGGTGAATGCTGCGAGTTGCTCTATGCAACTTCGAACCTGCTCATTGAAAGTTTTTCCGGGTTCCGGAACGATGTGCTCAAAATCAAAGTTATTTGAGGCCTGAGAGCCAATCCTCATAATGATCTGTTCCACCATGCTGTCAAACTCCAAATTTCCGTAGGCTCACAAATATAGGATTTTTTTAAGGAATCGAATGAATTATGTTTACGAACAGATGGCTACGGTTCGTGCGAGCCGGGTTTGTCCAGTTCCAGGATCTTGATATTCCGGAAGGAAACTTCGTTGCCATGGTCCTGCAGAAGGATATGTCCTGCAGCGGCTTCTCCAAACGCAGGCCATACCTTGTATTTGCTGTAGGCCACCAGTGCCCTCCACATCTGTGTGCCCCGCTCATACTCCACCACTTTCACTCCATTCAGGTAGTGCGCCACATGGGAGCCATGAACCTCGATGCGGGCCCGGTTCCAGCTTCCCACCCCATTGAACCGTTTCTCCCGGTTGTCCTGGCCATAGAAGAGGGCATCAGCCCTGATCAGGTCATAGAGTGATGCCAGGGTTCGGTTCCCCTGGACCCCCATCTGAGCATCCGGGTGGTTGCTGTCATCCAGGATCTGATATTCACACCCGATGGCCGAACCTTCCCCTTTGTTCAACCCGGGATCCACAAAATACTTGATGCCACTGTTGGCCCCTTCAGTGATCCGGAAATCCACCTCCAGGATAAAGCTGCCATAGGTCCCGGTGGTAATGATATCCCCACCATTGGCCGATTCGCCTCCCCCGCCTGCTTCCACCGTCAGGATCCCCTCCTCCATCTTCCAGCCCTGCCGGGGAAAATGATCCAGTTTGGCGCCCCTCCATCCCCGGGTGCTCTTTCCGTCCCATAAAAGCTTCCAGCCCAACTCTTTCTGGGTTGCCGTCAGCTGATTGGAAAGATAGCTCACTTCCGGAGCCAGCTCCGCATCTTTTCTCATATACTTTCCCGGACTATCGGTCAGGATCCGGATATTTCTCCACCGAATCTCCTTTCCCTCCAGTGCGGCATCCCTGATGCTGTGGACCTGAAGGGCAATGAATCCGCCCGGACGCGCATCGTCGACCAGGTTGGCAAAATTGATCCCGTTGATGTAGGTTCTGATGGTATTTCCCACCGCCTCGACCCGGATGTGGTTCCATTCACCGCGTTTGTTATTCCCGGTAACCCCGGGGTGGTACGACATGGGATAAAGCCAGCCCCTGTCTGCTTCCTCATAGATTCCCCCTGCCCAGGGCCGGTCGTCATGATCATCATATTCCACCTGGTATCCGTTTACCCGTTCCGTGCCGTCTGCCCTCAGGGCACGGCTCCTGAACTGAACCCCGGAATTCAGTCCCCGGTCCATTTTCATTTCATACTCAAGTATAAAATCTGTATAATCCTCACCGGTGGCGAGGAAAGAGTTGGGGACGCCCATCGTGGAGACCCCCACCACCATGCCATCTTCCACCCTGAACTCTGCGGTTCCATCGAGCTGCTTCCAGCCTTTCAGGTTTTTCCCGTTAAACAACTCCTCCCATTCCTGACCGTATACAGAAATGAAAACCGCGCTCATAAGCGCCGTAACAACCATCAGTTTCCTCATCATATCTTTACTCTTTTTTTCCTAACCCCTAACCCCTAACCCCTAACCTTCTAACTCCCTAACATCCAATGCTTACATCAGCTACTCTGATGAAAGCATTGGATTCGTGTAATATATCTTCTGATTAAACTCAAAATCAAACAATGTCAGCTCCCTCAGCCTGAAATAGGACTCCCAGTAATTCTCGATGGAGCGGATATAATCCCTTTTGGCTTCCTCGCGCTCTGCGAGGGAGATGTTCAGATCGGTAATGCTGATCTCCCCGTTCTGGAATTTCTTCAGCGCAATCAGGTACCCCTCCTCGGCCACCTGGTCCGCAGCATCGGCTGTCTCGATCTGGGACTTGATCAGGTTAAACTGCTCCACCTGAACCAGCACCCCCCGTTCAAAATCGAGTCGGTCCTGCTCCACATCATATAGAACCAGTTCGCGCTGTGATTCAGCCAGCTTTACCTGCGATTCCGAACGTCCCCAGTCCAGAATGGGTACACTCAGGGCCAGCCTGATGTTCTGCTGTTGTTCGGGTTGCTGATAGATCCCCCCGAAATCATCTGCGCTGTTTGAAATCCCATAACTCATTCTGAGGGTTGCACTCACACCGGCATTTCTTTTGGCCTGGGTCAGTTCCCGGTCGGCCTGGATCAGCCTTCGTTCAAACTGGGGAGTTTCTTTCCTGTTTTCAAGCGACTGTTCCAACGCAATGGCCGGATCCACTTCCCAGAGGTAGATATCCAGGGGGATGATCAGTTCAATGACCTGATTCTGATCGAGCCCGATATATTTCTTCAGTTCATAATCGGCATTCTTCAGATTGATACGGGCATTGTTCAGCGCCTTCTGCGCATTGAATACGGAGAGCTGGATCCTGGAAAAATCGTTTTCCGAAATATTGCCCAGCTCCTGTTTCACATCGGCGATTTTCAGGTTGTCCCTGCTGTTCTTGAGGTTGCTTTCTGCCAGGGAATAATCTGTTTGGATCCTGAGGTACCTGAAGAAGAGGGAGGTGGCATTATAGGATATCTCCTCAATCGATTCGATGAACCTTTTTTGCGCCTCCTCGTACACCAGGGGCTCTGTCATCTGCGCCCATTTCATCCAGTTGTAGGCAAAGAGTGGCTGGGTGATCCCCACGCTGACAGGATAACCGGAAAATCCGACCGTGCTGTTGTTAAAATCCTGTATCCTGACGATCCCGGATGCGGCATACACATAAGCCCCAAGAAGAGGTATCGGCTGACTGATAGCAAGTTGTGCAGATGTTTCAAGCTGCGTTACCTGGTTGAAGATGATGCTGCCATCGGGTTGGACGATCGGCTTGGTCTGATTCTCAAAATCGGGAAGATCACCTGACAGCGTAAGTTGCGGACGAAACCGGGTCTGGTGATTTTTCCATCGCCAGTAGTAGTTCACGTCCTGGTTCTGGATATATTTTACCGCAGAGGATTGAGAAATGGCCAGATCCACCACATTTCTCAGGCTGAGGGACACCACCAGGCTATCCTGCGCTGCAGATGATATCGGCAACACAATGCAGATCAGAATCAACAGTTTTCTTCTCATGCTACCTCCTTCTCAATTGATCTCAACATTTCCAAGATCTGCCAGTGAACCAACCGGTGAGAGAACCACCCGGTCACCCTCCTGAAGGCCCTCCAGTACTTCCACATACTGCTCTGTTTTGAGACCCGTAATGATGGTTGCGGCAGATGCCTGTCCCGTCCTGAGCACATATACATCGTGACTCTGTCCGCGACCGATGGCAGGTCCGTTGGGGATCCGAAGCACACTGTCCCTCTCCTGGAGTACGATATCGAGGTTGACTGTCAGGTTGGGCCTCAACCGGTAGTGACTGCTTTCCTGCAGGTGCACATCAAACTCAATTTTCCGGTCCCTCACAACTGGATTTACCGTACCGATTACCCCCGGCAGCTTTATATTGTCGATACCTGCATAGACACGCGTTCCCGTCTTGATATGGTCGGAATAGTCATCGTCCACCCTCCCCTGGATCTTGAAACTGGTCAAATCCGACATCTCGATCAGGAGCTGATCCGAGTTTACCTTTTCGCCCACTTTTCCCCTGATTGACAGGAGGATCCCCGCCGATGGGGCCCGGATGATCATCTTACCGAGTGCTTCTTCCTTCGAGACCAGCTCTTTCTGCTGCATCTCGATCTGAAGTCTCAATCCTTCCTCATCCGCCTCCAGTTGTTGTAACCTGATCGAATTTTTCTCCTTCATCATCTCCAGGTCCTTCTCGGCAAGTTCCAGTTCCTGCCTGGTTTTCTCAAACCTGGCCGGGGAGATACCCCCCACCTCCAGTAACTGTTCCTGATCGGCCAGTTCCGATTTGAGCGATGCAATTCTCAGGTTTTTTACCTGCACATTGTATTCCAGGTCCACTTTGGTGCTTCTGGCGTTTAACCGGTTCTTGGTCAGCGAATTCTGCTTTACTTCAAGCTGGTCCTGGATGTTCTCTATCTCTGACTGAATGGGTGTGGGATCCAGAATGATGATGGGCTCCCCTTCATCCACATGGCTGCCCACCTCTTTGAGAATCTCTTTGATGATACTGGAGGCAGGACTCAGAATGATCACTTCACTCTGCGGTTCAACCACCCCTTCACCCCCGAATGATTCAATCACGTTCCCTCTTTCAGCTACTGCTATGACGAGTTCAGGTTCCCCTGTTCCGTCCTGAGAAAACGGAAGGAATACCACCAGGATAATTCCCGCCATAACCAACAAGGGTATCCCCACAAAGATACCGTTTCGTACTCTTGACATGGTCTGTTTCGATTAAGCCCGTTACTAATTGGTCCCGAAAGTTAGCAAACATTTGCGGAAGGCAACAGGCATTACCTCCGGGAATTATTCACATTTGAACCTGTCTGGATATGGCCGATCTGATCGGATTGAGGACCCTGTTGAGCATCCGGATCTTATCTGTGAGGATCTCCGCATCACCCTGCATATTCTGACTGAAGGTGATGGTTTGTCCGTAATAGGTTCGCAGTCCCCTCGGCAGCTCCACCTCCACCATGTAGTAGTCATCGTCCGGAACCTCCGATTTGTTGCTGACCTTGCCTTCCACCATTCCATACTGGAGGTGGGGATAATTATCGAACTGGATATTGACCTGGTCCCCGATTTTGACTTTTCCCGCACCCTCCATGGGTAGACGCATCCTACCCACCATGGAACCTGATTCAAGGGGAATGATGGTAAGTACCTTCTCCCCCACCTCCACATTCTGGTTCTCACTCCAGAAACGGGTGAAGGTGACCGTTCCGCTGACAGGGGCCACCAGCAGGTAGTTTTGCTCCCAGGAAGCAATGGAGGCCTTCAGGTTATTGAAGGACTCTTCAAGGGTGGAAATGTACCTGGACTGCTCCTCGCGCTGTTTCAGTTCCATATCCACGATCTGCTCATCAATCCTTCCGATGCTGATGTTGTTTTCCGCTATCAGGCTTACAATCTCCGACCACTGGTTTTTCTTCTCCAGCATCTCTGCATGTGATTGATCCATATCAGCCTGGGAGATCACATTCTGCTCATAGAGATCGGCGTTCCTGTTCGCTGCACGCTGGGCGATATTGTATTCCTCTTCTGCGATCCTGGCCCTGTCCCTCAGGCTCCTGTCCAGTTCCCGCTGCCTGACCAGCTCAGCCCTGAGCAGGGTGATCCTGCGCTGGTGATAATCGAGGCGTTTGAATTCTACAAAATCCCTGTATGCTTTCAGAAAGAGTGAATAGTCGCTCTGGATGGTTCCAAGGCGGGCATTGCTGAGGTCCCGGAGGTCGGAGGTAAGATCCTCAAGCCTGGTTGAGTCAAGCAGCACCAGTTCTTCCTTGAGATCCATGACATCTTCGTAGCTGGCCGGGTTTTCGATCATGGCAAGCACCCGACCTGCCGTAACCCGGTCGTTGTTCTCCACGAACAAACCGACGATCTTGCCACTGCTCCTGGCTTCCAGGTCGGCCGGAGGATTGACCGAGGTAACCACAATTCGTGCATTCTTGATGTCGGGGTATTTAAATAACCAGCTTCCGAAAATCAGCAGTGCCACGAGGAACAGGAAGAGCACGTCGCTCATGACCGTGGAGCAGTAGTAGATGAGAAAAGGGTCAAGCGCATAGAACAACCCTGCCCCCAAGGCGGCCCTCGAATCGAAAAGACGCTGCACCGCCAGGAAAAGAAAACAGCACGAACCCG
>Ga0209536_100006629_pt1 | contig 17640 bp, 14 predicted proteins | sample DeeMarSeWOR28_12_FD_187461 | JGI IMG/M metagenome (GOLD analysis project Ga0209536, IMG submission 187461) | Marine sediment microbial communities from White Oak River estuary, North Carolina - WOR-2-8_12 (SPAdes) (version 2) | ecosystem: Environmental > Aquatic > Marine > Intertidal zone >... | reverse complement strand
CAGAATTCGGGTCTTACTCATTTTTCTTTGATCAGAAGTATCCTCCAAGTTTGTATTTCAACCTTTGGTTCTTTGGCTGGTCCGTTTTAATAATAAGCTTGTTTATTGCTGTGAGTAAATTCTTTCCCAAAGTATTTCTGATATTTGACATTTCAGGTAAGACAGCGTTATTCTTTTACTGCATGCACATTGCAATTCTCGGCATCTTCTCAAAAAGGATTGGCATCTATTATCATCAGGGCGGAGTTTTAGAAACTTTGATTGGTGTAGTAATTATGATGATGATCATGATACCATTATCAAACTGGTTTTTTAAATTCAAGAGTCGCAGTAAAAATTCAATTATACGTATGATTTGATTTAGATAAGATGATTTACCGAAAAATAATAATATTGCTTACTATCACTTCACTAGCATTTTTAACAGTATGCTCTGATAGAATAGAGACACCCTCGGAAGGAGAAAATTCAACCACAATATTTCGATCAAAATCAGTAAATGGAATTGAAGCATCGATAATTTTTTGCAAAGGTATCAGTAAAAAAAATGGTAAGCCGATTAAAGCAGACACAATCTTCACTATAAAGGAAAAGGCAAAAGTATATGTGGCGGTAAAACTGTTTAACAGGGAATTCCATAAAGATAAAAATTTAATGTTCCATATTGATTGGCTGGATTCTACTGGGAATTCCTTTTACAAAAAAAGAATTGATCTTACAACTTCCGACTCTTCTGCAATTCTTTTAAGTTCAATTTCAATTTCACCCAATAAAAGAAATACTGGGAGATATGTGGTTCGTGTATATCTCTTCAGAGAGTTGATTACGGAAAAATATTTTCATTTAAAAAAATTGGTTCAAAAGCCAAAAAAGATAAAAAAACAAGAAGTGACGAAGAAGAAAATCAAATCAGAAAAAAAAGATGTAAATAAAAAAAGTGTAAAACCGAAAGTAACTAATGAGACTTTAAATGCCAGTATAATTCTTTGCAGAAAGATCAATAAGAAAACAGGTAAACCAATAGGTGCAGGAAATAAATTTACAATTAAGGAAAAAGCGAAAGTAAAGGCCATCGTGACTTTCGAAAATCCAAAAATAAAACCTAACGAGCAGATGAAATTTTACTTTAAATGGATTGGACCGGATGGCAAAATATTTTATAAGAAGCGAATTGTATATACATCGAGTAATCCGTCTTTTACATTATCAAACTCAATATCAATTACACCTGAGAAAAGAAAACCAGGCAACTACACAATGCAAGTAGTTTTCAAGAAAAAAATAATATCAGAACAAAAATTTGAACTTGTACTTCCTGAAAACTAAATGTGATCAAGGAATGGAAATAATTATTAATCCTTGCTTTTCATCTGCCACATAAACATAACCGTCATCAACATACAATCCTACTGCGTATTCAGTTTGAACGGTACCAATGCGGACAGGTGAACTGGGATTTGATACATTAAAAATTTGTAGACCTCTTAATTCTGTTGTAACATATACGATATTATCCTGAAAAGCCACCTCTTTTGCATATCCTCCCGTAGCATAGCTTCCAACAATTTTTACATTGGCTGAATCTGAATAATCAATAACAAATAAACCTCCTGTACCACAAGCCATAAATGCATACGGCAACGTTGGATGAGATACTACATCTTCAGCATAGCCCGGAGTATCAATCCAGTCAGTCATAGGATAACTACCCCACCCGGTTTGTAATTCAGAGATATTGAACAAAGCAAATCCCATTTCACCACAGGCAACTAGTAAATAACTTGTATCGGGAGTGACTAAAACAGCCTGAGCAAATCCTGGCGTACTTGTTACTCCTCTGGGGTCGGGTTCAAATGGATAGCTTATATCAGAAATCTGAAAGCCATATTCACCAATCGCTGTAATTAAAAAATTTTTTAAAATATCAAAGCCTTGAGCTGGTTTCGGTTGAGCGTTGGTTATGGTCACATTTGGATTAACAGGATCAATAACATCAACAACAGAAATACCGAATGCTCCTGCTGATATAAAAACTACCGAATCCTTAACAGCAATTTTTTTACTGTAGCCCTTTATTCCTTGAATTACATTTGATATTTGTTTTGGAGAACTATGATTTGAGACACTGATAACTGTCAGTCCTCCTTCACCTTGTGTGAGATAGGCTACTGTATCTTTCACAAATACATCCTGGGAATAACCCGATGTCGCTAATTTTCCGACAATTTTATAACCACCATCACCGCCAATAATTGATTCAGGATCATTTGGAGTTCCGCAGCTAAGAAAAAATGCTAAACTAAAAAAAAGAAATGAGCAATAAATTTTTTTCATCTGATTTCTCTTTTGATTTTAAAATTTGAAAAAATAATTAAAGTTTATTCCTAACCGATACTGTGTATAATCTTTTTCATCTGAAATATATTCGTTGTTATAATCTGATGGAGAACCTGACTCTCTAGCATACCAGTTGTAAAAAATCGTTGCCGATAAATTTTGAATAAGTGATATATTATAATTTAGGAATAATCGATAGTTATAGTCGTATCTTCCAACATGCAATGGATCGAGTTCAACAAATTCTTTGGTAGTAAAAAAAGCTCTCTGGTATTGAAAATCGGCACTGATGCTATTGCTGCGTTTGAACACTTTTGGAAGTTTCCATTGTAATCCGGCAGCGTAGGTATGTTCATAATTTGTTGCATCAGAATCGTCTGAATTATTTATTGTCTCACCAGGTTCATCATAACCTTTGGCATCTGAGGTCGTATATAAATAACCGATAGTAATCTGAAAATTCTTAGCAATTGTCTGATAGATTCTGAATCCAAACATATAATCATTACTGTCGTATTCAGTATAAGCTTCATTCAAAAAATATCTGGCATAATCAAAATAAAATCTTACACGGGTTGTTCTCCACGGCATGATCTGATGTACCCAGAAATTAAAATCGTCTTTTGAAAAAGTATATGGTTGAAAAGCGATTTCTGTATAGCCATAATAATAAACCCAGTCATCATCCCTGAAATGACGAACATAAAACTCCGGAATAAATGAATATGAGAACTGTACAGTTGTTGTTGATGTAATTTGCTGTCTTAGAAAGACGCCGTAAGTTGCCCAGGATTTCACGGAGTTGTAGGTGTATGCATCACTGTCGTAGCCGGCACCCAATGTGGTATTCATTTTTCCAATGACTTTATCAGAAAAAGTAAGACCTGCTGAATACCCAAAAGTAAGATCATCAATTCTATTAATATGGAATCGGCCAGGGTCTTCCCTGTTTTTAAATCTTTCAATATACTTATCCGAATATTTTAAAACATTGCTGTCATAATAAGGACCAATGGAAAGTTTGAGCGTCCATTTGTCTTTTTTCTTTTTTGGCTTACCTGCAGCAAAAATATCAACAGTGATTGATAGTGATAAAAATATTATTACGGTAAAAAGAAATCCGCTGATTGATAGAAATCTCATTTTTCTAGATCTGTTATTCAATTATTTTTCTTCAAGTTTAATGTCTTTTTTGGGGAATAGTATTCTTGCTAGCACTGTGAAATTATCAAGGGAAACCAGTTCATAAGTATGTGTTCCTGAAGGAACATTAATAACAATTTCATTTGCTTTTCCTGGTGTTTTTTTCCCGTCATTCTTGTATCTCGTAACATCCGAACGATCTGAACATAACATATATGTATTTATAAATTTATTATCTTCTTTTACTTCTATTCTGTAATTAATTCTTCCCTTCATCTTAAAATTGAATTCAACTCGGTTGAGAATCCGTAAAACAGTTGGACCTGTGATTCTAATCTTCAAGAATTTTGATGAGGAATACCTGAAATATGATAGAACGTCTTCATTAGTTATAAGACTTACCGGTTCGTTCGGATACATGGGTGAGATTTTAACCCAGTCAATTTTCTTTTCTTTAATTTCGGTGAATAAACTGCGAGTATAAATATTTGGTTTGGATGTTCCATTCCAGATTTCAATTGTATTCTCACCGCGTGATATTTCAATGATTACATTTTCTCCAATTGATGGGAATCCAATCAAATTAGATTTAAACGAAGCATTTTTATCGGCTTTGACGTTACTAAATTCTACTTTTATCTTTCTACCTCCATTAATCCTGTAGTAAATAAAATAATCAAGCGATTTTTTTTGTTCATCAGTTATCTGCCCTCTTGTAATAATCTTTAGTTTACCCGGTCCACGAACGGATAGAATAGTTGCTTCCTCATTTGAAAGCGGATAATACTTCAGATTTTTTTCTGAAATAATAATTTTTATCGATGACCTCGCATTCTTAGGTACTAATACTTTGGTTTTGGAAACGACCTGCCAAAAGAACGAACTGAAGGTTAAGATAATTATGATAAAGGCTACAATAATTTTTAAATTTTTTTTCATAAATCTATAATTCCGGTACGCTTTCATTTCTTTGAATCACTATTTGTTCAGTGCCCAGTTGATGTCTTTTCCTTTCCATAAAAAAGACAAATCCAATGGATAACACTAAAAAGATTGTAACTCCCAATGTTAAAAGGACACTATATCTTTTTTGAATAAATATCTCACCTTCTCCGGCACGAGGTAGTGGAATAGGATTTATTGGCAGACCATATTTTAGAGCAAGCTTATTAATATTTAAAAGATGAATAATAGGGACATTGTTTTCAGCCATTTGTATCATAACACCACGAACAGGATAATTTTTCATTGGAAGTATTGTCGATAATCCTGTTGGGATGTATTTGCCGTTTTCAACTGAGCCTATGCTGGAGATACCTCCGCCCACGTTTATAAATGCTTTAATTTTCTTTTTCTGTCTGTTGCCATTGTAAATATCTATTCTCTTTTGAATACTGTTTTCAAGATGTTCTTCATTAATAAATTCAATTTTGTTTCTGTGTATTGCGTCAGTAATTAATTGCCGCCCTTCAGGGCTTAGTCCGCGTCCCCGGTCCAAACCACCCCCAATTGATGCAGCCACAGATTTATTCTTGAATATACCAGCTTTAAATAATAATGATTCCATATCAAGCCATGTAAAATCAGGGTCGTTTGCACCCCAATTGGACGCACCTACAGAAGTAATTATAATTGGTTTTAATTGTAAAGTTTGTACGGCTGACTGAACTGCTATGTTTAATCCTGGCAAGGAACCGGTAAATGCAATTGCTACAACATCGTTCTTTTCTAGGCCTGCTTCCTTAAGCATATCTACAATCACAGCAGCGAAATTTGGATTGGTTGCAGTTAATTTAGCTTCTATGAAACCACGGTCAGTTGTTATGGTAGTTAAGTCCTGTCCAATTAGAGCAGTTTCGTTTGGATCATTAATTATATCTACAAAAACACCTTTACGCATACGAAATTCTTTTAAATACGCTGCTGCCTCAGTTGCGAGTTTTGACGCTTCAATTTTTTGATCGTACCATTTAAGTTTTACGTCTTCTTTACCATACTCAACAGCAAGGAAAGCCATCAATGACAGAAGTGCAATTACACTTAAAACAGTTTTAGAACCCGCGCTTAAATTATAGACCTGCATATAAAAATTTTGAACTTATGTTGGCAATAATTCGCCGTTAAAAATGATTATTACAATTAGCCTCACAAGTACCGCAGTAATGAACAGGACACATAAAGTTCTATAAATACCTTGTTTACCAAACCAGTGAGCAATCAAACCCGGAACAACCCAACCAACAGCTTGCAGCTGAATTGTGCTTGTAGTTAAATCAATTAATAAAAATTGTCTTGAAAAATTTGCGAGTAAGCAGCCTACCAGAAGACAAACAACCATCTGCCTTCTGCCATAAAGAAAAGTATAATTACCAAGAATTCGAACTATGAGATATGTTGAAAGACTTACAAGAATTATTCCTACTAGTCTGTCGGGCTGTGAAAGTTGTAATGCAATATAACCGGGAACAACTATTCCACCGGCAGCAAGTCCGAATACTTCATATGAAAGTAAACTGAAAATTAGTCCGAGAGTAATTGCCAGTTCAACCATACACTACACTCCTGTTTTCAAAAAAGTCCGTAACATTTCCACCCATACCACCCATATTGCCGATTGCAACAGTTGTAGATTCATCAACGGTGCATGCTAGAACTGCCTCAAAAACTGCCTCAGGTTCGGTCCAGCCAAGATTAATTATTTTATTTCTTTTTACTCCACTCGATACAGCCATTTCCTCAACATTTTCACAGGACTGCCCAATTAGAATCAAGTAATCAAATTGATCGTGCAGTTCGGTTCCTAACATACCGGTTAACTGTTTTGCTCTGTCGAGTCTATCCTGTCTGGTATTTAATAAAATAATTTTCGCACCACGAAGACCGATTTCCTGTTTTATCTTTTCCCAGATCATCAAACTTGATTGAGGATCATTGGCTGCAAATCCATTAAAGAAATTTATTTTTTTCTGAAATACATTCACCCTTGATAGCTTAAGCACACCGGCATCAGGAATTGCCTTGTACATTCCATTTAACGCAACCTTTCGACCAATACCAAGATGATCACTGACGGAAAGTGCCAGTGCAACATTTTCTTTATGTTCGATATAAGCAAACCCTTTCATTTCATCGTCCGTTACCGAAGATTCTTCGGTTAATTGAATTCTTGTATTTCTTTGATCAGCGATTTTTTTTAGATCAGGGAAGAGATTTTTTTCGGCTGTAAAGAGATTTTGCTTTTTGGGAATCGTATTCCCAAGAGCTTCGGCAATTTCAGGAAGTGTATATCCCATTACATCAATATGATCCAATCTTACGTTAGTTATCACACCAATTGTTGAGTGTAGCATTTTTGTTTCTGTAATCCATTGGTACTGAGGTTCAATGGCCATACATTCCATTACGATTGCCTGGGTATTTCGTTTCGATGAGTACTTTATTATTGATAGCTGCTCAATAATGTTGGCGCTTGCTTTGCGATAAATGGCTACCTCGCATCCATTCTCTAAAATCAAACGCGGATATGTTCCGGTTACTTTTGTGATTGTTTTAATGCCGCCCTCGCGAAGTGCGGCACCTATCAATCTTGTAACACTTGATTTGCCCCTGGTACCATTTACATGTATTCGTATCGGGATCGAATAAATTCTTTTTTGATGGAGTATAAATTCTATAACTCCATAAATTGAGACTATAATAAAAAGAATCAGTAAAACAGTAAAAACGTACATTTTAAATCACTGATTAAGTCAATTCATAACTCTAAAGAGTCAATACTTCCAACCGATTTAAGGAACATCAGCTTTATCATTTAAGCAGAATCATTTTCTTTGTCTGAGCAAAACTGTTTGCCAGAATTCTGTAGAAATATACTCCTGAGCCAACCTTCATTCCTGAATTGTTTTCTCCGTTCCAGATTCTATGATATCTTCCAGCTTGTCGTTCACCTTCATATAAAGTTTTTACAAGCGTTCCATTAATATCATATATGCAAAGCTTAACGAATGCCTGTTCAGGAATTGAATATGAAATAGTTGTTGCCGGGTTAAACGGATTCGGATAATTTTGTTCCAGTACATAATTCTCAGGAATATATCGGATATTTTCCTCACCATTAACAGAAACTATCGTCGCACTGTCTGTTGTAAATTTTATGGCAAAGTTGTTTCTTATTATAGTAGCAGTAACAGGATACAAATCATCATATACATATTGAAGTCCGATCATTTCCGTGTTATCTTCTGTACCTACTGTGCAGCCGCCAGGATCTTCTGCATTTTTATATTGAATGATAATTTCACCATCCCCGGTTTGAGTAGGATAATAAGCCGGATCCATTAATACTACCTGAAATGTTTCTGAACTTAGGGTATCAGTAGCGTGTCTTGCCCTATCCCATTCAATAATAAATCTGTTGTTTGCTGCATCATTATAATAATATATTTTTCCGGTTTCATTTGGATAGGTTGAGAAAAGGTCAGTCCAGAATGGACAAATCATATTATTGATATCATCCTGATGCGGCAGTGGAAAATTTTCTGGAGCAACCTGAGTTCCGCTACCCAATGCTACCCAGCCATCTGTGCTTATTCTCACTTGAGAGAAGTTATTTCCATAATATTTGAAATTGAATGGAAGACTAACTGTCTGAGTATAATTGCTGACACCTGCTGGTCTTGGGAATAGAGTACCAACAGAATTTATCTCAATCCAGTTATACTCAGGTGACTGTTCGAAAAGTACATCATCACTTGAATAAGCATAGTATCCGTATTCATCAGGACCAGTTGGGTCATGACCAGAAGGCATAGCCACAGGAATAATAAACTCACTTAATCCTGAGTATGGATACAAACCATTTTGCGTTGATAGTAAAACCGAATAAGCTGCATTATATTGTATCGGACAATCATCTGAAACTTTTACAATAAAGTAATTCTGATCATTAATTGTACTGCTGTCTGGTAGCAGCGTATTGAATGTGCCGATTGAATCCAATACTGTAATAAATTCATCATCACTTCTTAAAATACCCTGTATGTCAGGTGCTATATCATCACCAAAATTGGTAATTTTTAGGAAAACTTTTACTGTCTCTCCGGGATCCATTCTGAAGTTTCTTAAAATATTTCCTTCATCATCAATAAAGTTTTCGTCATAAGTCAACTGGCATCCGTGAACCTCAGCATTCCAATAATAATCCCAGTTAGAAGTAGAACTGGTGACAGTAAGTTTAAATGGAATTTCAAACCCAACCGGACACTCAGGATTAATGAAGAATTGGAAAGGACTTCCTGTTACCGATTGATCAGGAGCGATATTACCATAAATAACAGGTTCAGTTGTTATCAGCTGAACATAACCCAAAGAATCCAGATCGCTCAATGTAGCCGACACATCCATTGAGGTTTGGGTTCCATAATTTTTTAAGGTAAAAGTAATTGTTCCATTTTCATTTGGATTGATGAGACCATCTAGATTTCCATCAAGGTCTGTAATAACGGGATTACCAAATAGAGCAACATTTTCAACACCCTGAACAACCTGCACCGTACCTTCATATGGGTAGACTGTTCCACCTCTGACCGCCAGGGATAAAGAACCAAGAGATGATGGTTCAATATTTAGCAAAGCGTTACCATTGTTATCTGTGAGTCCTATGGCATACACATCATCACCTGAAATACAAATTTGTGCTTTTGGTACCGGCAATCCTGAATTAGTATAATTAACTGTTACAGAGATCTGACTAAATCCATTAACGACTGTATCGGGATGTACAACAGTAACGTTTTGAGGAACATCTTTCCAAACGTGTAAGCTTGGATCACCAAGCACACAATAAACTTTAAAGTGATACTCGGTATATGGATCACCATTACCAAAAATGGAATACATATAAAGTTTGCCTGCAACAAGTGCTTCACCGGGGCTGTCAACAAGCTGTAGTGAACCAGAACTCGTCTCAAACATATTTAAATAAATACCCCTGTCAATGTAGTTGTTATAAGTGGTGTGAGTATTTGATGTTGGTCCAACAAAAGCACAAGCACCTCTAATATCGGTCAGGGTTCCCATTTCAGTAAATTCTTCACCAAAACAATTTCCACCGTTTGCGTCGAACATAGCAACACCGCAACCAATACTTGTTACGAATGTTGACATTTGACCATTATTTAGAGAACTCAGATTACTCGTATGAAAAGCGATACAATTATGATCAGGATGCCATCCATCTGACCAGCCTTGTCCTCTGTAATTTAAAAAGCTTCTTCCTTCATTAAGCGCATTTAAAATCGTAGTTACATTTCCATAGCATGGAGAACCATCCCACACAGAATCAACTGAAGTAAAATTTCCAAAGTTTGCCATTTCGTATGCGGCAAATGTTTTAGCCCATCTTTGTGATGGAAATTGACTATCGGCACAGACTATTCCTTTTTTAAACCATGCTGTGTTTTGAACGTAAGGGGTTTTTTCGTAGCTCAAAAATTTATTTATCATTACCTGCAGTCTGTAATCGGTCTGATGTCCAAACCTTCCGATAAACATATCAGGGAAATAGTCGCTGCCGTCCAATTCAACAAAATATTCTTCGTTTACAAAGGTCCATCCCTGAAGTGAAACATATTTAACGGGCGCATATCCATCATCACCTAAAATTAAAACATGAGTCGGTGGCACCGGCCAATTATTATAAGCATCTATAATGTGATTTTTAACCGCGGTGGGATTATTCGCTGATGCACCAATCTCACTAAATTTTGTGGAGTGAGTATAAGTACCAGTTTTGTGTTTCCAGTTTGCATATACTTGAAAGCTGTTATAATATTCATCAGGCATAATACATAACATATAATCATAACCCTCTTCCATTCCATCATATCGTCTTTGCAAAACCTGTTCATAATTAAAAATAAAATTCCTATACAATTTGGCAAATGACGGTGCTATTGATCTACGCGGTGAAGTTTTTGGATTAACTCCGTTTCCTGGTGTGTAACTAACTTTTACTGTAATTGATGACACAGCTTGAATTTCGTGTCTTGATGGTGAATATCTAATTGGGAAAATTGAAATGCGAGCTATTCTAAAATCTCTAAAGACAACCGGCTCATCCATTTTGGCAGCGTTACCCGGATATAGATTTTCACTTTCATATGCTAAGGTATTTTCCACGTATGGAGTCTCGGGTTTACTTTCAATCCAGCTTTCCCTTGCAGGTGGAATATTAATTCCCTTAAATACCTGAACAGGTGATGTTTCCAAAACTTCCACACTTACAGAACCATTATCAGGGATAGCTAAGATTTTAGAAATATATGAAATCTCAGGATATCCAACTTCTGTTATCAACCCTTCACCACAACTTATTGAATGATAAGTTTTTCCATTTGCAGAAAATTCATTAATCCGGAAACCAGGTAACTCAACTTTAATTACAGCACTTAAATCATCGTCGCTGATTAACTGAACAACCGGTTTAGATTCAGGTGTTGAAAATTTATTGAGCGGAATCCATTGTGTGAATGAAATGGTTTGAAGTAAGAAAACTATCAGACAGGTAAGTGACTTAATGTTTAACATCACTTTTATCTCCCATATTTATACTGGAAAAAAGTTAATTTTCAAAAACGGGCGATTTGTAAAAAGACAGCAAATCTAATTTTAAAATTAGCTGTATTTTATGAGGTTACCAACATAATTTTTTTATTTACCAACTATTTAACTACGTCAAAGAAGTAATAAGGCACGTCAACCGTGGCGTATAATCAAAATATCTCCGTCTTTTACAACATACTCCTTACCTTCTAATCTCCAAGTCCCCTGTTCTTTTGCTTTTGCGAATGTACCGGCAGAAATAAAATCCTCATAACCGACAACTTCAGCACGGATAAATTTATTATAAAAATCTGTGTGTATTTCTCCCGCTGCTTCCTGAGCTGTAGATTCTTTTTTAATTGTCCATGCACGGCATTCCTGTTCGCCGCAAGTAAAGAATGATTGAAGCCCAAGTAAATCGTAGGCTTCCCTGATTATACTGTTCAATGCAGATTCTTTAATACCATATTCACTCATAAAAATTTGTGCTTCTTTATCAGAAAGCTCTGAAAGTTCCTGCTCAATTTTTCCGAAGAAGAAAAGTGCTTTTGTGTGAGTGCTTAATTTTTTCTTTGCGAGTTCGTCTAGATACTTACCGGTTTCATCTACCTGGGTTTCATCAAGATTTAAAGCAATAAGCATCGGTTTGACAGTTAAAAGCTGAAAGGAATTTAACATTTTTAATTCATCAACTGATAAGTGAGCGTCTCTCAAAGGCTTTTCTTCCTGCAATATCTGGAAACATTTTTCAAGTAGAGGCAACTCCCTTTTTAGTTTATCATCCTGAGTTTTTTGAACCTGTTTTTTAACCGTATCAATTCGTTTTTCAACAATGGCCAGATCAGAAAAGATAAATTCGGTTTCGAAAGTATTTATATCACGCATCATATTTACCGAACCATCGGGATGAGGCACAATATCACTTTTAAATAATCTTACAACCTGGATGAGAGCATCGTTGTTTTTTACTTTTCCAAGAAAGTTACTTGTAAATTGTGTTGACCCGGAGTCCCCTTTCTGAAGTCCGACTACATCCAGTACTTCAATGGTTGCATTGGTTTTCTTTTTCGGATTAAATATTTCTGTTAACCTATCAAGTCGTTCGTCAGGTACTTTAATTATTGCCTGATGGGTTTCAACTTTCATCATAGCCGAGACATCGAGGTGTGTTTTAGTTATTGTTTGAAATAACGTTGATTTTCCTGATTGAGGTAAGCCTACAATTCCTATCTGCATTAAACTTTCTCTTAATTTTAATTTTATAAGGCAAATATAAGAAACGTGATTGTATGAACTTGTGCAAAAATAAAAAGCCGCTAAAGAAGCGGCTAAAAAAAATTATATTCTTTAACTCTTTATTGCGGTTGAATCTCAACTAATCCAATATTGGTTTCCTGGTTTGGAATAATTTGAATGCCCGTTATTATTGTATCGCGGTACATCATTGTATCAGCGGGAATTATGTTTACATCATAAATGCCCTGGTATAAAGCCATCAATTTGAAGAAGCCTTGTGAATCAGTAAAAGTTGATATTGTATCGGTTCCATATACAGTCCAGATAATCGGTTGAGCATCAAGGGGCAGAACCTGGCCGGATATACTTCCCGAAATAACAATTGGCATTATTCTAATCGTTGGCTTTAATTTATACTTTCCATTTCCTGTAATAAGAATCGATTTTTCAACATTAAAATCTAAAACAAGTTCATAAAGCTTTTCTGATTCAATCGTAAACTGATGAGTTAACTTTAGCCCTGTTTGAGATCCACTTGGTATTTCAAGATCATGTCTAACGCCACTATCGATTACGTAACTCCCATTTCCTATTATCAACCTGATTTGCGTGTACTGTCCTGCAGATAGAGATGTGTCACCCAAAACTGCTGAGGCTCCGTTTGTCAACTGAAGCAGATCAAAATATCGTGTCGAATCATTTATTACAAACCATCCGCTGGTTGAATCATTTCCACTCTTATGAACCTCAACTTTTTCTACACATATAATTACAGAATCGAATGCTGCCGGCGAATCTACAAAATACATTTTTAAACGCCCATTTTGTGCGACGGGTTCGACGGTTGTCGAGTCATCGGAACAACCCGTCCATAATACTATTGGCAATAATAGAATAGTAGTGATCAATAATTTCATAATATTCCTTTTAATTAAATGTAACATCAAAACATTTCAAATTTAAGACCAAATGTATATTCAATTAATGGTCAATAATAAATTCCTTCAATAATTGTTTTGCGATTGAATTCCAATTTGATACATTAGAAATAAATTTTAATAATTATTTAAGAGTAAAAATGAAGCAGCTTTTAATTTCCGTATCCTTTACCCTCGTAACAGCATTTTTATTTCAAAATTGCAGTACGGTTCCTTTAACCGGAAGATCACAACTGAATATGATTCCAAACAGCGAAATGCTTGCGATGAGTTTTCAGCAGTATGACCAGTTTTTAAAAGAAAATAAAATTAGTTCTAACAAAGCTGAAGTCGATATGGTTAAAAGAGTTGGAGGAAGAATTGAGCAAGCTGTGGAAAAATATATGAGAGATAATAATCTTTCTTCCCGACTCAGCGGATATAATTGGGAATTCAATCTTGTTGAAGATGACCAGGTAAATGCATGGTGCATGCCTGGTGGAAAAGTAGTTGTTTACACAGGAATTCTTCCTGTGACAAATGACGAAACAGGACTTGCTGTTGTATTGGGTCATGAAATTGCTCATGCTATAGCTGAGCACGGAAATGAAAGAATGAGTCAGCAGCTTTTACAGCAAGTCGGTGCTGTAGGATTAATGGTTGCAATGAAAGATGAACCTGTACAAACACAAGCCTTATGGTTATCAGTTTACGGAGTCGGGACTACTTTAGGAGTGATACTTCCCTATTCAAGAACTCAGGAAAGTGAGGCTGATCATCTTGGTTTAATATTTATGGCAATGGCTGGATATGATCCTTATGAAGCACCTGAATTCTGGAAAAGAATGGCAGAAAGTAAACAAGGAGGCCAACCACCGGAATTTTTAAGCACTCACCCTTCAGACCAAACAAGAATAAATGATATTACAGCTTGGATTCCCGAAGCGATGAAGTATTATAAAAAATAAAAGAGAAATTTATTTATTTGATGTGAAGATTATTACCATAATCATATTTCTATTTATTGCGCTTAATATTTTTTCTCAAAATGAATTCACTCCAGAATTAGTTGGCGGACCTTGTGAAGGTTGTGAAGCAGTATTTGAATATAGTAATCAAACTCTTACTCCGATAGATACCTTTCAGGATTTTTATGAAGCCGGAACAAAGTTGAAGTTAACCGGCACAATTTATCTGAATGATGGTACAACACCTGCTAAAGACATCATGCTATATATTTATCATACTAACCAGGATGGAGTTTATCCCACTAAAGGAGATGAAACCGGCTGGGCTAAAAGACACGGGTATTTAAGAGGCTGGATTAAAACCGGTAGTGATGGTATGTATACATTTTATACTTCAAAACCAGGAACTTACCCAAGCAGATCTGCACCGACACATATCCATCCTGTTATCCTGGAACCTGATGGAAAATATTATTGGATTGAAGAATATCTTTTTGAAGGTGATCCGTTATTAAGCGACGATGATACCGTAAAAAGTTCTCCAAGGGGAGGAGATAATTTTATTCTTAACTTAAAAAAAGGAGATGGGATTTTCGTCGGTGAAAGAGATGTTATTTGGGGAAAGAATGTTCCTGATTATGAATAATATGTTCTCTTGCTTTTTATTTCCTTAACAATTTATTATTATTCTATTAATAAAAAGTGACCAACTTTTCATATTTTAATGGAAGGTTAAGACATTGGAAAAACAGGAAGAAGAATATCAGTGTTCAGCGTGCGGTGCTGATGTTAATTCTGATGCAAAGACCTGTCCAAACTGTGGAGCATCGTTGGAAGAATATGATTATGATGAAGAATTAATTGAAAATGATTTTGTAGATTTTCCCGTTACTTCAAATCCTGCAAGACTTGCCTCTATTCTATCAGTACTTGATGAAAATAATATTGAATACTCAATAAACCATGATGCTATGGAAGGTATCTGGGGACCAAATCTTATTCCGCTTCCAAGATTAATGGTTCAGAAAGATAAGGTTGGTATTGTTAAAGAATTAATTGAAAATATCGAAAAGCAGGAAATAGAAATAATAGATTCTGAAGTTTTCAAAGATTCAGCTCTTGAGCAATCAGATAATGAAAAAAAACTTAAAGGTGTTGAAGGTGTGTTATTTGCTTTATGTTTACTTATGATTCTGGGTCCAATTGCAACTATACCATATTTTATTTATGACTTTTTTTTATATCAAGATATATTCAACCGATTTCCCTCAATATATACTTTTGTTTTATTCGATCTGCTGGTTAGCATTTACCTTGCTTACTTAAGCATTAACGCAGGAATTAAGCTTTATAAAATAAAGCCAAAGGCAGTCCAATTGGCTATACGGTTTTTTAGTATACTTATTTTTTTTCAGGTGGTTTCATTTTTATTAGTTAATGTTATTTTTAGTGTAAATAATATCCAATTCAACTCTGAAACGATTAATATATATGATGGACTGATAACTGAAACGATCTCTTCAGTAACATACGCCTTGGTTTGCATAATATACCTTAAGAATTCTGAGCGGGTGAAAAATACTTACAATGCTGGCGTTGAATCCAACACCGATGAATAAAGCATAGCCGGGCTACGGTAATTTCATTTTAATTTTTATAAATCACCCCCAATAACTATTATTGGGTCAAAAATTAATCAAACAATAATTTTAGATGAATCTATAATGAAAATAATATTTAAAAACTTTTTCAGTGTCCTGACCTTTTTAATTTTAATGATAGCTCAAGGTATAAACGGACAAACTGTGAGTGATATAAGTCTGGTGAAAATTAATAATGACTCGGGAACAGATCAATTTTATTGCACGCAGGACGAAACAGAAGTTTTAGAAACAGTTGAGCATTTCTTATTTGCTGCAGGCAATTATGATATTGAAGCTATGTCAAATATGATGACCGATCATGCAAACGTAGGAAGTGTAAGTTTAAAAGATGGTGAAAGAGTTGTCAATACAATGACCATACAGGATTTTTTTGATGGTATGAAAAGCAGAACCTTGCAACCCTATTTTGAACCTGTAAAAGAATGCACAATTCATTTAAATGACGACCACTTAGCTTTCGTAAGAGCTGATGCAACGCTATACGCTTTTGGAGTACCCCAATCGCACAATATGGATTACTTTACCCTGATGAAGGATAGCGAATCCTGGAAGTTTTTAAGTCTGTCATATTCTGCAACTCCAATTCCGGAAGACGAAAAGGTTTTTAATCCAAATATTTTTGGTAAAGGTTATGCGCAAGCCTGGTGCAGTCAGAAACCTGAATTCGTTTCTTTATTCTATTCGGAAGATGGATCATTGAGTGTTAACGATGGAAAACCGGCAGTTGGAAGAAATGAAATTTCAAAAGTTGCTGAAAGTTTTATGATTGCCTTTCCCGATATTATCGTTTCGATGGATAGTCTTGTAGCAAAGGCGAATGAAATTGAGTTTTACTGGACATTTACCGGGACTAATACCGGTCCAAAAGGAACAGGCAAAAAAGTTAAAATCCATGGTGTTGAAATCTGGAAACTTGAAAACGGATTGATTAAAGAATCTAAAGGAAGTTTTGATACCGAAGAATACGATAGACAAGTTAAATATGGATTTGGAAATTAGTTTTTATCTGTCTGCAAACTGAATTTATTATTTCAACTTTTATTATACCTTTCAATAATTACCAGCGTTGAGTATTTTTAAGATTATTTTTAAAAACTTTTCTCTAACCGAATAAAAAGCGGACAAACAAATGAATAACAAAATCACCTGGACAAAGATTGACGAAGCTCCGGCTTTAGCATCATACAGCTTACTTCCAATCCTGAAATCATTTTTTAAGAACAGCGGAATTGAAATTGATGTGGCGGATATTTCACTTGCGGGAAGAATAATTGCAAACTTTCCTGATAATCTTACCGAAGAACAGAAACTTCCGGATTACCTGACTAAACTTGGTAATCTTACTCAAAATCCTGCTACCATAATCATCAAGCTTCCGAATATCAGCGCTTCTATACCACAGCTTCACGCTGCAATAAAAGAATTGCAATCAAAGGGTTATAAAATTCCCGATTACCCCGATGAACCAAAAAATGAAGAAGAGAAAAAACTTAAAGAGAGATTTTCAAAAGTTCTCGGCTCTGCAGTAAATCCAGTACTTCGTGAAGGAAATTCTGACAGACGAGCAGCTACTTCTGTGAAAAAGTTTGCACAAAAGCATCCTCACAAAATGATGAAGCCGTGGCCGGATTCAGGTTCAAAATGCCGCGTTGTACATATGGATAAAAAAGATTTTTATGGTTCTGAAAAATCGATGACACTCGATAAAGAGGATTTAGTGAAGATTGAATACGTTGGCAAAGATGGAAAGACTGAAATTATAAAAGAAAATCT
>Ga0209536_100006628_pt1 | contig 17640 bp, 11 predicted proteins | sample DeeMarSeWOR28_12_FD_187461 | JGI IMG/M metagenome (GOLD analysis project Ga0209536, IMG submission 187461) | Marine sediment microbial communities from White Oak River estuary, North Carolina - WOR-2-8_12 (SPAdes) (version 2) | ecosystem: Environmental > Aquatic > Marine > Intertidal zone >... | reverse complement strand
ATGAGTTTCCTCAGGCGGCTCATTTCGACCACTTCATCACCTCCCGTTACCGTGGTCTGCACCTGTGCACTTTCCTGTTTCGGAGCTGCCTGAGCCGGTGCAGCGACCTCGGCTTTTTCCTTTGTCCCCGCTCCCCTGTTTTCCATATAGTTAAGAAGATCTTCCTTGCGCACTCTGCCCTTTAGTCCACTGCCTGCAATGGAATCAAGTTCTTCCTGGGTAATCCCTTCCTTGGCGGCAATGGTCCTGACCAGGGGAGAGTAAAATCTTCCCTGTCCCGATACAATCGGCTCCTTAGCTATTTTTTCGCCGGGGCTTTCATCAACAACAGCAGTTGTTTCCTCATGGGCGGGCACAGCTGATTCTTTATCGTCTGCCGGGGCATCATCACCATCCAGGCCAATGACAGCTATTACTGTTCCTACTGCAACAACTTCGTCCTGTTTAAAGAATATTTTTTTGACTGTTCCCGCAACCGGTGAAGGAATTTCAGAATCAACTTTATCTGTGGCAATCTCGAGAAGAACATCATCTTCCTCTACTTGATCCCCCTCCTTTACAAACCAGTTTGTAATTGTTGCTTCCTCAATGCTTTCACCCATTTTTGGCATTATGATATCAAAATTCGCCATAATATTGTCAAGTGAGAATGGTGTGGTTTTAGAAATTTCGATGGTATAACAACCATACTGTGAAAATGTTTTTACTCTTCACCTTCAAAGAGAATGTCAAGTACCACGGGTTCATCCTTAGGTAAGCGATCTGCCAGCATCTGTTTTTTAAAATGCGGGTAACTGATCCTTATATCGGGGTACCCTAAATGGACGAGCATGGCCACTAAAGAGAAAATCTTGGGGCCATGGGGAATAAGTACAATGGAATATTCATTCCGCAAGGGTAAAATTGTATTTATCAGGCTCTGATAAATTAGCTGGCCGTTGCGGATCGGATAAGAAATCAGATTCCTGATGGGAACTTTGTTGATCAATTTGTGATTGTTCACAAAGACCTTTTCAACAAAGCTTTTTTCGGCCGGCGGATCTGCATAGAAAAGGTAAACCAGATCGGGATTGATCATATTATGGATCGATTCCGAAACATGCTTCTCCTGCCCTAATCCGAGGATCAGAGCTGTTTTCCTGGAATGAGCGGACTTTGCCTCTTCCCTGAGAAAGTCCTGGATCTTCCTGACCTTGGCAGGGCCACTTTTAGGCACGTAAGCGGCCATGGTATAGGCGATGCGGATCCGAACCCTCCCCTCCTGGCTATGTTTCCTGTCAAACCAGCTGAAAAACTCATAATTCCACAGGGGGGACATATTGGTGCAGTCAATGGCAAGATTCATGGAATCGCTTTTCACAGATTGAAAAATCCCGTCGAGATCAGGGATCTCGCTTTCAACCCTTATGATTTCAAAACCCTGATTTACCAGATAGGCCATGTTGTCCTGGTAGGAAAAGTCATTATTTATCTTCTTTTTCTCCAGGGCGATTTTCCTGCAGGAATGGTTTTCAAATCTGCGGGCCACCTGGGTGCTTCGGGACTCAAAACCAAGACCGGTTATAAACACATCTGCTTTATAATCAGCAATTTGAGCAGGATCTATGTGTCTTATGGACGAAAGTTCCATGTGGTGCACCTTCTGGCACACTAAGATAAGAGGAAATTACTTGGGAACGAATATTACGGGCTAAAGTTTTGGGTTTGTTGCCGGAATATCCGCTATGGGTCCGGGGGAATCCTCCTCCAGGAAGAACAGGTCTATCTGGGGCCATTCCTGGACCCTGTTGATGCTCCCGAACATCATGGCAGATACATAGCGATGGATCCTGGATTCTTTGTAGGTACTTGTATTGGTCATGACCACCCAGTTGATGCCATCTGATTGCCTGACTATCAATGCAGAGGATCCGGAGAGGTATCCGGTTCTCCACCAGGTGCCGTAGCGGTCGCTTCCTCTCCATCCAAAGAGACCCGTACCTGCGACATTAGGATCAGACATGCTGGCGATGGTCTCCGGAGCCAGGATATCCGGCTGTCCCCCGAAGCCATCGATTGCGGTCATAAACCTGGCAAGTTCGGGCGCAGAGGCCACCCAGCCCCCTGCAGGTCCCAGGAGTTCAATATTATTTCCCCCGTAATATACGGGGACCTGTTCACCGGATCCATCCATGGACCTGGTTGTATTCACTCCCGCATTGCTGTGGTAGCGGACTTCATTGGGGTACTTTTCATGATAATAGCTTTTCCCGATGTGCATATCATGTATGCCCAGGGGTTTCAACAGATTCATGACCACATAATCCTGATACGGCATGCCGCTTTTACGTTCTATGATCTCACCCAGGATGGCATACCCCATGTTGGAGTAGCTGTATCTGGTCCCGGGCTGAAAGTTCAGTTTCCTCTGGAGTGTGTACTCAAGTATCTGGTTGAATGATGCCGGTGCAGGAACATTCATCTTTCTGGCGATATAAAGCGGATTGAAAATGGGATCGCCAGCATACCTGGACCAGCCTGCGGTGTGGTTCAGCAGATGGCGAACCTTTATTTCCTCAACCCTTGGATCCAGGTAATTCATGAAAATCGAATCATTCAGAATACCGTTCTCTCCGAATACAGGATCATCCAGATCAAGTTTCCCGTCCTCATACAGCTTCATCACGGCCACAGCGGTTATCAGTTTCGACACCGATGCTATCCGAAAGAGGTGACCGGGTTTGACCTCCTCCCCAGTTTCCTTGTTGGCAATTCCAAATCCCTTGGCATAGACCAGTTGTTCATCCTTGGTAACAGCCAGGCTTGCCCCTTCAATTTTCCAGCGCTTGATAAATGCGTTTATCTCATTGTCGATATTCTCCGTTCCCTCGAAATCAGAATAGTGATTGTCGAGCAGCAGGGAGAATGGAACCTCTTCATCGTTGAGCAGGGATGGATATCCCTTATCCGAAAAAGTCATTGCGATCTCCCCGAAAAAGAGAAGAACAAAGAGTGTAATAAAAATCAGAATCTTCTTCACAACTTTCAAAATTTGAACATTTCTGTTCCGTCCGTATAACAAAGTTATGGTAAAATGAGTTTGAATCCGGATTGTTAACACACCCGGGTACCGACTACTTATTCACAATGCTGTAATATATTGATTATCAGAAATTAATATGAATATATTAAGAATAGCGAAGTCGTGTTAATAATCCTTTGGTAATGCCCCTTCGCATAAGATTTTGGGCGTTCATAGAAATAATTGCGGCCATTTATAAGTCAATCCGGGCAGTTGGTCAAAAGATTTCAGGTACAATGGCTTTAAAACACGAATGGGAGCCAAATTTGCATCTGGTTCCCATTCCGCTTGTTAGACACCGTAGTCTCTAATTCGCGCCAAGCTACGGTTATTATGACTGGATTACGCGGCCGAAACCTTGTAATCCCCTCGCTGCCCGACGAATCGGACAACTTGCACCGCTGTTGTCCATAGACAATGCCAGTGCTCAACTGTAAACAACTTTCACCGCGTTTTCAGGTACCCTACGGTTTCCGTTCCGAATCTCCCTTCATGCCTGTGACAGCAGTCCGGGTACTCCAGCTCACAGTCCGGTCCGAAGACCGGGAGAACAGCATCAATACCAGTTTAGCTGTTCGCGTGACTCATGTTCACACTACCAGGTTGCCCTGGTGGCTAATGAACTTAATCATTTAAAGAACTGAGTGGCCTTTTATCGCTCACTTGGTAAGACCAAAAGTATATGCTAAAGAGCATTGCTGCAAGAAAAAATCCGTGAAGAATTGAACATTGAATGAACAGAGTTTATTAACAATTGGTTAATTGTTTGTTAAACCAGGATTACATTTGTTTACAAAACAAGACCTTATGTCATATCCACTTCATCCTTTTCTGTTGAAATCTACCCCTACCAGTTAAAAAAGAGTGCCGGGAGAAGTATGGTCATAGGGTTCCATCACCGCCGGGTCTGTAGGATCGGCACGTGTTGAAGAAAGGCGGGGGTTGACTGTATGCGCCTTTAAATCAGATTCGTCGTAGGCCTGCAGGAGCTTTTTTCTTTGAAGCAGTGAGGGATCTGCGGATATCCATTCCTGCTCCAGGTCCGGTTTCAGAATGACAGGCATCCGTTTTTTTGTGTTGTGGATCCTCTCCATCATGGGATTGGCTTTGGTGGTAATGATGGAACAGCTTTTTAAGATTTCACCGCTGTAGGGATCCTTCCATGTATCACAGAGGCCTGCAAATGCAAAGGGGGCTCCGTTTTTAAGTGATATGTACCAGGGGATCCTGTTCTGGTTCGCAAGCTGCCATTCAAAAAAACCTCTGGCAATGATCAGACAACGGCCCCTGTTCAATGCCCCTCTGAAGGAAGGTTTTTCATGCAGGGTCTCCGATCTGGCATTATAGGTTCCTTTTCTGATCTTCTCAGCCTCCTGACGGTCACGGCTCCAGGCCGGTATCAGTCCCCATTGCATTAACTGGACCCGGGCGTCATCTTCCTGGGCTATCACCGGAATGAAAGGATTATCAAATGCTTTGTAGAAGTAATTAAAGTCAAAATCATAGAGGGCCGAGCCGTCAACTTTGAACCTTTCTTCAATGGCTCGCCTGCTAAGATGTATCTCAATTGTGAAACACATAAGAAGGGAAATTTTTATACCAAAGATTTTCGGTCATTCCTTTTTGAAAAGTTAAACAATTTCGAAACATGAATTGTTAAGTGATCATAGTTTTTATGATGGATCAGCCAGCGCTAACATTACCGTTTTTCCCTTTGAGTATTTTCCTGTTTCCCGGGGAGGATGTTCCATTGCATATATTTGAGCCACGCTACAAGCAACTGATTGGTGAGGCCCGAAAAAAGGGAATCACCTTTGCTATTCCATTTGTAATTCAACAGGATATACAGGGATTCGGGTGTGAGGTCAGACTGAAAGATGTGGTGGCTGAAAAAGAGGGGGGAAACATGGTGATCGTCATTGAATCTCTGTCCATAGTGGAAATTCTCAGTTACCAGAAGCAATTGGAAGGGAAACTCTATGCCGGGGGAAAGGTCAAAAGGATCCCATGCGATGATCCCGTGGTAAGCGATGAGCTTATTGATCTGATCAGCACCTACCGGGAGCAGTATGACCAGGATTTCCTCGGCTCTTCCACCGACAGGCTGATCTCCCGCAAGGATCTTATTGTTGCGCTGAATCTCTCGTCCGATGAGAAATACAAGTTTATCTGCATGTCCGATGCTGAACAAAAAGAGAATTTTCTGGCAGGACAGCTTCGTTATCTCAGCAAGATCAGGCAACAGGAGGCTCTTCTGGGCGATGATTTTGGCTTAAACTGATCCGTTTCAAACGCTCCATTTCCTGTTTAAGTCCCGCTACTGTGCGAACCAGCTGGTTTTCCGGGATCACGGGTTCCGGTATTTCATGACTGATAAAGTGAACAAACCTCCAGATCTCCCGGATCTCGCTAACGTGGATTTCATAAGGTTCATATAGGGGATTAAGTGAATACAGGACCATTTTGCCCTCTTCCTCCATCCTGTTTTCAATTAGTTTAAATACAATGCCGTCATCCAGGGTCAGGACCACACAGGCTTCACCTGTCTTAAGGGTTTTCCAGTCAAGCACATATTCCCCTGTAACCCATGCCTGCTCAGGGATGGGGAGCATGGAATCACCCCGGAGCTGAAAGGTCCTGTATTTTTTTTCTCCCGAGAGAAAAGGAAGCTGGAATACCTGCAGCGCACCAATATACTCGGGATCGGCAAAACCACTGGTATATCCTGCCTGGGCTTTCAGTGGCACCAGTTCAATGTTCTCCTGGTTATGTGCATCTACGGTGGAGGCCAGTACCCGCAGGTTTCCACCCCTGAGAAATACATCTTCTCCATGTTCCAGTTGCCGCAGCTGGGTTTCACTAAGCTTTGACAGGTCAACTTTCAGCAGGGTGTCAATGGCGATCCTGTAGTAGTCTGAAAAATGGAGTAGTACATCCAGTCCGGGCTGGGCCACCCTGTTCTCGTACCCGCTCAAGGTAGAACGCTTCATCCGAAGCTGCGCCGCCACTTCATCCTGGGTGAGCTTGAGGCGCTTTCTCAGCAGCTTGATATTTGAGTCAAAATACATGTTAAAACTGTATGTAAGGCTTGCATAAAATGATAGATATGATTATATTGTAATCATAAAAATGATTATATTCTAATCAAATATAATAGAATATTGCTGAAAATCAAAAGAAATTGGAAAATATTATTTGCTAAGTCATGGACCGGCATATCGTACATATGGACCTGGACACCTTCTTTGTGTCGGTGGAACGGCTGCTGAACAGTGAGCTGGTGGGGAAGCCCGTGATCATCGGGGGCATGTCTGACAGGGGTGTGGTAAGCTCCTGCAGTTACGAGGCGCGAAAGTACGGGGTACATTCGGCCATGCCCATGAAAATGGCCCGGCAGCTTTGCAGCGAGGCCGTGGTGATCCGGGGCGACATGGATGCCTACAGCAAGCATTCACGGATGGTTACCGATATCATCGCCGAATCGGCACCGCTCTACGAAAAGGCCTCCATCGATGAGCATTACCTGGACATTTCGGGGATGGATCGCTTTTTCGGTTGCATGCAATGGACACACGAACTGCGTCAACGTATCATGAAGGAAACGGGACTGCCCATCTCCTACGGCCTGTCCGTCAACAAGACCGTATCCAAGATCGCCACCGGTGAGGCCAAACCCAACGGGGAGATGGAGGTTCCGCTTATGCAGGTAATGGACTTCCTTTCCCCCCTTTCCATCCGGAAGATCCCCATGATCGGGCAGCGTACCTTCCACCTCCTGCGTTCCATGGGCATCGGCACCATCGGCACCCTGGGCCAGATTCCCATTGAAATGATGGAAAGCCTGCTGGGAAAAAACGGACTGGTCATATGGAAAAAAGCCAACGGCGTTGACCCCACCCCCGTGGAGCAGTATTGGGAGCGCAAATCCATTGGCAGCGAGCGAACCTTTCAGCGCGATACCATGGATGTGGGTGGCCTGCGGGACCTGCTTACCTCCATGGTGGAAAAACTGGCCTTCCAGCTAAGAAAGGAAGAAAAGCTGGTTTCCATTGTTACGGTAAAGATCCGTTATTCCAATTTTGATACGCACAGCCTGCAAAAACGCGTTCCTTACACCTCCTTCGATCATGTGCTTATGCCCGTGGCCAGGGAGCTCTTTGACCGCCTTTATCAGCGCCGCATGCTCATTCGCCTGGTGGGGGTCCGTTTTTCGGGCCTGATCCGCGGCACACAGCAACTGGACCTTTTCGAGGACACTTCGGAAATGGTCCGCCTTTACCTGGCGGTGGACCGCATGCGCAAACGATTCGGGGCCGATGCACTTCAGCGGGCCAGCGGCATCCAGCTGAAGGAACTGGAGGCGCGCCAGGAAGAAAGCGAAAAACAAAAAGCACTTTCCTCCCCCGGGGACCGGCAACAGGTAGATAACCTCAAGAACAGGCGCTACCACTACTGGCATAGATAAGCGCACGAACAGAGAACCATTGGAACAGCTTGGGCATGTACTTAAACTGTCATTCATATTACAGTCTGCGCTACGGGACAATGGCCCCGGAGACTCTGGTTGAAAAGGCGGCCGCTCTGGGTATCGAGGCCCTTGTCCTTACCGACATCAACAACTCCACGGGCATGGTGGATTTTGTGAAAAACTGCCGGGCGCAGGGGATCCATCCGGCAGCGGGGATGGAATACCGCGAGGGGGACCGTTACCTTTATACGGGCATCGCACGGAATCCCAGGGGTTTCCGCTTCCTGAACGAATTCCTCTCCTATCACAACGAAACGGGGCTTCCCCTGCCCCACCGGGCCCCGCCCCTGGAAGATGTATGGTTTGTTTACGACTTCAAGAACAATCCCTGGGCAGGAAAAGACCGGAAGGGAGGCCTGAGGATGCGGGAGCAGGAGCTCATCGGCGTAAGCCCCGGGGAGGTGAACCGGATCCTTACATCGTCCTGGAACGACAGGGTGGAAAAGCTGGTGGTCCGGCAGCCGGTCAGTTTCCAGGATGCGGTCGGACACACCCTTCACCGGCACCTCAGGGCCATCGACCACAATATTCTGCTGAGCCAGTTGAAACCTTCGCAGATGGCCGATCAAAGCGAAGTACTGCTTTCCCCGGACCTGCTTCGCTGTGCCTATGAGGACCATCCTGCCATCCTTCATAACACCGAAAAGCTGCTGAAGGATTGCTGGATGGACTTTGACTTAAATTCGGTCAAGAACAAGAAGACCTTTACGGGCAGCGCCCACGATGACCGCATCCTGCTGGAAAAACTGGCCATGGATGGGATGGAGTACCGATATGGAAAGAACAACAAGGAAGCCCTGAGGCGCATCCGGCACGAACTGGAGATCATCCACCGCCTGGGCTTTTCTGCCTATTTCCTGATCACCTGGGATGTGATCCGCTATGCCATGTCCAGGGGCTTCTATCATGTGGGGAGGGGCAGCGGTGCCAATTCCATAGTGGCCTACTGTTTGCGCATTACCGATGTGGACCCCATTGACCTGGACCTCTATTTTGAGCGCTTTATCAACCCCAAGCGAAGCAGTCCCCCGGACTTCGACATCGATTTCTCCTGGAAGGACCGGGACGAGGTCCTGGATTATATCTTCAAGCGCTACGGCAGAAAGCACACGGCCTTTATCGGTACCATTTCCACCTTTCGCGACCGCTCCATTTTCCGGGAACTGGGCAAGGTGTACGGCCTGCCCAAAGAGGAGATAGACCTGCTGGTCAAGGACCCGGAGAATCCCATGAACGAGAACAACATCACGCGCAGGATCTACGAAGCGGGCAGCCTGCTGATGGATTTCCCCAACCTCAGGAGCATCCATGCCGGAGGCGTTCTGATCTCCGAGGAGCCTCTTTGTTCCTACACGGCGCTGGACCTTCCACCCAAGGGCTTTCCCACCACCCAGTGGGACATGTACGTTGCCGAGGAGCTGGGTTTTGAGAAGCTGGACATCCTGAGTCAGCGGGGAATCGGGCATATCAAGGAATGCGCCGAGATCGTGCGTTACAACAGGGGCGTGGAAGTGGATGTGCATCGGGTGGATCAGTTCAAGACGGACCCGCGGGTCATTGAACAACTGAAGACCGGGGAGACCAACGGCTGCTTCTACATTGAGAGCCCGGCCATGCGCGGCCTGCTCACCAAGCTGCGCTGCAACTCCTACCGTTCCCTGGTGGCAGCTTCATCCATTATCCGGCCCGGCGTGGCCCAGTCGGGCATGATGCGCGAATACATCCACCGCTTCCACCATCCCGATGATTTTGAATACCTCCACCCCATCATGGAGGAGCAACTGAAGGAAACCTACGGGGTCATGGTGTACCAGGAGGACGTGATCAAGATCTGTCACCACTTTGCCGGCCTGGACCTGGCCGATGCGGATGTGCTGCGACGGGCCATGAGCGGGAAGTACCGCTCGCGCAAGGAGTTTGACCGCATTGCCAAACGTTTTTTTGACAACTGCCGTGACCGGGGCTACCCCGAGAGCCTTACCCGGGAGGTCTGGCGGCAGATTGCCTCCTTCGCCGGCTATTCCTTTTCCAAGGCCCATTCGGCCTCCTTTGCCGTCGAGAGTTTCCAGAGCCTTTACCTGAAGGTCCACTATCCCCTGGAATTTATGACAGCCGTGATCAACAATTTCGGCGGATACTACAAGACCTGGGTCTATTTCAACGAGGCCAGGCGCTGGGGTGCCCGAATTGAGCTGCCCTGTGTGAACCGGAGCCAGTACAAGACCTCCATCACCGGGAAGGACATCCATGTGGGTTTCACCCACCTTCAGAACCTGGAGCAGGCTGTGGCCCACATGATCATCAGGGAACGGGAGGAGCGCGGGGACTTCAAGAGCCTGGAGGACCTGCTGGAACGGGTCCCGGCCGGACTGGAGCAGATCATCCTTCTGATCCGCATCAATGCACTGCGTTTTACCGGGAAAAGCAAGAAGGAACTGCTCTGGGATGCGCATCTTATCCTGGGGAAGCAGGTCAGGAAGGACCCCATCCGGGAACTCTTCCCGGTCCGGCGGCGCGAATTCAAGTTGCCCGAACTGGAACAAACCGAGTTGGAGAATGCTTACGACGAACTGGAACTCCTGGGCTTCCCGGTCTCCATTCCGGCCTTTGAACTCCTTGAGACCACTTTCCGGGGAGAGATCATGGCCCGGGAAATGCTTCAGAACGTGGGAAAACGGGTACGCATGCTTGGCCACCTGGTTACCATCAAGTACGTACGCACCAAGCACAGGCAATGGATGCATTTCGGCTGCTTCCTGGATGCAGAAGGTGAATTTTTCGATGTGGTCAACTTTCCTGATTCACTGCTTAAGTATCCCTACAAGGGTCAGGGCATTTACCTGATCTACGGCGAGATCACCGAAGAATTCGGCTTCCCGGGGATGACGGTAGAGAAGATGGCCAGGTTGCCCTATCGGCCCGACCCGCGCTATTAGGCATCCATTCTTTTAATGCTGAGAATCCCCTTCACCTTTTTCAGTTTCCGGATCAGGGCCTCCAGGTGCTGGGTATCCTTCACGAAAAGGGTGATAGTTCCCTCGAAGAGCCCGTCATTGGAATCAATGGATATGGAACGCATGTTGACCTGAAGATCCTTGGAGATCACATCTGAAATATTGCTTACGATTCCCAGGTCATCCATGCCTGTTATACGCAGGGAAACAGGGAAGAAGGCATCCTTATCCTCCCTGTTCCAGCGGGCCTTTACCACCCTGTAACCATATTTTGAAAGCAGCTGCTGTGCATTTGGACAGTTGGTCCGGTGGATGGTTATACCCGAGCTGATGGTGACAAAGCCAAAAATGGCATCTCCAAGGATGGGATTGCAGCATTGCGCCAGCTTGTAATCGATATTGGCCAGTTTCTCATCGATCACCAGGAAGTCGCCCGACTCCCTTGCTGCTGTCCTGACAATGCGGTCGAGGGCCTCCTCTTCGATCCTTTCCGGCCGGGATTCAAGGGCTTTGGTTTCGCTGGTCAGCAGTTCCTTTATCTGCAGCAATTCCAGCTTTTCGGTGGCCACATCGTAATAAAGATCCGTTGCATCCCGGTACTTGAAGTGCTGGATCACTTTACGGACACTGCTGTCGTTAAACTCAAGCTTCCAGTTCCTGAACCTTCTTTTCAGTATTTCCTTTCCGTGTTCAGCCTCTTTAAGTTTAGCCTCCTTGAGGGCCTGTTTGATTTTCCCCTTTGCCTTGGAAGTCACCACCGCATTCAGCCAGTCCATTTTTGGCTTCTGGATCTTGGAACGCAAAATCTCAACCTTATCCCCGTTCTTCAGCCGGTAACGGATGGGAACATTCTTGCCGTTGACCCTGGCACCCACACAGGATGCGCCCACATCGGTATGGATATCAAAGGCAAAATCCAGTACGGTGGCATTCTCCGGGAATTTTTTCAGGTCGCCGTTGGGAGTGAAAACGAATATCTCTTTGCTAAACTGGCTCAGCTTCAGGTCCTCCATAAGATTGGAAGCATCCATCTCTGCATTTTCGAGGGTTTCCCTTACCCGCTCGATCCACTTGTCTATACCTGCCTGCCCCTTGATTCCCTTGTACTTCCAGTGTGCTGCAAGCCCCTTTTCGGCTATCTCATTCATCCGCTTGGTCCTGATCTGCACCTCAACCCAATCCCCACCCGGGACCACAACAGTGGTGTGTAATGATTCATATCCATTGGATTTGGGTGCCGATATCCAGTCGCGCAGGCGCTGGGGATTGGGCTGGTAGTGATCCGTAATGATGCTGTATACTTTCCAGCAGTCGGCTTTTTCCTGTTTTACAGGGGTATCGATTATAATCCGTATGGCAAATTTATCATAGATCTCTTCAAAGTCAACCTTTTGTTTCTTCATTTTCCTCCAGATGGAGGAGATTGCCTTTGGCCTGCCCTTTATCTCCGCCAGGAACTTCTCTTTATCCAGATCCTCCTTTATGGGTTTGATAAACTCTTTGATAAAGCGGTTCCTTCGCTGTGTTGAAGCTTTTAACTTCTCTGCAATGGAATTATATTCTTCCTGCTCCAGAACACTCATGGAAATATCCTCCATTTCCGACATCACATTGTACAGTCCAAGTCTGTGTGCCAGCGGGGAATAGATGAACCTGGATTCAACGGCTAACCCGATCTGTTCCTTCTCATCCAGAAGTTCCAACTGTCTCATCATGTACAGGCGCTCGGCGATCTTTACAAGGATCACCCGGAAATCAGTGGCCAGGGTAAGAATCAGGTTTCGCATGTTTTCCGCCTGCCCCTGGGTGGTGGTGGTATCAAGGTCACTTATCTTGAAATACTCCTCAATTACAGTGGCCGTTCGCTCACCCACGCCCGCGGCAATCTCCTTCATGGAAATATGATTCTGCTTCACACAGTGCAGGAGCAGTGAGGACGATACCCCGATGGCATCCATCCCCAGTTCTCTCATGGCGATCAGTGCCAGTCCCGCTGCAAATTTCACCAGATGAATGCCGTTGAATTCCTGAGCTTCATCGGTATGTTCCATCAGGAAGACAAAGGATCTTTTGATCAGTGAAAGTGAGCGTTTATCGTATTCATCAATACAAATACGAAGAAGCTCCCTGTACTGATCGAGAACCTCCTTTTGCAGGCTTGAAGAATATTTCTCAATGATGTCCATGCAAAGCAATATGCATGGCAAAATTAGTTAATTTATACAGGGTATCACAACTTCAAAGGTACTGCCCGTATTTGCTTCACTAGTAACATGGAGTTCACCATTGTGCATTCTGGTGAACTCCTGCACCAGCGTAAGTCCCATGCCGGCCCCCTTCTCGTTTGCCGTACCGCGCCGGCTTTTAGCTTCGTTCTGTAGTATATTCTGCTTTTCTTTGTCGCTCATGCCTATACCTTTGTCAGAGACCCAAAAATGAATCATGCCATTGGTTTTAACTAATCCGATGGTGACGGCACCACCGGGATTGGAGAACTTTATGGCATTGGAAATCAAATTTCTGAAGATGGTTTCCATCATGATCTTGTCCACATAGCAGATGATGGTCTCCTTCATATCCTTGTCCAGGGAGAGATCCTTGGTCCTGGCACTTTCACTGTAGAGGGACAGGCAGTTGTTCACTAGCATATTGAGCTTCACCTCTTCAGGGTGATATTTGGATCCTCCCTCTTCCAGGCGGGACCAGTGGAGCAGGTTCTCAAGCAATTCAAGGGAATAAGAGGCAGAGTTCTTCAGGTTGCCCAGCAGGCTCTTCCTGTCCACTTCAGTTTTCCGGTCACCTTCCATGCTGTTCAATACTTCCACGGCAGTCAACTGGTTCCCGATGGTGCCTCTCAGGTCATGGGCTATGATGGACATCATCCTGTCCTTGGTTTTGTTCACCTTATCCAGTTTCAGATTCTGCCTGGTAATGACCAGGTTCTTTTCTTCCAGTTTCAGAGAGGCAAGTTTATGCCGGCGCATATAATAGAGCACCAGGATCAAAGCCAGCAGCAGAATAGTTGCCAGGGCCAGAATGAAATAAACAATGGTGGTCCTTCTTTTTACCAGGAGCTGATCCAGGCTGGACTGGATCCTGAGGTTCTCATTTTCCTGGCGGAGCATTTTCGAGCGCATCCTGAACTCCATTTCCATGGCTGCCCTGGCAGTGGCCTCGTCCATCAGGCTGTCCCCGTAAAGATGATGTTGCACTTCGTAGAAATAGGCCGAGTGGTAATCGCCGCGGCTGACCGCGATCTCCTTTTTGAGCTGGTAGCTGGCGGCAATGTATTCCATGGCCCTTATATCCCTGGCGATCTCAAGGGCCCTGTCAGCCATTTGTTCGGCTGTCACATAGCGTTTCAGCTCATATGCTATGGATCCCTGTCCCAGGTAACACCTTATCAGTCCGTCAGGGTCATTCAGTTGTTCCTTTATGGGAATGGCCATGTCGAAAAGTTCAATGGCCCTGTCATACTCGTCCATCAGGGAATAGATATCCGCCAGGTGTATGTAACAGTTGGAAATTGTACGATCATCCCCCAGTTCAGTTTTTATATCCAGACCCTCCTGCACATAATCAAGCCCCTTTTCAGGCTCGTTCATGTCCGCGTAATTGGTACCAATATTGATCAGGCAATTGGATATTTGCACCGGGTCATTCAGAGATCTGCTGACCTGCAGGGCTCGCAGGTAGAGGTTCAGCGCTTCTTCATAATTCCCCACTTTGTTCTGGATCACTCCTGAATTGGAGAGACACAATGAAATATTGTTCTGAAAATTATTACGCTCAGAAATATCCAGTGCCCTGCTGAAGAATTCAAGGGCCCTTTCATAGCTGCCCAGGTATACAAACAGGTTCCCCATGTTTATATATGCCTGAGAGATATCCAGTGCGTTTTTTACACTGTCAAGATAGGCAACTGATTCCTGGTAAACGGACAGGGCTTCCACATAATCACCCCTGTTCTTATGGATGATACCCATGTTATTTAGGCAGCGGCTCATCCCCACCGGGTTGTCGCTTCTCCTGTAGAAATCAAGCGCTGATTCATAATGGTTCATGGCCTGGGAGTATTCCGATCTGAACAGATGAACATTTCCCTTTTCCTTAACTGTTTCGAAATAATTCAACTGATCATCTGCCTCGGTAAAGTAAGCCAGTGCCCGGTCGAGGTGAAGCATGGCATTATCATATTGTCCGCACCGGGATTCTATTTTTCCCAGGACTTTATAATAACGGCCCAGCCCCCCTATGTCGTCATGGTTTTCTGCTATTTCTTTTCCTTTTTCGAGGCAGGAAAAGGCAAGGAGCGTGTCTGATGTTCCGATCTCTTCTGCCAGTTCGAACCATAAACGGGAACGGGTCGAGTCGGAAATGCTTCCCTCCAGCAGGGCCTTCAGGCTGTCAATTCGGTTTTGATCATTCGCTGACAATTGGGCTGAAAGCAGTACCAGGACTGCCAGGCAGAGATTACGGAGCAACAACATAGGGGTCGTTTAGAGGGGATAAATTTAAGAAATTTTATTCCCTTCAAAATTTTCATTCATATTTGTAGAACTGAAATACGGAACCATGGCCGGAAAACCAGCAATCCCCCATACCTATGTGATTATATTCTTCTTTATCGCACTGGCCGTTGTCCTGACCTGGGTGCTGCCGGGAGGTGAATTCGACAGGGAACTGGTGGATGTTAACGGAACCATGCGGGAAGTTATCGTGGAAGGCTCTTTCCATGACGCTGAAAAACATCCGCAGACATGGCAATTATTCAGTGCCCTTTTTGACGGATTTGCCAGCAAGGCTGATATTATAGTATTTATCCTGATCATTGGAGGAGCCTTCTGGATAATGAATGACAGCAAAGCCATCGATGTGGGGATCCAGTCCTTCCTGGTGCGGATCAGGAAACTGGAACGTTACCCTCTATTCAGATTTCTGGGGGTTGATAATATGGTTATTACAATGATCATGTTGATATTCAGCATATTCGGGGCAACATTCGGAATGAGCGAGGAGACCATTGCATTTATTATCATATTTGTTCCGCTTTCTATCTCCATGGGATACGATTCCATTGTCGGAATTTCCATGTGTTTTGTGGGTGCGGCGCTGGGGTTTGCAGGAGCGCTGCTGAATCCTTTTACCATTGGGATCGCACAGGGACTCTCTCACCTGCCGCTTTTCTCAGGGATTGAGTACAGGTTGTTTGTCTGGTTCGTGATCAACCTGGTTGGTATAAGCTGGATCCTCCGCTATGCAGCACGTATACGTAAAGATCCCACGGCTTCCCCTGTGTATGGAAGCGATAAATACTGGAGAAACAAGGCAAAAGTGGACCTGGATCAGATGGAATACAGAACCCCCTTAATGGGGCTTCATCCCGTAATGGATAATTAGGGAATGATGATTGTCTTCTTTTTTGGATGGGGTGCACAAAGAAACGAATTAACCCAAAGATTGTGAACCATGTAAACCGTAACTTCAACGAACTCTACACCAAACAGGTTATCAAAGCAGTACAACAACTACCGTCACCTTGGAAACCATGTAAAGTCGGTAGAAATGGACATAATCCCAAAGAGGTAGCAACAGGTTGTATCCTCAAAGTTGGATTCAACCAAACCTACGATAGTATCGAAGCATATCTTAAAGAAAGTGAAACATTCAAAAACTTTTTCGATGATTTACCTGGACATAGTGTCATCCACCGAGGGATGACAAAACTCTCAATCAAATACATTAGAAAGGTGATGAATAGAGTAACACGGTTTCTACGACGTAAAGGAATGAACATCGCAGTTGATAGCACTGGTTTTAGAACAGGCAACAGCAGCATCTGGTATGATATCAGGATCAAACGAAAGAATAAACGGAAGGACTGTATCAAACTCCACATCAGCATTGATGTTGATACAGGTATCATACATTGGTTTATCATGACTCCGTCGAAAAGGCATGACTCACCAGAGTTCAAAAACCTGATAAAACACCTTCCAGAATTAGGAAACGTACTTGGCGACAAAGGTTATTCCTCAAGGAACAACTGCCAGATTGTCGCTGATAAAGATGGGAAACCATATCTGCATTTCAAAGACAATGCAACCAACAAAGCTAAAGGAAAATCTGCGTGGATCATTTCCATAAGAGAATACAAAAACAATACCGAAGAGTGGCTTTCCACATATCATCTCCGATCTATCGTGGAAAGCGTGTTCTCCTCAATCAAGAAACGATGGGGAAGTTTTCTTAGAAGTCTGAAGAAGTGGATGCAGAAAAAAGAGCTCTCATTGAAAGTTCTATCCTATAACGTGAAACAGGTTTTAATGGTTCAATATGCAAGAGAATGTAAGATCCCTTTGTGGAAATCTGTAGAGTAAACTCCACAAAGAGGTCTTATCATTCAACAACAAGTTAGTGGATACTTTATCTAGTTATTAAAAAGATGGGTTATATTAACTGAAATTGTATGAATTTTATCAAAATTTAGTTGAATGTATCTCTAATTATTCCGGTTAAACACCAAATATTCTATCATGATGTACTGCTAAGTACATCATTTAGGGATGTAGCCGACAGACCATATAAATTATATTTGTTATAAAAAAATCCTTTATATTATTAATTTTTTACTACTTTGATTCTATTACTTCTATTAGTTAGATTTATATTCTGTACCCTTTTACAAGTTTCACGCCAAAGTAGCATTCTTTCTTTATTAAGGAGGTTAACAGTTAATGGAAATATTAGAAGATAAACCAGGTAAGCAAATTCTTCTATTAGGAAATGAGGCTATAACCAGAGGGGCACTTGAGGCAGGGATTGATGTTGCTACTACATATCCTGGGACCCCCTCATCGGAAATTGCTGACACCTTTTCCAAAATTGCGAAATTTTTTACCAAACAAAAAAAAGATTGTGGTTTTTATTTTGAATATTCAACAAATGAAAAAGTTGCAATAGAAATAGCTGCAGCTGCATCCATCTCTGGATTACGCTCCTTGACCTGTATGAAACACGTTGGATTAAATGTTGCAAGTGATGCCTTTATGACATACCTCTATGTGGGGTGTAAAGGAGGACATATAATAGTATCA
>Ga0209536_100006627_pt1 | contig 17640 bp, 10 predicted proteins | sample DeeMarSeWOR28_12_FD_187461 | JGI IMG/M metagenome (GOLD analysis project Ga0209536, IMG submission 187461) | Marine sediment microbial communities from White Oak River estuary, North Carolina - WOR-2-8_12 (SPAdes) (version 2) | ecosystem: Environmental > Aquatic > Marine > Intertidal zone >... | reverse complement strand
CCACCCCGCAGGCACTCGCAAGGGCGCCCCCGGTAAACACGGCCCAGGCTATCAGGTACGCGCCGAACACCCAGCGCACCCACGTGCCGAGTCGGGTGATCCAGCCCTCGAGCAGGGTCGTTCCCGTCGCCATCTGCCAGCGTGCGATGCCTTCGTTGAGGAACCACTTCAGCACGGCTCCCACCCACGCGGCCCAGAGCAGCGTGAAACCGAACCGTGAGCCCGCGAGGGAGGCCGTGAGGAGGTCGCCGGCGCCGACGCCGGTGGCCGCGACGAGCATGCCGGGGACGAAGAGGGAGAGGCGCGGGAGCCGGGGGGCGCGCGCGCGGGCGATGGACGGCGACGGTGGTTGCATCTGCGAATGCACAAGGTGCGTGCGAGGTAACTGGCACGCCAGGGCATTGCCCGGGCGCGACACCAACAGGCACGAGATCGGCTCGGTGTGACCATGGCCATGCCACGCGTACCGGTGCCGGCGCAGACAACGCTGAACGGTGGTGGGGACAGGCCATGCGCATCTGAGATGTTCCCACCGCAACGGTCGGCGGGATGACCTTCGCACAGGCGGACCTGGCCAATCATCCTGACGTGCATTGGAGCAGCCTCGAGCCGACGATCCTGACCGTGAGGAAGGCGGGCGGCCTCGAACCCGGCATTCACGATATCGAGGTGTCGTATCGCTACAGCGCCTCGTATTTGCCTCCGCGGATCGACTTGGCCTTCGGCGGGAGCGAGCAGCGCAGGATGGTGCTGGTCAGATGAACTGCAGATCTGGTTGCCGATGCGCCGAGCGAACCGGCTTCGTCGGGTCATTGTCGCGGGATACGGCGTTTGGATGCGATGATCGATATCGAGCGTCGATAACTCGCGATGGAGGTAGACGGTGGCCGATGCCGCCTGGCCGGTAGGGCAGAACGGGCCTATGTTGGATCGGGTCCGGCTTCGGGGTGCTCGTTGAGCGATCTGCTGTCGCGGCTGCAGTCGGTCTTGAGTGGTTCCTACCGCATCGAGCGAGAACTTGGTGGCGGCGGGATGAGCCGCGTCTTTCTTGCCGAAGAGACGCGGCTGGGGCGCCGCGTGGTCATCAAGGTGCTGCCCCCCGAGATGGCTGCCGACGTGAACATCGAGCGGTTCGAGCGGGAGATCCAGCTCGCGGCCAGGCTCCAGCATCCGCACATCGTTCCGCTCCTCACCGCGGGCTCCGACGGCGATCTCCTGTACTACGTCATGCCATTCATCGAGGGGGAGTCGCTCCGCGCCAAGCTGGCGCGCGAGGGCGAGCTGCCCGTGGGCGAGGCGGCCAAGATCCTGCGTGAAGTCCTCGATGCACTCGCCTACGCGCACGGACACGGCGTCGTCCATCGCGACATCAAGCCCGACAACGTGCTGCTGTCCGGCAAGCACGCCGTCGTCACCGATTTCGGGGTGGCGAAGGCCGTGAGTGCCTCGACGGGGGTCACCGCGCTCACGTCGCTCGGCATCGCTATCGGGACGCCTGCCTACATGGCCCCGGAGCAGGCGACGGCAGATCCCCACGTCGATCATCGGGCCGACATCTACGCAGCTGGGGCACTGGCGTATGAGATGCTGTGCGGCCGGCCACCGTTCTCCGGACCGACGCCGCAGGCGGTCTTGGCCGCACACGTGACCCAGGCACCGGACCCCGTCACCGTTCACCGCGACACCGTCCCGGCGAGTTTGGCGGAGTTGGTCATGCGGTGCCTCCAGAAGAAGCCGGCGGATCGGTGGCAGAGCGCTGACGATGTCCTTCCCCAGCTCGACGCCGTGCTGACGCCGTCGGGCGGCATGACGCCGACGGGACGCGTCCCCACCGCCGACTGGGAGGCGGAGGCCCGGAAAGCGCATCCCGTCCGCGTCGCCGGGCTCTTTACGCTCGCCGCCGTGGGGGCGCTCGCGATCGTCTATCTCCTGGTGCAGCAGCTCGGGCTTCCCTGGTGGGTGCTCATCGGCACCGTGGTGATTCTCGCCGTCGGCCTGCCGGTGGTCGCGTACACGGGCCACCGGGAGCGCCGACGCGTCGTGGCACGGTCCGCAGGCGTGCAGATCACACCGGCCGGAGGCCTGCACCGGATCTTCACGTGGCGAAGGGCGGCTATCGGAGGTGGGGTCGCCTTTGGAGGTCTGGCGCTCATCGCGGCGGCCTATATGGCGATGCGGCTGATCGGTATCGGGCCGGTCGGCACGCTCGTGGCCACCGGCGTCCTCGAGGAGCGCGATGTGCTCATTCTGGCCGACTTCGAGGACCGCACTCCCGACGCGAGCCTTGGCACGTCGGTCACGGAGGCCTTTCGTATCGATCTCTCCCAATCGCCAGTAGTCAGGCTGATGGGTGCGGCGACCATTGGCGAGGCCCTGACGCGGATGAACCGCTCTCCCACGGGGACCATGAATGCCGAGCTGGCTACCGAGATCGCGCGCCGCGAAGGCGTGAAGGCGGTGGTGGTCGGTGAGATCGGCATGCTTGGCAGCGGCTACGTGATCTCGACGAGCATGGTGTCGTCGGACGATCGCTCGGTCCTGGTCGCGCTGCGTGAGACGGCGGATGACGATTCCGATCTCATCGGAGCCGTGGACCGGTTGTCGGCCAAGCTGCGCGAGCGCATCGGCGAGTCTCTCCGCTCGATCCGGGCCAGCGAGCCGCTCGAGCGGGTCACCACCTCGTCACTGGAGGCTCTGGAACTCTACACGCGCGCGGTACGTGCCAGCGACATGGGGGATCTTGAGCGGTCTGCTGCTCTGCTCGAGGAAGCCATTCGGATCGACTCGATGTTCGCCATGGGCTATCGCAAGCTGGCGGTGGTGCTGAACAACTCCTTCGCCCCTCGGTCCCGCACGGATCCCGCAGTGACCAAGGCATTCGAGTTGCGCGAACGCTTGCCCCCCGTCGAGCGGTATCTCGCGGAGGCTTACTACTATGACAACGTCGAATACGACCCTGCCAAGGTCGTGGCAGCCTACCGTTCGATCCTCGAGATCGATCCGGAGGAGACCACGGCACTGAACAACTTGTCGATCCAGCTTGCCTATGGGCGGCAGTGGGCTGAATCAGAGGAATTGGCACTCCGCGCGATCGACGTCGAGCTTGCTCCCACGTACTTCGTAAACGCCGTGGTCGCGCAGTTGGGGCAGCGGAAGCTCGTTGACGCCGAGCGGACTTTGGCCCTGTTCGACGAACGGCTGCCGGACAATCCGTTGCACGAGGTGCTGCACGTGTTCATCGCGGAGGCCAGAGAGGACTTTGCCGCGGCGGTGGCACATCTGGACACGCTCGATACCATCGTCGGAGGCAGTGCCACGTGGACGAGCACGACGGCCCTCTGGCAGGCGGTGGACTTGGCGATTCGTGGTCGCCTTGCGGACGCCAAGGCTGCTGCGAGTCGGGGTGCCGAGATCTCCCTGGAGCAGCGAGGGGATACGAGCGGGTACTATAGCGGCGTCGGGCTCGCTGCGTGGATCGAGCTGAGCCTGAGCGATCGGCGCGATCGAGCTCTCCAGATGGTGGATGCGGCGGTGTCGAGGTACCCATGGGAGAACCTCGATCCGCGGGACCGTCCCTACTCCAGCCTCGCGCAGTTCTACGCCATCGCCGGAGACGTAGACCGGGCAAAGCGCCTCCTGTCAGAGTACGAGGCCGCAGTGCCGGAACCCCTTAGACGTAGCGACTTCGTGCTGCACGCCGCCCGGGGAGCGGTGGCGGAGGCCGAAGGGCGTCTCGACGATGCCGCGGCGCACTACCGGGCCTGGTACGACGCCGGCGGAGAGTGCGCATCCTGTGGACTCTCCGAGCGTGCTCGGGTGTACGACGCGATGGGGCAGCGGGATTCGGCGCTCGCCCTATACGGGCGTGCCGCTGAGATTCGGGGAGCGGGCTGGGCGTTCGACCAGATGCCCTACTACGGGCCGAACCTCAAGCGCCTCGGCGAGCTAGCTGAGGAGCGAGGAGATACGGCGAAAGCGGTGGAGTACTACGACCGACTGATCGACTTGTGGCGCGATGCCGATCCGGAGCTGCAGCCGATCGTGGACGAGGTCCGCAGCAGGCTCGCGGACTTGGCAGGAGAAGGTTGATCCGACGTCCAGTTACGCGCCGCCAACTGCCGAGGTGGTCGAGGTCCTGCAGTGACGGCATCCCCGAGCGGTAGACCTCGCCCGTCGCACCGCGGCTCGGGACCGCAGGGGATCGCGTGGCCGGCTGACCTGACGGATCGGAGGCGGGTGGGCCGATCGGGCGCCGCGAATCCCGTACCCTGCGCCACGGCGACAACCGGATGACGGCGGAGGATGCCATGCGGACAGCGCCACCGCGCTTCACTGCCATGTTGCTGCTGAGCGTCCTGCCGGCCTGCGCCGCGGACCGCCAGCCGCAGGAGGCGAACTACGACGAGAGTCGGGTGCCGACCTACACCCTCCCCGACCCCCTCGTCTTCGCCGACGGTACACCGGTCACCACTGTCGACGCGTGGAGCACCCGGCGGCGTGAGATCCTCGGGCTGTTCGAGCAGCACGTCTACGGCAAGACTCCGGACCGTGCGGTCGCGCTCCGCTTCGACATCCGTTCAGTGGACAGCGAGGCGCTCGGCGGCAAGGCCACCCGCAAGGAGATCGTGATCCACTTCGGGGATGACGACCCTGGCCCTCGGATGGACCTGCTGCTTTACGTCCCCAACGACCGACCCGGACCGGTGCCGACATTCCTCGGGCTGAACTTCAACGGCAACCACTCTATCGACCCCGATCCCGGCATCACGCTGTCGCGGCAGTGGATGCGCGACGACGAGGAGTTGGGGATCATCGACCACCGCGCCACGGAAGCCTCACGTGGCGTGAGCAGCTCGCGCTGGCCGCTGGAACGGATCCTGGCGCGGGGCTACGCCGTGTCGACCGCCTACTACGGCGACCTCGACCCCGACTTCGACGACGGCTTTCACAACGGCATCCATCCCCTGTTCTACGATGCGGGGCAGACCGCACCCAAGCCGGACGAATGGGGTGCCATCGGCGCGTGGGCCTGGGGCCTCAGCCGAGCGGTGGATTATCTCGCGACCGACGCCGACGTCGATCACGAGCGGGTCGCTCTGATGGGTCACTCGCGACTGGGCAAGGCGGCGCTGTGGGCCGGCGCACAGGACGAGCGGTTCGCCCTCGTGATCTCCAACAACTCGGGCTGCGGCGGCGCGGCACTCTCCCGGCGTCGCTTCGGGGAGACGGTCGCCCGGATCAACGCGAGCTTCCCGCATTGGTTCAGCGACACCTTCGAGCGGTACAACGATCGGGAAGAGGAGTTGCCGGTCGATCAGCACATGCTCCTCGCGCTGATAGCCCCTCGCCCCGTCCACGTCGCGAGCGCAGCCGACGACCTGTGGGCCGACCCGCGCGGCGAGTTCCTCGCCGCGTATCACGCGGCCCCGGTCTACCGGCTCCTCGGCACGGACGCCCTCGCGGCGGACTCCATGCCGGGCCCTTCTCACCCGATCCTCAGCACCATCGGGTACCACATCCGCCCCGGCGAGCACGACGTCACCGACTATGACTGGGACCGCTTCCTGGACTTCGCCGATCTCCACCTGACGCGGTGAGCGGATGCCGGTGGATCGCTAGATGTCCACTCTTCGCAACCGAGTCCGCCGGAGAGACCCAGCAGCAACAATGCAGTGCGGGGCGGACTGAGACGGTGCGACACGATCTTCCCGGAACTCTGGGGGACGCCGCCGCTGCACGGCTGAGCGGATCAATCGCTCCCAGAAGCACCTGGGCGACGGTAGGCGCAGCTGCTTGCCGTGAGCAGGAAGGAGACGGTCGGAATGGAGTGGTCTATCGGTTGACGATTCGACGACGGTTGGCCCGGAGGTGCCCGCGCCTGACCGCTTCACTTGTCGAGCGGATCGTCGTTTACACCCAAGGCATCCAACAGGCGGAGCACCGGTAGCAGGCGCCGCTGGAGGGCGGGCCAGTCCGTGCCGATCTGTCGTCTCCAGGCTGCAGTCAGCTGTCGCCCGTCCTGACCGGGCCGATCACCTCCCCCGACGTGACAACTCGTCGATCGGGGCCTCCGGTGTCAGGACGTTGTGCGCCTGCTCGACGAGCAGCTCCTGCGACAGTGTGAACGCGCCCTCGAGCCGCGTATCCGCAGCCGACGCACCGATCTTCACCGCGTACGTGCCCGACTCCGCGATCCACGCGGCACGATCGGTGTCGAACGACGCGATGTCTCTTCCGGTCAGGGTGAAGCTGACGGTTTCCGAGGCTCCCGGCGGGAGCACGCCCGTCTTTGCGAACGCGCGGAGCTCCCGCTCCGGCTTCTCGAGCACGCCGTCCGGCGCGCTCAGGTAGAGCTGCACGACCTCGCGGCCGGCCAGCTCACCAGTGTTCGTCACCCGGACGCTCACCGTGAGCTCGCCGTCGAATGCATCCCCACTCAGCCGGAGGTCGTCGAACGAGAACTCCGTGTACGACAGGCCGTAGCCGAACGGATACGCGGGCTCGACCCCGAACGTACTGGAGTAACGGTACCCTACGTAGATCCCTTCCTCGTACGTGACCCTGGACGGCGTCCCCCCACCGCTGACGACCGGCGTGCCAGCCTCCTGCCCACCCGGGATGACCTCCCCGGGGAAGTTGTCGGCGGATGGGACGTCGGCGTACGCGATCGGGATCGTCATCGGGAGCCGGCCCGAGGGATTCACCGCACCGCTCAGGACGTCGGCGATGGCGTGACCGCCCTCCTGCCCCGGCTGCCACGCGAGCAGGATCGCGTCGACGTCGTCACGCCAGCTCGCCATGTCGATCACGCCGGCGACGTTCATGACGACGACGACCTGCTTGCCCGCCTGATGGAACGCCGCGGAGACCATCTCGAGCAGCGTGCGTTCCGCGTCCGAGAGGGTGAAGTCTTCCACGGCTCGATCGCTCCCCTCACCCGCCTGGCGGCCAAGCGTGACGACGGCCACGTCCGCCGTACGCGCCAGGGGCGCGATGCGATCGGCTTCCATCGGCAGCTCGGGCGGGGGTGGCGCCGGGAAGAACGGCAACGGCGGCGCCGGATGCTCTTCGCGCCACTCGGCGAGGTAGGTGCGGTACACATCGGCGAGCGGGGACTCGACGACGTACCCGGCTTCCTCCAGTCCTGCGTCAAGCGAGATCACGTACGGCTTGCTGAAGACGTCCCCACTGCCGGTTCCACCCGCGATGAGGTCGTACGCGGCGTTGCCGAACAGCGCGATTCCGACGCCCGAGGCGAGCGGCAGCACCCCGCCGTCGTTCTCGAGCAGCACCATGCTCTCGGCGGCGGCGCGGCGCGCAATCGCCGCGTGGGCCTTCAGGTCCGGCTCGTCCGAGTAGTCGTACCCCTGGAACGTTGGGGTCTCGAGAATCACCCGCAGCAGCCGCGCGAGGTTTTCGTCCAGCTGCGCCTCGCTCAGCGTCCCGTTTGCCGCGGCCTCGAGAACGGCATCCAGTTGCACCGCGGTGCCCGGCATGAGCACATCGTTCCCGGCCCTGAGCATCGCCACCGGATCGTCGCCGCCCCACCAGTCCGTCATCACGAACCCCTCGAAGCCCCACTCGTCCCGCAGGACGGTGGTCAGGAGGTCGTTGCTCTCGGGCGTCCACGTTCCGTTGACCAGGTTGTAGGAGCTCATGATCGCCCACGGTTGCGCCTCCCGCACCGCGATCTCGAAGCCGCGCAGGTAGATCTCACGGAGCGCCCGCTCGCTGACGATGGTGTTCAGTTGCCTCCGATTGAACTCCTGATTGTTGGCGGCGAAGTGCTTGAGCGTTGCGCCGACCCCCTCTGACTCCAAACCGTCGACGAAGGCGGCAGCGAGCCGGCCCGAGAGGAGTGGATCTTCGGAGTAGTACTCGAAGTTTCGGCCGCCGAGCGGATTGCGGTGGATGTTCATTCCGGGGGCGAGGAGGATGTCCATGCCATAGTCGCGGAGCTCCGCGCCGAACGCCTCCCCGACAGTTTGGAGCAGCTCGGTATCCCAGGATGAGGCGGTGAGCGTCGCCACCGGAAAGGCCGTCGTGTAGTACATGCGCCCAGGCGCGTCCGGCCGCATCGGCGAGATGCGCACCCCGGCAGGGCCGTCCGTGAGCGTGATGGAGGGGATGCCGAGCTCCGGCACCGGGTGCGTCCGTCCCGACGCTCCCAGGACCTTGTCCGGCACTTCCAGACCCTCGGGAGGTGCGGCCGGGAGGAAGGCTGCCATCGCCGCTGCCGCCTGTCCCAGTTCCCCCGTGTCAGGCATGAGCGCGGTCAGGTTCAAACCCATCCCGACCAGGAGCTTGACCTTCTCCTCGACCGTCATGGCGTCGATCACCTCGGCGATCGAGCTCTCACCGAGCTGCGGACGCGGTTGCGCGCGGGCCGACCCGGCAGGAACTGCCAGCGCCGCAGTCAGCGTCAGGAACGAGCACAGGAACAGTACCGGCTTCTGCAAACGAGTGGTCATTGAACACCACCCTCCTCTCTTCATCGGCATCGGCTGCCGGTGAGACAGTGCACGGATCATCGCTCCGATCGAGCGAAGTCTTCGAGCGCGCGTGATTGGGCGTGAAGGTTCCCGGCCGGCGTCCCATCCGGGATCTCACAGCCGGCCATGCTGAAGCAGCGGTCCCCGCCCGCACCGAGGCACGCGAGGGTCGCGTCGTACACCGTTTGCTCGGTTCCCTGCAGCATCACGGCGACCGGATCGAAGTTGCCGCACGGGACCGGGTGATCGCCGCACGCCGCGGCCGCACAGGCAAAGTCGACCATCCAGTCGAAGTCGACGATGTCGGCACCGCTCGCGATCATGTCGTCGATCAGGTGCGTGGTGTCGCCGCAGATGTGCAGTCGCGCAACGGCCCCTGCCTCCCTGACCGCCTGGAAGATTCGTTGCTCGTACGGGAGCGCAAACTCCCGATACATGGGCGGCGAGATCTGCGAGGCGACCGCGTCACCCAGTCCGATGATGTCGGCACCGGCATCCACCTGTGCCCGCGCAAACGCGATCTCCACCTCGACGAGCACCTCAAGCAGGTCGTGCACCCATGCGGGACGCTCGCGCAGATCCAGCATCAGGCTCATCATGCCACGCAGGTCCGCGGCCTCTGCCAAGGCACCTTCTACCCACCCCATGATCGGGACCTCACCACCGACCTGCGCCCGAAACAGCTCCACCGCAGCGATCCGGTCACTCATCCGCCGTCCGTGTTCGGGACGGATGGGCTGGAGTCGGTGCAGGTCTTCCGGTGTCGTCAGGAGCGGCTCCCTGCTCACCGGGAGGCCGTCGTCCGGAAACTCGACCACGAGCCCCAGATCGGCCGCCTCTCGGTACGGGTCGCTGATGGCCTGGACGATGTCGAGCGCGAAGTCGTTGGCGACCCGGAGGTTGGCGTCCACCAGGGTGTGGTAATCGAGGTAGAACTCCCGCAGGCGCTGCCCCGCATGGTGCGCCGCGAAGGTCATCATGATGTCGACGTTGGGGGGACGATCGACCGGCAGACCGCGCAACCGCCCGGTGAAGCGCTCGAGACTGTTCACGCTTCACGCTCCGGTGAGCGACGTGCGCCATCGACTCGTCCGTCGTACCGACGGGTGGCGCGTGATCGAATCCGAGGTAGCGTCAAACACCGAGCTGCGACGGAGCCTCGGGTCTATACCCGCACCGTTCTCAGGAACTCGACACTCTTCCGCAACCCCTCGAGCGGTGCTTCGGTCTCGATCTCCACGATGAAACCGTGTTCGGCGATGTCGCTTTGCATTGCCGCCCGCAACAGCGCGGGCCAGTCGATCATCCCCTCTCCGCAGGGCACGATGCCGCCCAATCTGCCGGGCTGCCCGCCCGGCATGGCCGGGTCATAGTCGTGCATGTGCAGGGACGAGTAACGGCCGGCATACTTCTCCAAGTAGTACACGATGTCGTACCCGCCCTGAATGGACGCGAGCTGGAACTGCATCGTGACGAGATTCGGATCGAGCGCCTCCATGATGTGCTCGTACTGCGGCCGCCCCTCCACCTGCGGGCCGATCAAGTGATTGTGGTAGCCAAGCCGGAGGCCCGCCGCACTGACGACCTCGGCCGCGCTGTTGGCGATCTCCGCCCACCGCCGGATGTCGTCGACGGTACCGTCGTCGGGGATTCCGGAACCCGACATCACGACGTCCTCCAAACCGAGCGCGGCGGCGTAGTCGGCGGTTCTGGCCGGATCGTCGATCACGACTTCGTGGGGCTCGAAGTGTGCGGACCTGCAGACGAGCCCGGCGTCCTCGATCTGCTGCTTGATCTCCGCCGGCGGCAGATCCGTGAGATTCCCGTATCCGGCGGTCCGGTAGTAGTTGCCGCGCGGCGAGCACATCTCCACGCTGGCATACCCGAGCTCCCGGACACGCTCGAGCGTTCCCACGAAGTCCCGCTCGATCTCTCGCCTCACCCCATACGACTGGAATCCCAGTGGCCGGTCGAACGGTGAGCCTTCGGATGCGGCACCGGGCCGTCCCTGTTCCTCCACGGTGCAGCCAAGACCGCCGCCCACGACGAGCAGACTGGCCGCGCCTGCCCCAAGGAACTGCCTTCTGTCGACAGTGCTCATGAAGCACCTCCTCCCAGGGTCGTTGCGCAATCCCAAACCCGCTGGCCGAACTGTGCGCTGTCACGCACGGTCGTGTCTCCTCCCGCGCGGCATCCGGCCCCTGACGACGTCCGTTGCCCGCCGACTATCGCCGGCTCCGCTCGATCGGCGGTGCCCCCGTCGCCTCCAGCGCGCGCTCGAGGTCGGGCATTACCTGCTCGGCCATCCGATCCAACTCGGACTCGAGCGCCGCAAGCTCACTCCGCCCCGCCGCGACCGCCTGGCGGTGCAGCTCGGTCGGGCCGTACGTCGTGTTGAGCCCCCGTACGCCCACGTAGTACCGGTTGCCGGGCGACGGCGGATCGCGTTCGCCGATCTCGTCCTTCGCCTCGCTTCCCTCCACCGCTGAACGGAGCGCGAGTAGCTCGAGGCGCGTCGCGTACAGGCGGCGGGTCAGCGCCGTGTCGGCGACGTCGGCGCGCTCGAGCGCCGTCTGCATGGACTCGATCTGCTCGATCAGGTCGTCAAGCACGTTGTTCGCACGCGCGAGGTCGTGCTGGAAGGTCTCCAGTTCAACACGGAATGCAGCGACGACGTCGTCGGGCACGCGCGGCAGCGCCCCATCCCTGAGCGGCTCGACTGCGAACGACACGGGGCCGGCGAGCTCCGTGACCTGGCCCTGCTCGATCGCGACCAGCGTTGCCGAGTAGGTGCCCGGAAGGACCAGGAACCCGCGGCCGGTGCCGGTGTCGCCGACATCGACCACGTCGCTGCTCGCATAGCGGAGATCCCAGCTCACACGGTGGAAGCCGGACCCGGTGGGACCGTTCACGCGATTCACCACGGTGCCGGCCTCGTCGCGCACGACGACCTGGACCGTCGGGCCCTGCTCCCGCTCCTCCTGGTCCAGCGCCTCCCAGCCGGGAAACGGCACGTCCGCGCCCTCGGCGAGGTCACGTTCCCGTTTCTGCCGCGCGGCCTGCAGCGACTGGTAGCTATCGCGGAGATAATAGGTGAACGCGGCCCCGAACGGCGGGTTCTCCGCCTGGTAGTCGTCGTGCCCCTCGGAGTCCACCACATTGCGCGGTAGGTACCATGGCGCGGTGCGGATTGGGAACAGCACCGCCTCGCCGGCAAGCATCTCCTCCCTCAATCCCCTGAGCGGCGTGTAGTCGTCCAGGATGAAGATGCCGCGGCCGAACGAGCCCGCCACGACGTCCTGGTGCGTGCGCTGAAGGGTGATGTCGCGGAACGAGATGGTGGGAACACCACCCTCCAATTCGATCCACCGCGTACCACCGTCCACGGTGAAGAAGATCCCGAACTCCGTCGCCGCGAACAGGAGCTGCGGGTCCACGTGGTCCTGCACCACACGCCACACGAGGTGCCGGTCGGGAAGGTCACCCGCAATCGAGCGCCACGAGCGGCCGCGATCCGTGCTCTTCACCAGGTACGGGCTGAAGTCGCCGGACTTGTGGTCGTCGAGCGCCATGTAGACGGTGCCGGCGTCGAACAGGTCGGCCTTGATGTCGTTCACGAAGGCGGTCGCGGGCACGCCCCGGATGTCCCCTACCTCCATTCGGCGCCACGTCGCACCGCCGTCCTCCGTCACCTGCAGCAGGCCGTCGTCGGTGCCGGCGTAGATCAACCCCTCCGCCAGCGGTGACTCGGCCAGCGAGGTGATCGTGTTGTAGTTGGACATGGCCGAGACGTCCCAGGGGTTGTCCCAGCTCGGCTGCGCGCCCCGGATCGGCAGCGTGATGCGCTCCTGGTTGCGCGTGAGGTCGCCGGAAATGGGCGTCCAGCTGTCGCCCCGATCGTCCGTGCGCCACACGCGCTGCGACGCGAAGTAGAGGCGCGTGGGGATGTGCGGGCTGATCTCGATCGGCGCATCCCAGTTGAACCGCTCGGCGGGCTCGCCGGCGCCTGCCTGCGGCTGGATGAATACCTGCTCTCCCGTGAGACGGTCCACTCGGTAGAGCACGCCCTGCTGAAACTCCCCGTAAATGATGTTCGGGTTGCCCGGCTCGGTCGCCGAGCCGTGGCCGTCGGCGCCCAGCGTCTTGAACCAGTCGGCGTTCCGGATGCCGTGGTCGGCGTCGGTGCGCGAGGGGCCGCCGTTGGATCCGTTGTCCTGCGTGCCACCGTACACGAAGTAGAACGGCTCCGCGTCGTCCACCGAGATCTTGTAGTACTGCATCACCGGGAGATTGCGGAGGAACCGCCACGTCTCCATGTCGTCGTAGGTCTCGTATAGCCCGCCGTCGCTCCCCACGAGCAGATAGTCCGGGTCGTCCTTATCGAACGCGATCGCGTGGTCGTCCGAGTGCTTCTTGCCCAGGCTCATGCCCCGGAAGGTGGCACCGTGGTCGTCGGAGATGAGCGTCACGGCGCTGACCAGGTACAACCGCCCGAACCGGTGCGGTGAGGCGTACAGTTCCTGGTAGTAGTGCGGCCCGGTGCCGCCCGAAACCGCGTCGGACATCTTGGTCCACGATCCACCCCGGTTGGTGGAGCGGTACAGGCCGCCGGTGCGCCGATCCAGTTCGACCGCCGCATACACGATGTCGGGATCCTGCGGCGAGATCGCGAGTCCGATCTTGCCGAGGTTGGACGACGGCAAGCCGGTGGTGAGCTGGGTCCAGGTCTCGCCGCCGTCGGTGCTCTTGTGGATTCCGGAGCCGGGTCCCCCGCCCAGGTAGGCCGCCACGGTGCGATGGCGATCCCACGTGGCGGCGTAGAGCACGTCGGGATCGCGCGGGTCCATCACGATGTCCGTAACCCCGGTCCACTCGTCGTCGCCCAGCACCTGCCGCCACGTCTCGCCGCCGTCGTTGGTCTTGTAGAGCCCGCGCTCACCGCCGGACGTCCACAGCGGTCCCTGGACCGACACCCACACGACGTCGGAGTCGTCCGGATGCACCAACATCGTGGAGATGTGTTCCGAGGCGGTGAGACCCATGTTCTTCCAGGTCGTGCCGCCGTCGGTGCTCTTGTACACCCCATCCCCGTAGCCCACGTGCCGGCCGCCGACGTCCTCACCGGTTCCGACCCAGACCGTCGCGGGGTTGCTGGGATCGAGCGCGACCGAGCCGATCGAGTAGGAGGACTCGCCGTCGAAGATCGGCTGCCAGGTGGTGCCGGCGTTCTCGGTCTTCCAGACGCCGCCCGAGCCGACTGCGACGTACCAGACGCTTCCGTCGTCGGGGTGGATCGCGATGTCCGCGATCCGCCCGCCGTTGATGGCGGGGCCGATGTTGCGGAACGCGAGGGCGTCGTAGCTCGTCTCGCCGAGGCGCGCGCCGGCCTCCTGGGCCGCGAGGTCGGCGGCGGGGACGGCGAACCAGATCAACAGGAGCGCAGTGCGGTGGATGTGCGTGCTCATGGTATCCATGGGGTGCGGGGTTGGAGGGTCACCGTGAGGCTGCAAACGTACGCGTGGCGGCCGAACGCCGATAGACCCGCGCGGGGTTTGACAACCGCCTGCATCGCGGCATATCGTGGCGCGAGATCCTGCTACGAGAACTGGACGGTCTGGCTCCGTTTTGCAGCGCCTCGTGTGACGGAGCCTTGTCGCCGGCTCCACGCGATACGACGACCCTGGCCGGAGGTATCGGATGCGACGGCTCACGATCGCAACTGTCACGACCCTGGCCCTGTCGGCCTGCTCGCGGACGGGGACGATCGAGGGCGACGTTTACGTCGCCACGCAGGACGGTGATGTGAGGAGGGGTACCGGTGCACGGGTGTATCTCGTGCCGGAACATGCCGATCAGCGTCTTTGGGCGACGCTCGACACCCTCTGCACACAGGCGCGGTATTGGCAGCAGTCTTCCACCGCGAGCCGACGGGAAGCGATCGAGACTGCGAAGCGTTTCTGGGAGAACCAGGCCGATAGCCTTGCGCGGGAGGCGGAGGGCCTGCCGCCCGCCGAGCGCACGCAGACGCTGAGGTACTCGGAACAGCTACTGGTTGATGCCTACGACCGCGAGGAGAGAGAGCGGCTCGCCCTCAGGAATCTCCCCATGGCGAGTCGAGCAGCGACGAACTGGCTGCGACGTACGCTGCAGCTGTCCTATGCGGAAGCATCCGTCGACAGCACGAAGTCCGATATCGACGCACACTACGTCCTCAGCGACGTTCCCCGCGGCAGCTATGCCCTCTTCGCTCTCCCGGCGACGCGGATCACCACGGACGGTGAAGACATCCTGGGATGGCGCGCATCGGTGGAGGTATCAGATCGGATCCGCCAGCAGCAGCTCGACAATGACGCCAAGCTGATGTTCACAGTCATGTGTCACGACCGCGGGAAGACTCTGCCCGTTCCTGAGTCGGATTGACCACGGCTCGTCGGGATTACGATTGGTCGTCCCGTCAATCGCCCCGCGTGGACCTGGCGCGTTGTCCACCGGTGATCCGCACGCCCCTACCCCTCGCCCCGAACTACCCCGCCGTACCTGACCCCCGTCAGATCCGCGATCTCCCGCTTCCACGTCGTCAGGTCGTCTAACGTGAACTGACCCAGCCGCGTGTGCCCACAGGCACGCGCCAGCGTCTGCATCAGATGCACCGAGGCCTCGAGGAAGCGCGCGAGCCGCTCCGCGGCTGCCTCCACAGGGAGCCGCGCGCGCAGATGGGGCTTCTGGGTGGCGACGCCGACCGGACAGTTGTTGGTATCGCACGCGCGCATCGCGATACACCCGATCGCCTGGAGCGCAGCGTTACTGATCGCGATTCCATCGGCACCCAATGCCATCGCCTTGGCGAAGTCGGCTGCGGTGCGAAGCCCCCCGGTGGCAATCAGTGTGACGTGCGAGCCGTCCGAGCGATCGAGATGGACTCGCGCACGCGCGATGGCCGGCATGGTCGGTACAGAGATGTGATCGCGGAAGATGAGCGGGGCGGCGCCCGTGCCGCCGCCGCGACCGTCCAGGATGATGTAGTCCACCCCGATCTCGAGCGCAGCGTCGATGTCCCGCTCGATGTGCTGCGCCGAGAGTTTGAACCCGATCGGGATCCCCCCTGTCCGCTCGCGCACTTCGGCGGCGAAATCGCGAAAGTCTGCGAGCGAATCCCAGTCGGGAAACCGGGCCGGCGACACCGCAGGCTCACCCTCGGCGAGGCCGCGGACTTCGGCGATCTTGCCCTTCACCTTGTCGCCCGGCAGGTGCCCGCCCGTTCCCGTCTTGGCTCCCTGCCCACCCTTGAAGTGGAACGCCTGCACGCCATCGAGCTTGTCCCACGAGAAGCCGAACCGTCCGGACGCCAGCTCGTAGAGATACCGACTGTTTGCGGCCTGCTCCTCCGGCAGCATGCCGCCTTCGCCCGAGGCGATCCCCGTGCCGGCGAGCTCGGCACCCCTGGCCAGCGCCACCTTCGCCTCCTCGGAGAGGGCGCCGAAGCTCATATCCGAGACGAAGAGCGGGATCTCGAGCCGCAACGGCCTGTCGGCGCTGGGGCCGACGATCAGGTCGGTGGCGACCGGCACGTCGTCGAGCTGCGGGAACCGGTGGAGCTGTGCGGTGACGAACTGGAGATCGTCCCACGACGGCAGCTCCTGGCGCGGCACCCCCATGGCGGCCACCGGGCCGTGGGCGCCGGTGCGCTCGAGCCCGTGACTCGCCAGCTCGCGGATGGCGTTCACGTGCGGTTCCTCCGGAGTGCCGTGCACGTCCTGATAGGCCCCCTGATACGCGTCTCGGTCGTACGACTGCGGGTTGTCCCGCTCCCACTCGGCGATCTCGTCCGCATCGACGAAGACACCCCCGTCCTCGACCCAGGCGGTGAACTTCCGCAACCGCTCTGCGGGGTTGTACTCGCTGATGCCGGTGTCGTAGCGAAAGTCCCACTGGTGCACGCCGCAGATCAGGTTGTGACCGTCGATGTGGCCGTCGGCGAGCAGCGCGCCGCGATGCAAACAGCGGCCGTACAGCACCGACACCTGATCGTCGTATCGCACCACGACGAGATCGGTGTTACCGACGAGTGCGTGGGCCGGGGTCCGGTTTGCCAGGTCTTCGAGTGAGGTGATGCGGGTCTTGTGCATGGATTCCTTCGAGGTGTGCGTGAGGTGATCAGCCGCCGGCAAGCGCGTGCGCCGCGGGAATCGCGGATGCCAGGAATGCTCGTGCCTGCTCCGCCTGCGCTGCGGGATCGCTGCCCGCCTCGACGAGTCGGGAGCAGCGCAGCACGGGCCCGACCCAGCCCTCGGTGTGCCAGGTTCCTCCTCCGTCGAGACTCGAAAGCGGTTTCGATCTGGTCGGGACCGGCCACGGCGCGGCGTAAAGGTATGGTTCGGCGTAGCTCGCATCGCCCGGCGTCATGCCGACACCCACGCTCCGCATCCTCTCGGGGTCCTCGGCGGGCTCGAGCGTCAACAGGATGGCCATGTCGAAATGATGAGGCCACGTACGGACGGGCGAGGCATTCCCGTGCTCTCGAGCAACGCCCGAGAGGAGCAGCAATGCATTGTCGTACCAGCGGGCGAGCTCCTCCCGGGCCTGCGGATCGCCACCGGTAAACGGTGCTCCGGTCCGTACCGGATGAGCCGGGAAGTCCCGCTCCGGTCGGTGCAACGCCGTGGCATCGACATCTCCCACGCCGTATTGCCCCATCATCTCCGCCATCCACCCATAGCCTTCGTCCAGCGTCGTTCCCTCGAGTGGCAACGCGCCGACGACGGCATCAGCGTCATCCCGGATCACGAGACGGAAGTCCACCACCTCCAATCCCACACGAATCGCCTGCGATGCTCCCACCCGTCGCGTCACGAAGGTCGCGTCGTCGGGCACCCAGCCAAGGTTGGCGTGGCTGAAATCGGGCGTGTGTTCGAGGAACGCGAGCGGCGGCGCCCCAACGATCTGGAGGGCCCAGTGCAGTTCGAGACGGGTCTCCGCCAGTTTCTCGCACGGGACACCGCCGAGCGGCTGCCACGTCGCTGGAGGAACGTCGATTCTCCTCATGGGCGATCCTACATGAGCTCCGAATCCGTCAGGACGTCGATAAGACTCGGGCCAGGTGCGTAAGTCCACGAGCGAGCCCGTCGTACGGCTCGGGCGGCTCCGTCGC
>Ga0209536_100006626_pt1 | contig 17641 bp, 13 predicted proteins | sample DeeMarSeWOR28_12_FD_187461 | JGI IMG/M metagenome (GOLD analysis project Ga0209536, IMG submission 187461) | Marine sediment microbial communities from White Oak River estuary, North Carolina - WOR-2-8_12 (SPAdes) (version 2) | ecosystem: Environmental > Aquatic > Marine > Intertidal zone >... | reverse complement strand
TTCCCCCTATCCATGATGCCACCCCCGGTCGAAGAACGCCGCTTTGTGTCATTTGATGGGACTGAAATCGCCTATCAATCCGTAGGCCGAGGCCGGCCGATCCTGCTCTGCAATGGGCTCGGGGGAAGTTGGGAGGCCTGGTCCCACCAAATCCAGTACTTTCGGGACCGCTATCGGCTCCTCTGCTGGGATTACAGGGGCCTTTACGGCTCCGACGCACCCCGCGATTCCGATGCGCTCGCCCTGGCGGACCACGCGCGGGACGCCCTGCAGCTGCTTCGGGAGGAAGGCGTGGAGCGAGCGGCGGTGGTCGGGTGGTCGATGGGGGTTCAGGTGGCCCTCGAAATCTTCAGGGCGGCTCCTCACAGAGTTGCGTCGCTGGCCTTGGTGAACGGCGTTGCAGGTAGGCCTTGGGACTACGTGTTCAACCTCAATCTGGTCGGGCGCCTGCTCCCGCCGTTTCTTCGAGGGCTGCGTTCGATGCCTCGGGCCATCGAGGCGACGGTTCAGCAGGCGACCAGGCTTCCCGATCCAGGCGTCTGGGTGAAGCGCGTTGGCCTCGCGGCAAGCACCTTTGACGATCAGCTTGCGGGCGAGGTCGTTGCGAAGTTTCGCACGCTCGACATGGACGTCTTCATTCGCTTGCTCGAGCGGATGGGCGAGCACGACGGCTGGGACCTGCTGCCCATGCTCGACGTCCCTGTTCTGATCATCGCTGGATCCCGGGATGTCTTCACCCCGCGGTCGGCGGCCGAGCGGATGGTGCGCCGCACGCGCGGATCCGAGATGATGATCATTCCTGGCGCGACGCACTACGCCGCAATGGAGTATCCCGAGATGGTGAACTTGAGGCTCGAGAAATTCTTGCGCGAGCGTGGTTACGAGCCCTCCACCACAGGGGCCAGTTGACGGGGTTCTCGCGAACCGCTAGCGAGTGACACGGATGATTCTCGTAATCGACAACTACGACTCGTTTACCTACAACCTGGTGCAGTATCTGGGTGAGCTCGGAGCGGAGGTCGTCGTCCAGCGCAATGACGCGGTGTCGATCGACGAGATTCGTGAGCTCCGCCCCAGCGGGGTCCTGATCAGTCCAGGGCCTGGCCGTCCCGAGGAGGCCGGCATCAGCCTGGAGCTCGTTGCCGAGCTCGGCGCGAGCATCCCCATTTTCGGCGTGTGCCTGGGTCACCAGACCATCGCGCAGCATTTCGGGGCCTCGATCGTGCGAGCCGACCGACTCATGCACGGGCGTACTTCCTCGATCTTCCACGAAGGCGTGGGCGTGTTCGCCAACTTGCCGAGCCCTCTGACGGCGACCCGTTACCATTCGCTGATCGTCGCTCGTGAGACCCTGCCCGCCGAGCTCCATGTCACCGCGTGGACCGATCAGGACGAGATCATGGGGGTCCGTCACAAGACTCTCCCCATCGAAGGCGTGCAGTTTCATCCGGAGTCGTTTCTTACTGAGCACGGCCATGCTCTCATCCGCAATTGGTTGTCATCCATCGCCAAAGGCAGAGCCGCGTGATTGGCGACGCAATCAAGGCGCTCGTCGGTGGCAGAGACCTCTCACCGAGTGAGGTCGAGGCCGCGATGGACGCGATCCTCAGCGGTGAAGCCACGCCGGCACAGATCGCCGGATTCGTCGTGGGGCTGCGCATGAAGGGCGAGTCGTCAGACGAAATCGCCGCGGCCGCACGCTCGCTCAGGAAGCATTGCGAGCCGATCCGGCCGAACGTGCGGGGGCCGTTACTCGACACCTGCGGGACGGGCGGCGACGGCCTAGACACGTTCAACATTTCGACGGCCGCCGCCATCGTCGCTGCTGCATGCGGCGTTTCCGTCGCCAAGCACGGCAATCGGGCGGTTTCCTCGAAGGCCGGGAGCGCCGACGTGCTCGAGGCGCTCGGCGTGCGTATCGACCTGTCCACGGATGCGGTGCGGCGCTGCATCGAGGAGGTCGGGATCGGCTTCTTGTTCGCGCCGAGCCATCATGCGGCGATGCGACACGCCGCGCCCGTGCGTCGCGAGTTGGGCATTCGCACGCTTTTCAATTTGCTGGGACCGTTGTCCAATCCAGCGTCGGCAACGCACCAAGTCGTCGGCGTGTTTGATGCCAATCACGTCGAACAGCTTGCCCGAGCACTCGACACGTTGGGGCTCGAGGCGGCCTGGGTGGTCCACGGGCAGGGAGGCCTCGACGAGGTATCGCCGTCGGGACCAACACGAGTCGCAGAGCTCAGAAATGGCCGAGTTCGAGCTTTCGAGGTGTCGCCCTCCGACTTCGGCGTCGATTCGGTTCCCGTGGAAGCGCTCCGCGGCGGGGACGCATCCGAGAATGCCGACATCATTCGGCGGGTGCTCCGCGGGGAGCGAGAGGCACCTCGGGTCGCGGTGCTCGTGAACGCGGCGGCGGCACTTTGCGTCACCGGTGCGGAGACCACCCCCAAAGCTGGCGCGGCGCGGGCGGCCGAGGCGCTCGACAGCGGCGCTGCGGAAGAAATGCTGACGCGTTGGGCCCGCTACACGCAGGCGACATGACCGATTACCTATCCGCGATTCTCGAACGCACGCGCCGCGAGAATGCACGAAGGCGCCGACACGCCGCGGCGATGTCTTCGGTGACGCGCGTGGCCGAGCCTTCACGTGCACGTCGCGGAGTGGAGGCCCTACGGCGCGGTTCGGGGGATCCGCCCAGAGTGATGGCCGAGGTGAAGTTCCGCAGCCCGAGCGCCGGTGTCATCCGCCCGAAGAGCGCGGGGGAGGCCGTCCGTGTCGCGCTGAGTTACGAGCGCGGCGGCGCTTCCGTGATCAGCGTCTTGGCGGACGGGCCGGGTTTCGGCGGCTCACCGCTGTTGGTGCGGCGCGTCGCCCAAGCGGTCGGCTTGCCGGTGCTTTACAAGGGCTTCGTCCTCGAATCGGTTCAGGTCGAGCTCGCCTTCGACGTGGGGGCATCGCTCGTCTTACTCCTGGTCCGCGCCTTGACTGACCTGGAGCTCCGATCGCTCATCAAAGAGGTTCGCGTGCTCGGCATGGAGCCGGTCGTCGAAGCCGCGAACGCCGAGGAAGTCGATCGGGCAGTCGCCGCGGATTCCACGATCGTCGGCGTCAACGCACGCGATCTGGGCACGTTTCGAGTCGACAAGGCTGCCGCTCGCAGTTGCATCGATCGAATCCCCGAGGACCGCGTCGCCGTGTTCATGAGCGGGGTACGCACCGAAGAGGATTTTCGCGAGGTCGCAGAGGGCAGGGCCGATGCCATCTTGATCGGCGAGGAGCTCATGCGCGCCGCGGATCCGGGCGCCCGTCTGGCCGAGCTTCTGCGCTCGGTCTGACCGAGCGGCGATCGGCAGGCAGCGTAATCCGAAAACAGGTGCCTCCACCCGGACGATCGAGAATTTCGATATGACCCCCATGTTGGTCGACGATCTGCTTGACGAGGGCCAATCCCAAGCCGACGCCATGACTGCGTCCCGAGTAGAACATGTCGAAGAGTCGCTCCCGCTGCGCGACGCCGATGCCAGGACCCTCGTCCGCGATCTCGAGGAACGCGCGGCCGTCTTCGTCGATGCCGGTTCGCACCTCGACCGTCCCCTGGTGGGGTGAGGCCTGCACCGCGTTCTTCACGAGGTTCCAGATGACCTGACGCATGCGGTCTGGGTCCACGTTCACCACGACGGGCCGGTCCGGCGAGATCTCTTCGATTTGCAGGCCGTTGCTGGTCGTCGCCTCTCCGCGCGCCACTGCGGCAACGTCGCTTGCAATGGAGCGCAGGTCGATCGCCTCGGTCTCGATCTGAGTCGGACGACCGACTTGAAGCATCGTGGTGACGAGTGAGTTCAAGCGCTCGACCTCGGAAATGACGATGCCCAACAATCGTCCATCCTCGGGGCTCAACGCGTTGCCCTCGCGCACGATCTCCACCGAGCCTGAGATCGAGCTGAGCGGATTTCGAATCTCGTGAGCCAGGCCAGTTGCGAGCCGGCCGAGAACGGCGAGGCGCTGGGCTTGCTCGGCCCGGTCGCGGAGCGTTCGGATTTCCGTGAGATCTTGGAATGCCAACAACATGCCGGTGCGGTTTCCCTCTTCGTCTAGCAATGCGCTCAGTGTGAACCCCATCGGGAACTCGGTCCCATCCGCGCGCTGGCCGGTGGTGTCCGCCCGTCTCGGCGGCTGGCTCGGTCTCTGCTGAACGTAGTCTGGAAGCACGGTCGACAAGGGCGCTCCGATCAGGGCGCCGATGCGGTCCCTCAGAATCTCGCGAGCCGCGGGGTTCATCCCGAGGATTCGACCGTCATCGTCTGCGGTGATCACACCCGATGCGATCGACCGGACGATGTCGTCGTTCAGGCGCTCCAGCCTCGCCGCGCTCTCCTCCGCTACGGCGAGGCGCGCGCCGACGAGTTGGGCTCGCCGGGCCAGGTTCGTCGCGAGCAGAGCGACCGCAGCGATACCGACCATGTTCGAGACGAGTGCAAGCTGGAAATCGCGCGAGCTCAGCACGTATTGGCTGAGCGGCTGGTCGGGCGGTGGAGGAAGCCAACCCACATTGAGTGCCAGTCCTTGGAGAAAGTAGCAGGCGAGGCTGGCTGCGGCCGTGTAGTAGGCGGCGCTCGTCCCGAGCGTCAACGCGGCGGTCAGGATCTGCGCGCCGTAGAGAAAGGAGAAGATGCTGCCCGCACCACCGGTGAGATAGACGAGGCCCGTGATGAGCAGCACGTCCAACGTCGTGATGGCGGTCGCGACCAAGTTCTCTCGTCGCCCCCGCAGAAGCAACACACCAAAAAGGATCGACGAGCCATAGATGGCCGAGATCAGGATGAGAAGGAAAGTCGGGGTGAACCTGCCGTACCGGATGGCGTCGAGGGCCAAGTACATCGTTGCACCGAGCAGCACGGTGGCGATGATCAGGCGACCGCCCAGAACCCATTGCAAGCGCCTGTGTGGGCTGGCTTCCTCGCCTCGTCTCGGTTGGATCTCGGGAGTCTGAATCACTCCGCGTTGACTTTACCTGCAATCGAGAAGATCGGCAGGTACATGGAGATGAGGATCACGCCGACGATGCCTCCGATGAACACCATCATCAACGGCTCGAGCAATGACGTGAGCGCTGCAACTGCCACGTCGACTTCGTCCTCGTAGAAGTCGGCGATCTTGTTCAGCATCGTGTCGAGCGCGCCGGTCTGCTCGCCGACGCCGATCATCTGCACGACCATCGGGGGAAACACGTTCGTTTCCATGAGCGGCTCGGCCATCGTTCGACCCTCGCGGATCTTGTTCGAGGTCTCCTGGATCGCGTTTTCGACGACGACGTTGCCCGCCGACTTCTTCACCACATCGAGCGCATCGAGGATCGGAACGCCCGCCGAGAGCAGGGTGCCCAGGGTCCGCGTGAACCGTGCAACCGAGATCTTGCGCATGACCGGCCCTAAAATGGGCAGGACGAGCAGGGTTCGATGGAAGAAATGTTTTCCGGCGGGCTGCCGATAGATGTAAGTGATGCCGAACACCAGGCCAGCGGCGCCGAGAACGATCCAGTGGATGTTCCCGAGGAAACCCTCCGAGGCCGCAATGACCATCTGTGTGAGGGCAGGCAGAGAGTCCTCTCCGCCGAACTCGGCGAACATCCCTTTGAAGCTCGGGATGACCCAGGCAAGCATCACGACGACGACGATCATCGCGACCAGAAAGATGGCGACCGGATACACCATGGCGCCGCGGACTTGGCGCGCGAGCTTGACGCGCTTCTCGATATAGCCGGCCAAGCGATTGAGAATGGTATCGAGAATGCCGCCCATCTCGCCCGCGCGAACTAGGTTCACGAACAGCTCGTCGAATAGCTTGGGATGACGCGCGAGGCCTTCCGAGAACGTGCCGCCTTGTTCGACGTAGTCCTTCACGTCCTTCAGGATCGCATTGAGCGCCTTGTTCTCGCCGCGCGACGACAGAATGTCGAGACATTGCACCAGCGGGAGACCGGCATCGATCATGGTGGCGAACTGGCGGACGAACACGACGAGCTCTTTCGGCGTGACTCCCGTGCCGAACGACAACTTGAGCTCGCGGGACTTCTTCTTGATCTTGACCGGGCTCAACTGGCGCGCGCGCAGGCGCGACTGAACGGCCTCTTTGCTGTCCGCCTCGATGATCCCCGTCTGGACCTCGCCCGCGCGAGTGCGCGCCTCGTATACCCACTCGGCCATGAATTCTCCGCCCGATCCCCTCTGGGCCTTTCAAAATCCTAGCTCATCGGAGATCGCGTGGTCAAAAGCGAGGCGTAATTCCGCTGTGGCTGCCGGGGCTCCCCTAGTTGCGGTACGGGTTTTGTATGTCGATGTCCACTGGGTCAGGCCGCGGCTCGGATGAAGCGGCGACATTCTCGCTCTGCTTTTGCGGGGCGGAAGGGCGATCGACGACTGGCGGGCGCGGCGGGCGCTCGCGTCTCCTTCGCACGCGTGTCGCCTTGGTGCTGTTCTTGCGTTCCGGTGTCAAATCGGCCTTTGGCGGCTTCTGTACGTCCTCTTTTGGCGCCGGCTCTGCCTCGACGCGGGCCGGTTGTGGCGGCTCTGGCGCAGGGATGCTCTCTGGCGCGACAGTCGTCGGCGTCGCCGGCAGAGACTCCGTCGGCGTGTCCAAGAGCTGCCACACGAGGAAGCCGGCATACAAGAACACGGCGATGGCGAGCAGCATGACGAGCCATTTCAGAACGTCGGACCCTGCAGATGGCCTCGACCCCACCGGCCCGCCCTCGCTCAGCGTGCCAGCGACACTCGCGTGCCGATGTGAGGCGCTTCCCTCGCTTCGACTGTAAGTCTGACTCGCTGGCGTCACGCCTTCCCGCGGCATCGGAACCTTGGACTCGGCGAACTCGGCGCGGCCGAGCAACTCGATGGCATCTCGTACCCGGTGGCGTTCGTCTCGAAGCTTGTCTGCGTCCAGCGCACGGACGACCTCGGCCACGTCACGTGTCTTCGCGACCCCACCGCGACCTGCGGCCAGATCGAGCGCATCGCCGAATTCGTCGGCGGATTGAAACCGGTCGTCGGGGTTCCGGCTGAGCGCCTTCATCACCACTTCGTCATAGGGCTCGAGCTCCGGCCAGATCGAAGAGGGTTTCGCAACGGTATCGTTGAGCAGCTTGTTGAGTGTGGCCGCATTCGACTCGCCCTTGAAGAGCCGCCTTCCCGTGAGCGACTCCCAGAGGATGATCCCCACGCTGAAGATGTCTGAGCGTTGATCCGCTTCGCTCGTCGACGCTTGCTCGGGCGCCATGTACGAAAGCTTGCCCTTGAACTGGCCAGCACGAGTCGACGCCATTCGCACGTCGGCTTTGGCGACACCGAAATCAGTGAGGCGTGCGATGCCGTCGGTGCCGACGAGAATGTTGTGCGGAGACACGTCGCGATGCACGAGCTTGAGGGGTCTTCCGTTCTCGTCTGTGAGGCGATGCGCAGCGCCGAGACCCTGAAGCATGTCGATCAATACTCGGCACACGAATGGTCGTGGAAGGCGCTCCCCTTGCTTCGCCGCGCGGCCGAGGAGCGCACCCAAGTGATTGCCTTCGATGTATTCCATGACCAGGAAGTACCCATCGCCCGGGCTGTCGCTGATGTCCAAGGTCGGGACCACGTTCATGTGTCGAATCCGTGCGGCGAGGCGCGCCTCGTCGAGGAACATCGAAATGAACTCCTGCTCGTAGGCCAGGTGCGGATGTAGGACCTTGATCGCGACGAGGCGCTCGAACCCTGCCACTCCTTGAGCGCGTGCGATGTAGACGGACGCCATTCCTCCGGATGCCAGCTGCGTCAGAATCTCGTAGCGGCCGAGCTGCCGACCGGCCATGGGAGGTCGGGACGGCCTTGCATTGCCGGGGTCACTAGCGGGCGCCTGCATCAGAAGCGTCCCTTGAGCGTCAGCCCGCCGCCGTTGTGCGCGACGCCGACCGAGGCCTCGATCTTGTTGGCCCTGGGCTCGCGAGATTCGGCCTTCCAGTTCGTGAACACGCCGAGTACGGCGGTCGAGACGGCCATGGTGGCCGTGACTCCGATCAGAATGTTGGTACGCCGCTCCTTCTCCTGCCCCTCTTCGAGGAGGAGTGCCGCCTGATCAGCCGGTGTTGGAGAGCTGCCGTTGTTGATACCCGGGGAGCTCGCGGTGCGCGCCGCCGCTTCGTATTCACTCACCCCGCGGTTGGCGTTCACCCCGGACCAGACCGTGACGGCACCGAGCGCGACCGTCGCTCCGAGTGAAGAGAAGAAGGCCCATCGCGGAACCGGCGGAGGCGATGGCGCCGCCGGGGTCGCCAGAGTCACGTTCTGCTCGCTCCCTGCGTCGCCTCGCACCGACGTCGATGTTTCACTGCCGTCGTACGCAGCTTTGAGCGCGTGCTCGACATCGGGTGTGACGAAGAAAGACGGGTGACGCACCAACGCACCATCGACCTCGAGGGTGCACTCCTGTTCGCAGGTCGCGTTCACCAGCACGTTCTCAGGCGCGACGCGCGCGATGACCACCTCCGCGGCCCCCTTCGCGCGCGTGTCCTCGGGGTAGCGGTCGCGCAGCTCGACCGAGAGGTTGCCAGCGCGAATCCAATTGCCCGCCTTGGTGTGCGCTCGAATCGCCTGCAATAGGGCCGCGGAAGTCGGTGCGATGCGGTACGCGCGCTCGAACCAGTGGGCCGCGAGCTCGTAATGCTCCGAGAGATACGCCGACGTCCCCTGATCGTATGCCTCGGCCGCCTTGGCGCGCTCGTCGACAGACGGGGACCCGCTGTCGCGGCTGCTGCTCTGAGCTGCCGCCGCAGCGGAAAACATCAAGCAAGCTGTGAGCACGGCCGATGCGCAGCAGCGCCGGCCTCGAGTCGTGGTTTCCATCGCCCCAATCCCACCGTTAACGATAGTAAAAATCTGGCGGGTCGCCGAATCAGGCGCCGGAGCGGATGGCTTGCTGATAACCCTTCCGGTCTAAGTTGACCAGCATCTGCCGCATTTCGTCGGGTTCGGGGGAGCGAATTTCGGCAATTTCGCGGTCGATTGCGCCGTGCGCGACCAGGTGCAGGAGCGATTGGTTCATCGTCTGCATGCCCGAGGCCCCCTGGCCGGTCTGCATGATGCCGTACATCTGATGGATCTTGTCTTCGCGAATGAGGTTTCGAATCGCGGGGTTCGGGATGAGCGCCTCGCACGCCATCGCCCGGCCCGGTCCGTCGCAGCGGGGGAGCAACATTTGGCTCAGGACCCCCTGCAAAACGAAGGAGAGCTGCGCGCGAATCTGACTCTGCTGCCCGGACGGGAACACGTCGATGATGCGGTTGATCGATTGCGCGGCAGTGTTGGTGTGGAGCGTCGCGAACACCAAGTGACCCGTCTCTGAGATGGTCAGCGCTGCTTCGATCGTTTCGAGATCTCGCATCTCGCCGATCAGCACGACGTCGGGGTCCTGACGAAGTACGTACTTCAGAGCGTCCTTGAAACCCGAAGTGTCTGCGCCCACCTCGCGTTGGTTCACGATGCAGAGCTTGTTCGGATGAAGGAACTCGATTGGATCCTCGACGGTGACGATGTGGTGGCGATGTTCGCGGTTGATTTTGTCGATCATCGAAGCGAGCGTCGTCGACTTACCCGATCCGGTAGGTCCCGTGACCAGGACGAGTCCTCGTGGACGGGTGCACAGCTCTTCCACCACCGGTGGAACGCCGAGCTCTGAGAGCGGTCGAATCTCGAAGGGAATGGCACGAAAGGCACCTGTGACGGCGCCCCGTTGAAGGAACACGTTCGCGCGGAATCGCGAGAGCGACTTCACGCCGAAGGAGAAGTCGATCTCGTGACCTTTCTCGAAGCGAAGGCGCTGGTCCTCGGTCATGACCTCGTAGCAGAGCGCCTTGCTCTCGCGGGGCTTTAGCGGAGCCGTACGCAGCGGAACGAGCGATCCATCGATACGGAGCTGAGGTGGTGAGCCCGTGGTGATGTGCAAGTCAGAAGCGCCGCGCTCGACCATGAGGCGGAGCAACTGCCGAAGTGTCAGTGACGGAGCTGCCTGTGGTGCTGCCATGGGCTCATCATATCAGAGCGGCAGAGGAAGCGCCTAAACGCTGCGGCGCGCCCATGGGCCCCGTCGGAGCCAGTCCTGCCTCCGATAACGTGATGCGATGAGCCGAGTCACCGACGTGGCGGCCAAGAAAGAGCCCTCGAAGCCGAATCCCGGGGCGACTTGCTCGTTGCACAAGAACAGACCCCGCACCGGCGTGCGCGTAGGAAGGCCGCATGCGCCGAGTGCCCGACGGGTCGGGTATTCGTAGATCGCCCGCATGGTGTAGGGGCCACGTGCCCATGGCTCGCTGCACACGAGCTCTTTGCCGTCGTCTGATCCCTGGGGGGGTAGGCCGTCGTGTGGGCTGTCAATCCAGATGACGTGATCGTCGAGGAACGGGATGACGGCCCGTAATGCTTGCATCGCTTCCTCGCGAACGAAGCGAAGCGGGGACGAGGCGGTATCGACGAGGTGCTCGTCGATCAACGTACACACCATGAAGAGGACTCTTTCGTCATCGACGACACGACTTCGCAACAAGAATGCGCGTGCGGGCGCTCTCTCGTCGGGACGGAGCAATGCGAGCCGTCCAAGCGCATCCGGGACACCCTTCCGGTAGACGAGCGCGGACACCGAGCAACGGTACGCGCGCGAGCGGGGCTCGCCGACGTGTTCGAACAACGAGGTCATCGGACTGCGATCGGTCAGCAAGCGGGAAAGATCGCTGATTGGGGTCCCATGAACGACCTGGGAGCAGCCGATCTCCTCGCCCGTGCGCCCGAGCGTGATGACGTGCCCCTGTCTCGGCTCCGGTCGAATCGCATCGGCGTGATCTCGTGCGCGAACGTCTCCACCCCAGGAACGAATCCGGCTGAAGAGAGCCTCCCGAAACCACCGCCACCCGCCCGACAGCTCCGTGACACCGCCGAGAAGATGACCATGGAGCCTCGCCCGCGTCGCATCGGAGTGCTGGCCCGGGAGCAGCCCCGATACGTGTGGAAGCACCGCCTCGAAGGCAACCCGCAGAGGATGCCGGTGTGCGAGTTGGTTCCACGAGGTCCAACCTTGGCCCTGTCGGTCGTAGCGTTGTCGGGAAGTCACCAGCGAGAACCGCTGTCGCTCGAGAAACGCCTCTGGAGGCCACGTGACTTCCCGTCCCACCACGAAGTCCAGCTCCGCTCTCACTTCGGCCAACGTTCGCGTGATGTCCGCGGCCTGCTGTTGGAGGCTCGGGAACTCGCGGCTCAGCTCGCTCAACCACGCGTCCGTGTCCAGGCCGACATCGATGCGGTGATTCGCGAGAAGAAGTTGAAACACCGCATCCTGGGCGACCATGTGTTGGCGCAGATCCTGCCGGAGCGCGAGAAGCTCCAGCGTGCCCTGCACGGCAGGGCTCTGAATTCCGGTGATGCTGAGCCCGTACGGCTCGACCTCGACGTCACCCAGCGTGTACGTCGGTTCGGGGACGCCTTGTCCGAGCACGAGCACACGAAGGCCCTCTCGACCGAGAAGCGCTGCGCAGAGAAGCGGCTCGAGATGGGTGCCGAGAACGACGACGTCGTAAAAGCTGGTCGGCACGGCCCTACACGTCGGGTGCCGTGAGCGATCGCGTCCCGTCGCCGTCGGGTGCGTTGACCCGCAGCGGATCGAGGGCGATCGCGCCGATGGCGATCTGATGGATGACGCGCGGCAGTAGACGGTGCTCCTGCACCTGGATTCGCGCGTGCAGGCTGGCCGCGTCGTCGCCGGCGAGCACAGGCACTGCCGCCTGGGCGATGATCGGCCCGGTATCCACGCCCGAGTCCACTACGTGCACCGTGCAGCCACTGATTTTCACGCCGCCGTCGAGAGCGTCCTGCGGTCCGCTGTGGCCCGGAAAGGAAGGCAACAGGGCAGGGTGCACATTGATGATTCGGCCAGGAAAACGTTCCAGCAACGGAGGACCCAGCAGACGCATGAACCCCGCAAGCACGATGAGATCGGGCTCGTGCCGGGCGACCTCCGATGCGAGGGTTTCGTTCCAGAGGCCGCGGTCGTCGCCCTTGCGAAGCGGGACGACACGTGTGGCAATGCCCCGCTCCTCTGCGAACTGAAGTGCTGCGGCGTTCTTGCGATCCGACACCACCGCGATGATGTTTGCCTCGCAAGTGCCCGCGTCGATGGCGGCGCAAATGGCCCTCAAGTTCGATCCGCGACCAGAAACGAGAACGACCGTATCCATGGACTCATGCCGAGAAGAAAACGCCCTCATGCTCGGTGACTTCGCCAAGGAGAAACGCTTCTTCGCCGGACTCTTGCAAAGCGTCCAGCAAGGCAGCGCTCCGCTCTCGGGCGACGACCATCGTGAAGCCGACACCCATGTTGAACGTCCGCCGCATCTCCGCATCCGATACGCCTCCACGCTCCTGAATGAGCGCAAAAAGCGGATCGGGTGTCCACGCGTTGGCGCGAATCGAGAGGCCGAGCCCGGCTGGGGTCACCCGAGGCAGGTTCTCCGGCAGGCCCCCGCCCGTGATGTGACACATCGCGTGGACGTCGTGATCGAGGCCGATGCGTGCCGCCTTTACGTAGATGCGGGTCGGACGGAGGAGAGCTTCGCCGAGTGTCTCCTCGTCCTCGAAGGGCTGGCTGACGGAGCAAGGGGAGTCGCCGCCGAAAAGCGCGCGGCGCGCGAGTGAAAACCCGTTCGAGTGTAGGCCAGAGGATGCGATGCCCACCAGATGGTCGCCTGGGGCGACTGCCTTCCCGTCGATGATGCGCGTGCGGCTGACGACTCCGACTGCAAAGCCGGCGAGGTCGTACTCGCCCGAGGCGTAGAAGCCGGGGAGCTCTGCGGTCTCGCCCCCGAGGAGCGCACACTCGGCTTGATGGCAACCTTCGACGATGCCCTTCACCACCGCCTCGGCTTGATCGACGTCGAGCTTGGACGTCGCGAAGTAGTCCAAGAAGAACAGGGGGCGTGCGCCGACCGTGATGATGTCGTTGACGCACATTGCGACGAGGTCGATACCGATGGTGTCGTGACGTTGGAGCTCGAACGCGAGCTTGAGCTTCGTGCCGACGCCATCGGTGCCCGACACGAGCACGGGATCGTCGATGTCGCTCGGAACCGAGCAGAGGCCGGCGAAGCCGCCAATTGCACCGAGCACGTGCTCCGATCGTGTCGACTGCGCGAGCGGCTTGATGCGTTGAACGAGCTCGTCGCCAGCATCGATGTCAACGCCCGCGTCACGATAGGTCAGCCCCGCCATGCGCGGGAAGCTAGGCGATCGGTTGCAGCCGGTCAACGAGCGGCGCGCCGTTGACGCAGCATGGGGCGTCGCGTAAACACGCCAGCATTCTGGGTGGGGTGAACGCATCGAAACCGTGTCTGTTCGGGCTGCTGGCGCTGGCGGCAGCCTGTCAGGGCGACGCGCCATCAAGGCGCGATCAGGCGCTGGTCGAATCGATTCCCGAGGCACCACCGGCGTCCGAAGGCGAGCGTGAGCGGGCCCGGCTGACGCGCATCGACGTATACGGCGTCGAGGGCGAAAGCGCCGCTGGGGCGCGGGTCGTGCTTCTATTTCGCGGAGCTCCGCTGTTTCATCAGCAACAACTTCCTGCCGAAGGCATCCTGCCTCCCCGAATCGCCATCGAGCTCGAGGATACGGATTGGGGAGAGTCGGTTCCGGTCTCGCAGTTCGTGGGGCGGGGCGGCTTGCGTCGCGTGCGTCTCGCGACCCCCAGCCCGCGCGTCGTCCTCGACCTCGAGCCAGGTACGACCGGCCGCGTCTTCTATCTCACGGACCCGTATCGCATCGTCGTTGACGTCAGTCGAGCCTCCCGCCGCATCGACCATGGGCGACCTCTCGTCGTGCTGGATCCTGGTCACGGAGGTCGAGAGCCCGGTGCGGCCAATGACGAGTACCAGCTAGTCGAGTCGCGCCTCGCGCTGGCACTTGCGGAGCTCGCGGCCGACCGGTTGCGCGTGATCATGCCGCGCGTCCGGGTGATGCTTACCCGGACGGCTGACGCCGATCTGTCGCTCGAGGAACGCTGTGCGCTTGCGAACACCATGGAGGCCGACGTGTTCGTCTCCATCCACTTCAACGCGAGCTCCGAGCCGGTACGCAAGGGTGGCGTGACCACGTTCGTCCTCGACACGACCAACGATCGTCAAGCCCTCCGACTCGCTGCGCGTGAGAACGGAACCCGCGCGTCCGAGGTGACGGGCATTCAGAGCCTGCTCGCGAAGTACCATCGAAAGGGGCAAGCCGCCGGCTCCATGTCCCTTGCCGGTCGGGTCCAGCGGCATACCCTGCAGGCGGGCCGACGGGCATTGCCGAAGCTCGCCGATCGTGGCGTGCGCAAAGCCATGTTCTACGTCTTGGTCGGGGCCCGAATGCCGGCGGTCCTGCTCGAGGCATCCTTCCTGACGTATGAGCCCGAGGCACGGGCCCTGACCACACGCACGTACCGCAAAGCGTTGGCGGACGGCATCGCGTCGGGCATTGCCTCATACCTTCGTGCCCGATAGCCGAATAGGTTGCTCTGCCTCGGGCGGACAGTCATACTCGCCGACCGTTGTCGGAAGGATCCAGCCCCGTCGTCGATCTGGGTGGCCTCGCACCTACGCTCGGCAAGACTTGCAGTGGGTACCTCGGTGGATACCGCCGGGCGTTCGAGGACGCGGTACGCCGTGGCGATTCAGGCGTGAGCACTGCGCGCTCGCACGCGCGAGCGCTCGATGGGCTGTTGAGCGCGCTCTACTGCGCCGCCGACGCGGCGACACGCGCAGTCGGACAGGAGCCCGGCGGTCGGGTGGCGCTCGTGGCAGTGGGGGGGTACGGCCGATCGACGCTCGGCCTGAACAGTGACGTAGACGTCGTCTTCCTCTGCGACGATTCGAGCGACCCCTTCGTCGGTGCGCTGGCGGAAGGCTTGCTCTATCCGCTCTGGGACCTCGGCGTCGACATCGGCCACGCGGTGCGAAGCATCGACGAGACCCTGAGTCTCGCCAGAGACGACATTCGCACCACGACCACCCTGATCGACTTTCGGCGTGTCGCGGGAAGCGGCTCGCTACTCGACGACCTGGAACGCGGCGCCCGGGAGGAGGTATTCGAGCCACACCTGGTCGAGTTCCTGAACGCCCTCGAGCAAGACACCCAGACCCGGCATCGGCGGTTCGGGGGAAGCCTGTACCTGCTCGAACCGGACGTGAAGCAAGGCCGCGGAGGCCTTCGTGATCTGGACGTCGCCGAGTGGGCTGCCCGGGCCCGTTGGGGCGCCCGCAACGAACAAGACTACGTCCGCACCGGTGCTCTGCTCGCCCGCGAGGTGCGCGAGCTCGATGCGGCTCGCGAGATGCTGTGGCGCGTCCGCAACCTTCTCCATCTCCGGGCCGGTCGCCAGCAGGATCGGCTCACTTTCGCAGATCAGGAGGACATCGCGCAGGAGCTCGGTTTCGTCGACGGTGTCACGCTGGGCGTCGAGCAGTTCATGCAGGCGTACTACCGGCATGCGCGCATCGTCGCGCTGACCGCAGAACGAATGCTCGACCGCGCACGCCCGCGCAGCCGCGCGGCGACGTTCCGAAAGCTCGCCCACGGGATCATCCTCGCGGATGGTGCCATCACGCTGGAGAACCCCCAGCGCTTGGACGAGGATCCGGCGCTCGCGTTCCGTTTCTACCGACAGGCGCTTCGCTACCATCGACGCCCCGATCACTCGGCGCTGGACGCCATCGCGCGCATCGCGCCCGACAAGCGCTGGCGGCTGCGTCTCCAGGACTCGGAAGAGGCCACTCAACTCTTTCTCTCCCTCATCAACAACATCGACGAGACTGCATTCCGAAACGGTTCGACGATCGGGGAGCTCTACGAGGTGGGCCTCGTCTCCGCGATGATCCCAGAGTTCGATCCGCTGGTCGGCCGGGTCTACCACGACGTGTTTCACGTCTACACTGCCGACGTGCACGCCGTGAAGGCGCTCGAGCATCTCCAGACGTTGACCCGCGGCGACAGCCCGGTGCACTCGCTTGGCTCGCGGCTCGCGGCCGAGGCGCCGCGTCGCTTGCCTCTGTTCCTCGCGGTGTTGTTGCATTCGCTAGGACGAATTCGAGGTCGCGACCAAGAAGAGGAGGGCGCACGCATGGCCGAGAGCGTTGCGATTCGTCTGGGGCTAGGAGCCGTCGACGCGCAACACGTCGCATGGCTCGTCCGCAACCAAAGAGCGCTTTACCGCTGGGCGACGCAACGCGACATTCACGACCCGCAGGGCCTCAACGAGGTGGTCAGAATGGTCGAAACGCCCGAGCGCCTTCGCGATCTGTTTCTGTGTACGGTCGCCATCGTCTCGACGATCAACCCGAAGGCCATGACGACCTGGAAGGCTCGTGCTTTGGAGGACCTGTACCTCTCAACGCTGGCAGAGCTCGAAATGGGAGACGGTCCAGCGCAGACGGAGAGCCGTGTCCTCGAAGTCAAGCTGCAAGCGGTCGTCGGGTTCGCGGGAGACGCAGGCCGCGAGGAGTTGCAGAGCTTCATCGACGAGATGCCCGATCGGTACTTTCTCGCCAATCCGGTGGACGTCGTGAGGCGCCACGCGCGCCTCGCACGTGATCGAGACGAAGGCATCGTGACCGTACGAGTGGGACCGGGGCGTACCGAAGACGTGGAGGAGTTGGTGGTCGTCTGTGCGGACCGCTCCGGCCTGCTTGCAGACCTCACCGCCGTGTTTGCCGCTCACGACCTCTCGATCCTCACCGCGGAGATCTACACACGCCAGCGCGCGACGGGCAATGAAGCCTTCGACGTGTTTTCCGTCAAGGTCGGCCCCAATTGCCCAGCGCCCAACCGGCTCGCCGATGCACTCCGCAACGACATCACGCAACGCATGACCGATCGGATCTCTGCGCAGGATCTCATCGCGCGCCAGAGCACGCCCCCGCCTTGGTCCGTCCGCCCTGGGCCCGACGTGCCGACCCACATCAGCGTCGACAACCACGCATCGCTCCATTACACGGTGGTCGATGTATTCACGCGAGATCGCATCGGGCTGTTGCACGAGATTGCACGGACGCTGCACCAACTCGACCTCAACATCGCCGTATCCAAAGTGAACACCGAAGGCCAGAGCGTGGCGGATGTGTTCTACGTGGCGGACGAAAACGGCAACAAGGTGCACGACCGCGAGCGACTCAAACGGCTGGAGCAGGTGCTCTACAGCCGCATCCTGGCCCTGCACGCTCGGGCCGAGGCCACATGAGGGCCCTTGGCCTGCCCCCCCTGCTCGCGCTCTTGGTCTCAGCCAGCGCGATCGGATGCGGCTCGTCCGCGCCCGCGATGCCGTCGACCGAAGCACCAACGGCGGAGCTCGTAAGCAAGCCCGTCGCGACGCCTGAGGTGCTTCGAGGCGAACGGTTGCTGGTGGACGGACGGATCAGCGACGCGCAGCGCGTGTTCGAAAAGGCAATCGCGGACGATCCCGACGACGCTCGCGCATGGCTGGACCTCGGTCTTGCGCACGAAGCAAGGGAGGATCTGCCGTCAGCAGAGCGCGCCTATCGCCGCGCCACGGACATCGACCCTCGGTTCGCCGAAGCGTTCAACAACCTGGGCGTCCTCCTGCG
>Ga0209536_100006625_pt1 | contig 17643 bp, 15 predicted proteins | sample DeeMarSeWOR28_12_FD_187461 | JGI IMG/M metagenome (GOLD analysis project Ga0209536, IMG submission 187461) | Marine sediment microbial communities from White Oak River estuary, North Carolina - WOR-2-8_12 (SPAdes) (version 2) | ecosystem: Environmental > Aquatic > Marine > Intertidal zone >... | reverse complement strand
TTGGTTGCTCCAAAACCTAGTGGTAAAACTGGTGTCGGGATAAACCCTGCGCTCAAGGTAACGGCAACTGATAGTGAAGGAGATACTATGACAGTTACTTTTTATGATGCATCAGATGACAGCATAATTGGTACAGACTCAGGTGTCTCAAGTGGTAGTACTGCATCTGTGACATGGTCAGGTAGAGATTATTTAACAACATATAGTTGGTATGCAATCGCTAATGATGGTCAGGACTCGCCACAATCTTCAACTTGGACCTTTACAACCAAAGATGAATCTTCAGAACCAGAACCCGGACCTGGACCTGGACCCGGACCCGTAGGAAACCTAGCTCCAACCGCTGATGCAGGTGGTCCCTATATTGGATATACCACTGAGGAAGAAATTACATTTGACGGTTCAGGTAGTTCAGATTCCGATGGCACAATTGAATCATATAATTGGAATTTCGGTGATGGTAATACTGATACTGGTGTAACTGTTACTCACTCATATGAAACAGCTGGAAATTACAAGGTAACACTTCAGGTTGTAGACGATATTGGTGCATCAGATATTGATGAGGTTACCGTTGAAATAGTCCAGTTCAACAATCCACCTACAAAACCAGATCTGAGTGGACCAACCACTGGAAATGATGACACGAGTTACTCATATACTGCTGTTTCAACAGATGCCGATGATGATACAATTCAATATATGTTTATCTGGGGAGATGGAACCAATACAACTACTGATTTTGTAGCAAATGGAACACAGGTTTCAGAAAGTCATAGCTGGTCAAGTTATGGTTTTTACACAATGACAGTTACAGCTCAAGATTCTGAGGGAGCAATGTCAGCTGCAAATGAATTAACTGTTGCAATCGATGTTTGGTGGGTAAAAGATATAGGATATCTTATTGACACTGATTCTGACGGAACTTACGATTCATTTATGAGCAATGAGACAGAAGCTGAAACCGATGCCCAAGAGCAAACCGATGGAACCTATCTAATAAATAGTGACGAGGACGAACAATGGGACTGGGTATATGACCCTGAAACAGATACACTCACTGAATACAGCACGTCTGAAGATAAAGAAGAAGAGACAGATATGACACTCTGGTATGGACTAATAATAGTGATAATTATAATACTACTAATTCTTGGAATGCTTGCAGGAAGAAAGAAGAAACCCGAACCAAAAAAGCCTGAACCAAAGAAACCAAATAACAATCCTGGTAAGAAAACAACAACTAATAAGAAGAAATAAAACAAATTTTTCTTCTCTTTTTTATTTTTTTATCCATACAATTTATATAAAGATATATTATACATATATTTGAAAATTAAATTCGAATTGGGGGAAAAAGGATATATGAACTACAAAAGGTTTAGTATAAGGCTGACAATAATAACTGTTATATTTTCACTATCAATAGGTGCAATTTACCCGGCACTTGCAGACCCTTGCTTTCATTCGGTTTTTGGATATGTATATATAAATGAGTCTTTTGCACCTGAAGGAACTGAAGTTAAATTAGTATTTTATGAAGAACCTGAAGAAATACTTGATCTTACTGATTCATTTAGTTACTATCAAATAGATTTTTTAAATCATGATTGGGAGGAAGGATTCTTTTTTGTAAATTATGAAGGAGAATGGTTCGTTCCTATTGACAATATCTCTGTTGAAATAGTTCCTGATGATATTGGTTACAGAGTTGACCTTCATATAAACACCTTAGGGTCTCCCCCCTATAAGCCAGATAATCCAAATCCAGAGAATAATTCAGAAAATGTTACCTTAAATCCAGTTTTGAGTGTTAATGTAAGTGACCCTGATGATGATCCTATGGATGTATCTTTCTATGATGCAAGTGATGACAGTCTAATTGGAACAGATAATAATGTTAATTCAGGTGGTATTGCTTCTGTGCAGTGGAAGGACCTTTCTTATAATACTATGTATTATTGGTATGCAATAGCAAATGATTCGTTATATGAAACAAAATCTGATGAGTGGTGCTTTACTACAAAATCAAATTCTCCGCCTGACAAGCCCATTAATCCAACACCTGAGGATGGAGCAGAAGATGTAAACACCTCGCCTGAACTAAGTGTTTTTGTAACAGATCCTGATGATGACCTATTGGACATACTGTTTTTTGATAACTCTGATGATAGTCTCATTGGAACTGACTTGAATGTTGACTCAGGAACTGCTGCAGCAGTCATTTGGGAAGGACTTTCCTACAACACCACTTACACTTGGTATGTGATTTCTGACGATGGAATCTATGAGACACGTTCGGATAATTTTACATTTACTACAGAAGAAATGGATAATACTCCTCCTGAGGTAGAGATTACTTGTCCAGAGAAAGGTCTTTACATATTCGGTAATAAGATTCTTCCAAGATTCATTAGGCCCGCACTAATTATTGGTAGAATCACAATTGAGGCAAATGCATCAGATGAATCTGGAATTGAAAAAGTAGAATTTTACATTAATGGAAAACTAAAGGATAATGTTACATCTCCACCATACACTTATTTGTGGAAGTGGAATAGACCGAGAATCTTTCATATATTTGTAATAAAGGTTGTAGCATATGATAATACTGGGGAGACTGCAACTGACAGGATGATTGTTAGGAAATTTTTGTAGTTATTGAAATAAAAAATTCTATTGCGTTATAGACTCTAAGATAATTAATATTAACTATGGAAATAAAAAATCTAAAAAAATAATTCAGATAAATTTTTTCAAAATAACTTAGTTATTTTAAATTAAATAGAAAAATTTATAAAGTTATCAATTATAGATTTTTATATATGGTTTATATAGAAAGAGACATAGAAAAAGAAGTAGAAAAATGGCTTGATAGTAGAGAAATAATTGCCATAAGAGGGCCAAGGCAGAGTGGAAAAACAACATTTATATTAAGAATGAAAGAAATCCTTAAAAATAAAGGAGTTAAAGAGGAAAGGATTCATTACATAAGTTTTGAAGATGATCTTGTTAGACTTAGGTTTGAAGAGGGAGTTAAAGAATTCGTTGAATTCTATTTGACATCAGATAAAAAACATTATTTTTTACTAGATGAGGTACAATATATAAAAGATGTTGGAAAAAAACTGAAATTGGTATTTGATTCATTTGATAATACAAAATTAATTATAACAGGTTCGTCATCTTTTGATTTAACAAGTCTTGGTTCTTATCTAGTAGGAAGAATAATTTTTTTTAATTTGCAACCTTTTAGTTTTTCAGAATTTTTAAAAACTAAAGATAAGAGATTTGAAAATCTCTACAAGAAACTAAATCTTAATCTTGAAAGAGAAGATATAACCATTAAAAAAACTGTTTTTTTAGATGAACTGAATAAATTATTGCATGAGTATTTAACATTTGGCTCTTATCCAAGAATTGTCCTAGAAAAAGATTTTGGTATGAAAAAAGAACTTCTAAAAAATTTATTTATCACTTATATTGAAAAGGATATAGTTGCAATGTACGGTATTAAATACCGTGAGAAGGTTGTTAAATTGTTAAAAGCAATTGCTTCTATTTCTGGTAGCGTTGTAAATTATGAGATTCTTAGTACTCACTCAGGTTTGAAGTACCATGAGGTTAGAGATATTCTTCCACTACTTGAAGACTCTTTTGTTATATCCATAGTAAAACCATTTTATAAAAACTTGATGAATGAACTAAGAAAAAATCCAAAGATATATTATGTTGATTATGGCATGAGAAACTATATGCTTGAAAATTTCGAAAACATATCTTTTGATAAACTATATGAAAATTTCATTCACAACGAATTAAAAAGGAAATATCAGATTAAATATTGGCGCACTACAGCTAAAACTGAGGTTGATTTTATTATTGAATATAAAAAGGATATCATACCGATAGAAATAAAGGTTAAACCAAAAATTACTAGGTCGTTTAGGAGTTTTATTCAGCATTATAAACCCACAAAGGCTTTCATTATGGGGTTAAACGATTTTGATAAAAAAAATATAAACAACTGCAATGTTTTTATTTTACCCTTTGTTTATCAAATATAAACAAAATAATATTCTAAACTAACATATAATAACTGATAAAATTAAGGTTCTTATACCGATCTTGCATAAAAAACTCTGTTTAAGAGAAGTTTTATATCCTCTTGCTATTTACCGTAGTTAATAATAATTTTTATCTTTACTTTTTAGAGGGGTAAATTATGAAATGTGAACCATTGAAGGACAAAAAACAGAAGATTATGAAGGATTTTCTAAAATCAAGTGATAAATCCGTTGATGAAAAAAGTGAGCTCTACTCTGGTTTTAAAAAGGGCGTTGATGATTCTTTTGATGTCTTTGCTTCATTTATTGATCTTTTTAATAAATATAAGAATGACGTAAATCTACTTATGAACGAGCAAAGGGACGTTTGGTTGAAATTTGTAGAATATGTTGAAGAACAGAAAGATATAGACAAGTCAAATTATCTTTACAAATACAACAACTGGCTTTTTAATTACATCTTTTATGATATTAATGATAATGGTTCTGATGATTTGTTCTGTTTTTAAAAAATAATTTTTATTTTAAATATTTTGAACGCTTCAATAATATTAATTGAAAAGAGTCTAGCTGAGGGAGGAAGAAAAGTATGAATGAGAAGGTTAGAAACCCCCTAAAAATCATTATTTACTTCCAAGCTAGACTTCTTAATATTATGGTATAATCTATTAGTTTTTAAATCTTTTTTTACGATACTAAGCAGTTTTTATAAATTATAGATAGACTTTATGTGTTTTTCTTTGCTTTTTAAATTTTAATTGGTATTTTTCCTTATTTAACTGTGTTTTACTTTACTTTTTCAAAATTTATTTCTGGATACAATTAATAATTTGTAGTAATTAACATGATTATGCTTTGAAAAGGCATAAAAATCTAGTTGGGGAAGGTAGAAAAGGTATGAATTTATAGAAAAGATATATATTTAGATTGGGGGGGCAATAAAAAATTAATGAGAATTATTAAAAATTCCAATCCCGAAATATAATAACTCATCCACCCAAATAATAGTTGCCCTCGCCGTCATTTTTCTCCTCAAAGACCCCTAATTTTGAGGGCAACTTATTATTTTTGAATAAATAATATTTCCAGTATTGGTAGTAGTAAAAAAGATAATTTAAAAGCAAGTATTTATTTCTATAGTTCAATTTTTAGGTAGCTTTTTATAGACTTAAAAAATTTATAGTTACATGCAAAAAGACACAGATATAGATGATAAATTAATTTCAAAGGAAAGAAAAGGCTTTTACATACATTTCATAATTTACATTCTAGTTAATATCGGCATTTTTGCACAGTGGTGGTATATAACCGGTGGAGAGGGTTTTGCTTGGCCAATTACAACTACTATTGGTTGGGGTCTTGGAGTTATTGGTCACTTTATTGCTGTATTTGTTTTACTAAAAAAATAAGAATTTAGTTATAAACAAGTTTGCAGAAAACAAGATAGTTCAATTTTGCAGGAATTAAGAACAAGGAAGCTAATAGAGCCTAGGTTATAATTAATTAAAATCTAATATGGGATTGTTATGAAAGAAAAGATAAAGGGTACTGGAAATAGTAATATAATATATGGTGTAGATATTACAAAAAAAGTTACACCTATAATGGTTAGAGATGCAATAATTCAATGTTATTATGAAGCGCATCGTAATGTTCTCGAACTTGCAAGAGAAAGTTTTGGAAATCCCCCAAAAAAAAGATTTGATGAGATGAAAAGATCAGTTGTAAAGGACTTGATATCTGATATTTTTGTATGGATTGGTGGAGATTTTAACAATCCAACTAAAAAGGATTTATTCAAGGTAATTGATATTCTTAGAAGGTTTGCAGCAATTTACAGATCTGAAAAAATAATTAAAAAACATTTCACTGAAATACTATTGTTAATTGAGAGATTATGATTTAATAGATTATAGTTTTTTTAAAAAAAAAGAAAAAAAAGAATAGATTTTTTGATTACAGAGGTTCAATTAGTTGTCTTAGTATTGGTAGTGCATTTGGGAAGCGTTGAAACAAACGGATTAATAGAGTATTGTATGTTGCTCTATTTCTTGGAGTGGAGACTTCAAGTGGATCAGACCACTCGCTTTCTGCACTATGTTCATCAGTAACTTTCACAACGATTAAATAGTTACCTTCTTCTGTCCAGTTATGAGTTGCTTCACATACATCACCTGGATTATATGGTCCTAGTAACTCACTGGTTGTATTATCACCCCAATCCCATGTGTAATAAAGAATATCACCGTTTGTATCAGTTGCACTACTACTATAGGTATATTCTACTCCAACATCTATCTTTTTCTTACCTGAAGGAGCATCTGGTTTATCTGGAAGGTCATTTTCAAAAGCCTCAATTTTTATAAGCCATGCATCATACATTCCATATCCTGATGATTCTGTAGCATCACTGTTCCCAGCAACAATGTAACCTCCATCATTTGTTGATTCTACGCTTTGTAATTGATCGATTTCTTCATACCCAAATGTCTGTTGCCATTCTATATTGCCATTTAAGTCAGTTTTTATTACTATACCTTGTTGTTGGGGTGGGGAAGATACATATACATCTATTGTTCCTACCATAATGATTCCACCTTCTGTGAAATCCATACCTCCACACATATCCCATTCTTCTCCGCCATATGTCTTATTCCACTCCTCATTGCCATCAGCATCAGTTTTGATTAACCAGATGTCTCTAGCTCCAGCACCAAATGATGCTGTTTCACCTTGGAAATAGTAACCGCCATCTTCAGCAAATAAAATATCATTTGATTGAGATCCATCCCAACCTTTACCTCCATATGTCTTATTCCATTCTTCGTTACCATTAGAATCTGTTTTTATAACTAAATAATCTGCATATGATCGAGTAATTCCTTTTCTCCCTGATAAAATATAACCTCCATCCTCAGTCTGTCTAACAGCATATGCATTATCACCATATTCACCATATCTGTAGGTATGTTGCCATTCAACATTTCCCAAAGAATCAGTTTTCATAAGAAAAACATCCCAATCATTTGCCGATATATATTCCTCACCACTGACAATGTATCCGCCGTCTTCTGTTTCTTGTATACACATATGATAACCATTTAATGGGTCATCATAGATTTTTAGCCATTCAGTATTCCCATCTTCATCTACCTTCCATATACATCTATTATAACCAACTCCATAGCTGGGATTTTCGTGACATCCAGCAGTAACAAATCCATTATCACTTGTTTGTTCAACAATATAGCAACGAGGCCAGTGAGTTTCATTAGGAAGAGCGGTTGTATTCCAAATCTCATTTCCATTTTCATCAAGTCTAACTAGCCAGTGAGATGTACTATTCCACACGCCAACAGCTATATAACCATCATCATGTGTTTGTTTTATATTCCGAAAAAGATCTTCATTAGGTCCGCCATATTTTTTTTCCCATTCTATATTTAGATCATGTATCGAACAAGCATTATTTACAATGGTTTCTTGTTTTTTAAGGTTGAAATTAATATCTTTTTCTTTAAAAACATTCGCTGTACCTACTGCAGTTAAAGCAGTTGTAATCAATAGCGTCATTACTAAAATACATACTATTTTCTTATACATCTTTCTTTCATTCCTCCCTTGGAATAAGTGTAAATTGGTATGTTTTAGTTTTATTTAATATTTACTAAAAAAATAAATGGATATTAATTGTAACATGTGTAAAAAAAAGAACAGGATTTTTTATTATTTTAATCCAAGTAGTTTTAGTAGAATTGGGAATGCATTTGGTAATCTTTCAAATAACCAAGCAAGCTTGTTTATTTTGGTTGGTCTTGATCTAGGGATATTTATTTTTAATGGGTCTGACCAGTCACTTTCTAGGCCGTGTTCATCTTGAACCTTTACTTTGATTTCATAGTTTCCCTCAGTTTCCCATGTATAGCTCATTGATATAGGATTTCCTGAATCTACAAAATCTGACCAGCTCTGGTTTCCCTCTCCCCAGTCAAAACAATACTTTATCATATCGTCATCAGGATCTGACGCGTTAGCAGTAAAAGTGTATTTCTCTCCAACCTTTCCCCGTTTTTTTCCAGATGGTGTCTCAGGTCTATCTGCTGGATAGTTTGGACCAGTGTAGTAGTAAACTCCATTTTCAATTTCGCATTCGTGATATGCTATTCTAAACCAACCATCTTCACCCCATTCAGTTCCCCAGCTGTTCTTGCATATCCAGTATCCTTCACCTTCACCACCCCAGGTATCATTATATCCAACAATTGTAATACAATGACCGAAGACTAGATTTCCCCAGGAATATCTGTAAACTCCACCAGACCAGTTCGGATAAAAATCTTCATATACCTTCATTGTGCAAGGTAGAGGGCCGTATTCTACTAGTGCACTCTGAATAACAGATACTGTTGGAGAGACCTTATGATAATTGTCTATTCCAATTAATTGCTCCCGCCATTCTGGGCATTTATTTTCACAAGGAACTTCATCATCTGCCTCATATGGAAGGCACGACTCAGGTATTGCTCCGTTTTCTTTTATCCATTTAAGGGTTAGAACCCAGTACCAGCCGTTGCATCCGCCGGGGGAGCATGATAGCATGAATTGTTCTGATAGATCTACATCTAAAACAGGATTATCATTCCAAATTTTAATACAAGATTCAAGTCCTGCAAGGGCTCCAAATGCCCAACAGCTTCCACATACGTCTTGTAACTGGTCTTTAATTGGTGTAGTCCAATCTCTACCTTCAACATCTCTCCAATCCCAAACTGGTGGGACATTTTCAATTATTTTAGTATATGGTTCTTCGTCTATTTCCAGGGGACTATCATCAAGTATAGTGCCATAAAGACAAGGACAGTTCTCATCATTAGCAGATTTTTCTTGCTCAAATGATTGTGTTGTTAGTGCAAAAAAACTTATCAACAAAAGCATAAAAACAAACATACTAAATGTTTTTCTTTTCATAAATAAACCTCCCTCAAATATTATTTACATTTTTTAATCTTTTAATTTGATTTAAATGTTTTCTTTTATATTTTACTCTAATCTTTATTTAAAAGTTAATTTTTTCTTTTTTAATTGGAAACATAAAAATAATAATTTTAATTAATTAAAATTAATTCAATATAAAACATTTTTTAATAATAATTATATTTTCAATAAGACATTTTGACACGATATTTTTATATAATATTATTGACAAATATTATCATGTCATTATATGACAAAAGGTGGTGGGAGTAAAGATGATTGAATATTCTATTGCTGGAAGTATCTCCACAATAGGGCCAATCGTAATTTGGATGTGGAAAAAAATATCTGTAAAATAAGATAATTTATCCAAATTAAGGAAAGAACCAATTGTGGGGTGTAAAAATTTATACAAATAAAAAATCAGTTTTACTGATATCTATGCCGTTTGCAGGAACTGCAATTCCTGCAATACAGCTGCCGCTTCTTTCTTGTTATTTAAAGAAAAGAAATTGTAATATCAAAACGTCTCATCTATATCTAAAGGCTGCAGAAATCTATGGACTTAACAACTATAATTTTTTAATTTATAATCCCAATGAATCCTATACTGCTCAAATGGTTTTTTCAAAATATGTTTTTCCAGAGCATTGGAAAAATAACAAAAAAAAATTTGAGAATTATTTTAATAAACATATAGCAAAAGATGGTATTTTATCAAGTTCATTTTCTTTTGATGAGTATATTAAAAAAACAGGTGTTTTTTATAATTGGGTAATTAAGAATATTGATTGGAAATCATATGGTTTAATCGGTTTTACATTAAACTACGGCCAGTTTCTACCTTCTCTTGCTATTGCAAAAAAAATAAAAGAGTTATACCCTGAAAAAAAGATTGTACTTGGTGGAAGCAGAACTATTTGTGAGCTTGGAATAAATACGCTGAAGGCTTTTGATTATATTGATTTTATAGTATCCGGTGATGGGGAAGAGGCTCTCTATCGTCTTGCCTCTGATTTCAACAATTACAGATCAATTCCTAATTTGATTTATAGGGATGGGAGGCATGTTGTTTGGAATAGATCAAATGTGCTAATAGATCTAAATAAAATACAAATTCTTGATTTTAATGAGTTTTATACTGATCTAGAAAAGGCAGGTAGCGATGTTAAAGAGTATTTTATTTTATTTGGTAGACTTCCTGTTGAGATATCCCGTGGATGCTGGTGGAATAAATGCACTTTTTGCAGTCAGAAGGCTATTTATAAAAAATACAGGGAGAAAAGAGTTGAAAAGATTGTTAAGGAAATTAAATATTTGTCAGATAAATATAACATACTTAGTTTTCAATTAATTGGTAACACTCTTCCTAAGAAGGATTATAGAATTCTTCTTAATAAATTAAGGGAGATTGGTAAGGATTTCTCATTTTTTGTTGAAACAAGGGCAGGAGTTTTGAAATGTGAGGATTATACGAATTTAAAGGATGCAGGTTTTAATGAGATTCAGATTGGAGTTGAAACCTTTAGTCCTAATTATCTAAAAAAGATAAACAAGGGTGTTTTTGTTATTGATAATATTGCTGCCTTGAAGTTTTGTAAAGAAAACAAGATAAAGGTTAATTACAATATTATCACTAATTATCCTAATGAAGAACAAATTGATTTTAAAGAAACAATGGAAAATATTGATATCATAAGTAAGTATCTATATCCTCCTCATATCAGTTGTTTAGCAGTTGAATTCGGTAGTGATATTTTTAATAATTTTCAAAATTACAATATAGAATTTTTGGATTATACTGATATTGACAAGATTATGTTTCCAAAAGAGTTTTTAGATAAAAATATCAGTTATATTTTTAATTTTAAGCGTAAGGAAAAGATGCGTGAAAATGATTGGGAAGATTTGATAGATAAATGGAATCGCGAATATTATAAATCTGAAATTAATGGTATAAAGAGAGATACTGAACTGGATAGGTTTGTTTTCTATTATTTGGATGGTAAAAATTATTTAAAGATTTATGATAAGAGAAACCCAGAAAATATTAAAATTTATGTTTTGGATGAGCTTGAGCGTAGGATCTTTTTGTTTTGTAAAAACGTTGAAAAGTTTTATGATATTAAATTAAAATTTAGAGATTTTGATGAAAAAAAATTAAAAATTATTTTAAATAATTTTGAAAGAAAGAATATTATGTTAAGGGAAGAGGATAGATATTTGAGCCTTCCGCTTTGTTATGAAAAAATAAAATAATTTTTTAGTCTATCTCAGGAATATAAATCAGCTTATGGATTTTTGATACATCAAAATATTTATAATTTTTTATTGCCCCTGGAAATTTATTAGATAGATCATTCATGATGTCATAAAATATATTTACATTTTCAACTATAAAATCAAGTTCTAAATCAGCGACTCCAACTGATTCATCTATCATTATTAAATGAGCGTTTTTAGTAATATATTTTATAATTTCTTCTCTTTTTTTATAGTCTTCTAACTGTATTTCAGCTTTGTAGAAATAGTATCCTAGTTTTGAAAAATCAATATTTACCCTGAATCCTTGGATTACGTCAAGTTTTATTAATTTTTTAATCCTGTTTTTAATAGTTATTGATGTTGAATTCAAGATTTCTGCAATTTTTACTGTTGATATCCTGGTGTTTGAGGCTAGAATCTTTAGTATCCTGAAGTCTAGATCATCGATTTTTACCTTTTTTCCTCCTCCTACAATTTCATATTTCACTCTATCTGCTTTATTGTATTCATCTTTTAACAAAAAGGAGTTTCTGTATGTTAAAGATTGGTTGTATATTGATACAATCTGTTTTTCAAAATATTGATGATACTTTTGTATTGTCTTTCTCCAGAAGGAATAGAAATCATTTATTTCTTTAACCCACACAATTACATCATGGTCATATCTTCCCTTTAGGGAACAAACTAGCCATGTGTATTTGTTTTCAACAAAATAATTTACGATTTCCTTTTCTATTTCTGGATTATTTCTTTGAAAAACAAGGTATATCCTAAAGCTTGTGTATCCAAGTTTTGAGGAATCAATTACTGTATAAAAATTTTGAATTATCCCCTTTTCTATTAGTTTTTTAATTCTATATGACACTACATCTTTTTTTATATTTGTCTTTTTTCCTATTTGTGTGACTGTTTGCCTTGAATCTATATCTAGTTGGTATAATATTTTTCTGTCTTTTTTGTCGATGTTGATCATTATTTTTCCGAAAATTATGAAGTTTGAATTGCTATTTTAATATTTTGTAGGATTTTTTTATGAATTATTTTATCATCTTGAATTCCGTTATTTGAATTATCTTTACTTGATTTGATTAATTAAAAATGAAAAAGTTGTAAGAAATATGATGCATAATCATTCATATAAGATAGGCCTGCGGGATAAGAAAGTTATCAAACTTTTTACTGAGCTTGGTATTTCAAAAAATACTGCTAAAACACTTATTTGTATTTCAAAAAACGGTGGATGTCGCTCTGTTGATATTGAACAAAATACAAATCAAAGACAACCTGCTGTTAGTGAGGCAACTCAAGAACTTTTAAAAAAAGGCTGGATTACTCAACTTGATATTAGAAAAAAGGGAAAGATAAAACCTATTCTAATTTACAAACTTGCATATCCTATTTATGATATAACAATGAAAATTGAAAAGGAAAAGATCAAAGAAATTGATAATATCAGAAAGAATCTTTTAGAAATCAAAAATTTAATTTTAACTGGTACCTAAAAAATTAATTGGGGAGGCGCGTAGGTATAATTAAGAAAGCGGGCAATAGGAGTTAAAATCGTATGGTTGCAATAGTTTGGATAGATAAGGATAACAAATTATTGGAAATCATAGAAGTTTCAGATCTTTATAGATATTGACCCGTCCAACAATGGTTGCCCTCACGAGTTCCATCCCTTCTCCTCGGAGATCCCTTTTTTTTGAGGGCAACCTTCAGTTTTAAGTTTATTAATGTATTTGTCTTTTCTTATTTGAATTAATATTTCCCAGGGAGTGCATATCTCTTTGGTTGATATTTTTCTATCTTTTTTGTAAATATCAATTATAATTTTTTCATAAATTATATAGTTTGAATGCTTATTTTTGTAATTTGTAGGATTTTTTAATGAATTATTTTATCATTTTGATTATCATTACTTGAAATATCTTTGTATGGTGAGGTTAAATTAGGAGATTTAAATAAATGTTTGAATTCCTTTCCGTTTACGGACTGCTTGCTCTTACACATCTTTTCAATCAGATAAATTTTAGCCATAGGGAGTATCTTAATTCTTTTAAGGAAAAGCTAGATTTTCCAGTTTTTCCAAGTGTAGCAATAATAATTCCATCTTATAATGAAGGAATAGAAGATCTGGAGAACTGTGTCAGGGCTGCAGCCTCTCAAGATTATCCAAATGAAATAAAAGTAATCGTAGTCGATGATGGAAGTAAGGCAAAATCAGCTTTTAATAATTTAAGAGATATTTTCAAAGGAAATGATAGGGTAGTTCTTAAGGAGTTTAAAGAAAACAGAGGAAAAAGACATGCCCAAAAGCTTGGATTTGACTATGTAGATGAGAATTTTGAGATAATTGTTACAATTGATAGTGATACTGTTCTTGAAAAGGATAGTGTTTATCATTTGGTTTCTAAATTCTCAGACCCGAAAATTGGAGCAGTAACAGGTAATGTTAGAGCATTTAAAACCACCTTTTTAACAAAACTTATTGATGCTAGATACTGGACTGCTTTTCATCAGGAAAGAGCTGCCCAAAGCTTGTTTGGAACTGTTCTATGCTGTTCAGGGCCTCTTGCTGCATATAGAAGTTCGATTATTAAGAAGGTAAAGGAGAAATATATCTCTCAAATGTTTCTTGGTGGAAAATGCACCTATGGTGATGATAGACATCTTACAAACCTTGTTCTTGAACAGGGTTATGCTGTTAGATTTGAAAGAAAGGCAAAAGCACTTACCTATGTTCCGGAAAAACTAAGGCCATGGTTAAGGCAGCAAACAAGGTGGAATAGAAGTTTTTATAGGGAACTTTTATGGACTGTTAAAAGAGTGATTACAAAAAGAACCTACCAGAGCATTTACATGGTGTATGACCTTGCTATGCAGACAATCCTGCCATTTCTACTTCTTATGTCTCTGGTTTTAGTATTTATAATGTCCTTTAAGGAAGGCCCATCGCATTTATTTGGATATATAACTGTACTGGTTGGTATTGCAATTATCAGGGGAACCTATGCATTTATTAGGACCCATGATAAGGTGTTTTTCTTATTTCCATTCTATGCCTTTTGTCATATATTTTTATTGATACCTGTGAGGATGTATGCGTTATGCACATTAAAAACAACAAAATGGGGCACAAGATAGATCTTGCTATAAGAATCGTAATAATCTTTGCGTGTATAGCTTATCTAATAGTTTCATTTCCAGCCTACGAACCTATTCCCCAGATGACCTCTAAAGTTAATGCTGCTCTATTAAATGGTATAGGAATAGAATCAATTCCTTACGAAAGCTTTTTGATAGTGTCTTTCAAAAATGTTAATAGAATCTATGAGCTCTCAGCAGAGTGCTCAGGACTGATTCTTTATGCTATGTTTCTAATTGGAATATTTGTTGTGCCATATTTTTCTTTTAAACATAGACTTATAGCCTTACTTTTTCTGCCGGTACTTTTCTTTGGAAATGCCTTGAGGATTATGGCAAGTGTGCTAGTTGGTTATAATTTTTCTGCAAAATCCTCTGAGTTTTTCCATGATACTTTCGGTCAGATTCTAATCTTTGTCTGGGTAATTTTATGTTTTATTGTTTGGCTTAAAATTACAAAAAATTTTCCAAAAGAAAAAATGGAGGTGATAAAATAAAAGGAAAATATGTTTTGTACATATCTGTATTGATGCTTGCACTCAGCCCAATTCTGGTAAATACTACATCTGCATGTGAGATAGAAGAAACAGAGCTATTTATAGAACTTGATGTACACTGGAAATATAATGAATCGGAAGATAAATTTGTTGGAAGAACTGATGTTACAAATATAGGTGAACATACCGCTTATTGCGTGTGTGTTGAGCTTAAAAATATACCAGAAGACTGGGAAGTAATTCCAAAATATCATTATACATGCAAACTAGAGCCTGGTAATACAACTGTGGATTATTTTATAATCACACGTGGAGAGAACAGTGAATCAATATATGCTGAGGCATGTGCAATTAATGCAGATCCCGTACAATCAGAAACCATTGCAATCCCGATATTTCCTGGAGTGCTTGCACTCTTGGGACTTGTATGTGGTGTGATTGTTCATAGGGATTTTAAGAAAAGAAAAGAAAAATAAATTTTTTCTTTTATTTTTTTTATTTTAATTATTTTTAAAAATATCATAACCTAGCTCAAGAAATACAAATCTCTTCATTACTGCTTTAAAAAATTAAATTTATTCATTAAAAAGCGAAAAGTTCATTAAATAGTGAACATATAATATTTTTATGAATATTACTTCAAATTCAACATATAAAATAATTCGATATATTCTTCTTTCAAAAGAATTTAAACAAGTTGAAATTCACAATAGTACAGAATGCTCAAAAGGACAGGTTAATAAGGTGGTAAATTGGTTATTATCAAGAAATTTTTTAGAAAAGGGAAAAAATAAATATTATATAATCGACCCTGCTGGAATAATATCACTATTTCCTTTATTTCGAAACATGAAAGATTTACTTATATATAGAATTCCTCTTCGAGCGGAAAAAGATAAAATATTGAATAATCTCTCTAAAGAAGCAGTTTTATGTCTTGATAGTGCTTTAGATAGATATTCAGGCTACTACAGAAGTAATCGTATTTGCATTTATCATAAAAAACCGGATTTGATAAAAAATAAATTTAAACCATACTCTGGAGGAATGATAGATTTAGAGATATATAAATCTGATATGGATTTAGAAAATGATACGATAAAGGGTGTTACTTCAAAATTAAGAACAGTTATTGATATGACCTGTGATGGCAAGACATATGTAGCAAAAGATTTATTTGAAGAACTATGGGGTATTAGATTTGGATAAATGGTATTACAATGAGGTTAGTAAAGCAACTTTAAGAGAATTGATTTAATTATTGTCTATTTAACTTGACAAAAAACAACAATAATTGTCGACTTTAGTAGAAAAATATATAAAAATAAAAATTTCAAAAGAATACTATTTTTAAACGCATCCATTAAAATAGAACCTATTTGCTTTTCTCAACCGTTCAATTGTTCCTACATCTATATGTTGGCCTTTTAGCTTTTGATAATATACATTTCTTTTTTCTTCTATCATAATTTTAATTGAGTCAGTTAACTGATATTCATTGTTTTTATCAGGTTTTGTTTTTGTGATAGCATCAAAAATTGACGGTTGAAAAACATATATTCCAGTACATGCCAAATTGCTTGGTGCATCTTCTTTTTTTGGTTTTTCAACTATATCAATTATTCTTTCATGATTTGGTTTTATAACCCCATAAGATGTGACGTCCTCCATTTTTGTTACTCCAACTGTGCAATCACTATTTTTTTTGTTATGATATTTTATAATGTCACATAAAAATGTGTTTGGATAAAAATAGTTATCACCAAGAACTACTGTAAAGGGTTCGTCACCTATTAGACGTCTTCCTGATATTACTGCATTTGCTAGACCGTTTTGTTCGTCTTGAACGATGTATGTAATGTTTACATCCAGTCTTTTACCTGATCCGAAATAATCAAGTATTGCATGTTTTCTCCATCCTACAACTATTACAATATCTGTAATGCCAGCAAGTTTGAATGCTTCAATTACATGTTCGATTACTGCTTTGTCTCCTACAATTAATAGTTCTTTTGGAATTGCTAGGGTTAAAGGTTTTAACCTTGTTCCCATACCTGCTGCTGGAATAAGTCCCTTCATATTTACCAATATGCTCCTTTTTGAATTGATGTGATTTTTTTTATCCTGCCCCCACAATCCCGGTATTTAGCGACATAACTTTTTACATATGGTAAAATAAAGTCTATGTTCAAAACGATTTTCACTAAAAATTCCTACAATTATAAAATATTTTAATTTAATTTACTAATTTGTTGAAAAATTTATTATTTTTTTGGTCAAATTGATTAGTTTAGAACCTTTTTTATTCTTTTTTTTAGATCATGAATATCAAAAGGTTTTTTTATGTAATCTTTTGCTATCTTTCTTCCTGCATTTTCTGCAAATTCATCTCTTCTTGCAGTTAAAAAGACAATTGGGATCTTCTTCCAAGAAGAGTTTTCCCTAAGTCTGTCAGATAGCATCCATCCGCTCATACCTGGCATCATGATATCTATTAGTATTAGATTTGGTATCTGCTTATCTTCAAGTAACTTTAGACATTCCTGGCCGCTTTCAACGCATGTAACCTCAAACTCTGAAGGATTTAGATATTCTAGTGCCCACTTTACAGATTGGGTGACGTCAGGTTCGTCATCTACTATAAAAATATTTTTTTTAATATCCATCCCCTCATTTTTTCGCAACATTATATTGCT
>Ga0209536_100006624_pt1 | contig 17643 bp, 18 predicted proteins | sample DeeMarSeWOR28_12_FD_187461 | JGI IMG/M metagenome (GOLD analysis project Ga0209536, IMG submission 187461) | Marine sediment microbial communities from White Oak River estuary, North Carolina - WOR-2-8_12 (SPAdes) (version 2) | ecosystem: Environmental > Aquatic > Marine > Intertidal zone >... | reverse complement strand
CAAGGTAATATTCGAAAAAGTAGTGTCCGAAAATGAAAGTATTCCGTTTTCGAACATTTAATAAAGGCTAGAAATCCAATCATATATGGGTATGTCAGTAAGGAGTTGAAGTAATTATTACTGAATCCATGAGAAAATCAAATTTTTCCAGTTACATTGGTAAAGATATGTCAATCCTTGTAATTTTAAGTCTCCTTTATCATGATGGTGTGCATAGTGGATATTCTTTAGTAAAAAAAATTAAGAAATTAACAAATGGACAGTTAAAATTCAGAGTGGGAACCGTATACTCGCAAATTGAAAAGTTACTTGAAGAGGGGTTTTTAATACAAAATATTCAGTATATTACTGATAAAAAAGTGAAAGCTGAATATTCATTAACATCTGAAGGAATTAAAAAGAGGGAAAAAATGATAACTGAATGGAATGAAACAATAACCTTATTTGAGAAATTGGTGAAACAAAATAATGAATAAAAAAGTAGATTTGCAAAAAATTTTTGATTCCTTGGAAGAAAATTTCACAGAAGATGCATTATTTCTAATTCAATCATATTTTTCCAAACTGCTTGATAAAATGATAGAATCAGGTGTACCTCAGTCCAAACAACAATTTATTTTAAATGGGTTATACTATTACCTTAATGAGTATATTGAAGATTTTATAGCGCAAAATCATATCATAAACTTCAATTCGACTTTAGATATTTTAAATGAAATAGGGTCACCAAGCGAGATTATTCAAACCTTATCATTTACTAAACATTCAGAGATTAACAGCATTAAATATCAAGAAAATAATATTATAAACGAAGAATTTTTTTCTAATAGAAGTAATGCAAGTTCTGCAATGCATCAGGAAACAAATCACTTTATCTATTGTAGGTATTGCCGAACAACAAATGAAAAAACTAGTAATTATTGTGTTAATTGTGGAAAAAACCTTTCCTCACAAGAAAACTTTTCTCAAAGTTTTAAACAAGATTTAATAGATCATAATTATTTTATTACATTTATATTATGTTGGTTGAGTTTTGCAGCTGTAAATGTCCTTTTCTACATTAGCTTTGATACTTCAATATTTGCATTATTATTTCCAGAATTTCACATCCGAAGTTGGGGTATTTCATTTCCAGTAGACTTAGCAATATCTATGATACTTTCAGTCATTCCTGCTATCCTAACAACACTTATTGGAGGATATGTTTTAGATCAACTATATTTTGATAAATTAAAGTCACCCAAACAGAAATATAGGCAAGCAATTGAAAACTTACATGACCGTTTCTATTTAGGGGTCTGGTTAGTTGTTCTAGCAATTTTTATATTCGTTTTTCTCTCACTAAATGGCTTCGTCGAATTTATATTCCCTTTAATGATTTCAACTGTAATTTATGCAGGAATGTTCTGGAAACAATATTTTGGAGGAGATCAACCCCATAATTTACCTTACTTTGAGCTACTAAGCACAAAGAAATCCCTAGATAACCATGTTAAAGACAAATATTTCTTATTTAGCCCTATTTCAATATTCATAAGTGCTATTTCAGCTATAATCTGGGTAATTTTTAGAGATTCTGTTCTTCATCAGGAATTTCAAATACAACAGCTTGTTCTAGTTGGGGGGCTGGTAATGATAGCGCTTTTTGTTTTGCTTAATGGTTTTTTCTTTGTCTATTTCTATGATTGGTCTTATATTAGGAGATATTATGAGCGAAGTAATTTGAATGGTAACTATTCACAACCAATTCCAATTTTTAACCATTAGATCTCAATTTCTTAAGGAGATTTAATATGATAAATCAGAAAAGAGAGAAAACCTGGTTTAAATTCTCTACACCAGCCATTATTGCTGCATTTTATCTTTCTTTACAATTTTTAATAGAATTTCTAGTTGCTTTTTTCTTGTACATGATTCAATTGACCGATGATATTGTGATGAGTAGATTACTTGTCTTACTTATTAGTCAAATAATCTGCACTGCAATATTTATCGTCATAGTCATTCCATTCCTTAAAATAAAAGATGTCGAGTTCAATTCTATTAGTTATACCAGTTTAATCACTTTTATTGCAGTTTTTTGTCTTTTTTGGGCTATATTGATATCTATTACCCTAGGACTTTCAGTCATTTCAAATAATTTAGATTTAGAAGCTGATATATTTAGAAATATATTACCAATACCAAAAGATCATAGTGGAAATCTATTCGCTATAATTATTTGGTTATTAGCGGGTACATTGGGTGTAGCTATCTTTTTGGAATATTTATATCGAAGAACATTAATTCCATTGTTAGAAAAGTGTGGGATGTCTCCTTTCTCTGCAGTTCTGACCTCTAGTTGTGCTTTTGCTCTTGTTAATATTCCATTTAATCTTGGATTTCAGATTACATTTCTTAGAGAATCTAATCTTTTGAATATATATCTGAGTAGATATAATTTGGTTAATTCGATTTTCTATTCTTTGAACCTTTTCTCTTTTGCGTTTCTTCTTGGAATGGCGTGTGGAATTGTATACATCCTAACAAGAAATATAATTTTTTCAATTATGATACACTGCTGTGGATTGCTACCATACTACTTAATGGAATTGATAAAAGATAACGTAATGCTTATTTCATTTTTCTATGTCTTGATTATTACGATAAACATTTCAGGCCTATTTATTGCACTATATACAATACATTCTTATTTTAATGCCTCATCTCAGATTAAATGGATAGCTATTGTAAAGGAAAAATCCTCAGTAGACATTAAATATGGACTAATAAGATTTTTTATTATTTTCATCGAAATTGTTATATATATCTCAGTATTTCTTGGTTTACTCGCCGAACATGCCCCTATTATGGTCACTATTCTATTTCATATACTTTTTTTGGGATTTTGTTTTAGGAATTTACGAAAAGATTCATTGAGAAGTCAATCTGAGGCTGATTATCATGAATTTAAGGTAAGTAGTGATGTGAGTTGAATAGAAAAATAAAATTGCTCTGGGTTAGTTTATCTATCATGTTAATACTTTGGGGAATTATAAGTGGAGTCTTTTGGGTAAATATTTATTATCGCCAAATTCAAGATGATCATATATGGTTAAGTTCGACCCCAGAAGAGCAGGGAATAGATTCAGAGATAGTCGAACAGATCATCAGAAGTATTAAACAACAAAATATAGCTATCGACTCTCTGTTAATTATTCGGTATGGCTATTTGGTTATAGAAGAATATCTAAATCTGGAAGAATACCTAAGTCTTACACAATCTAATCAGGACAATATGCATTCCCTCTATTCAACCACAAAAAGTTTTACATCAGCTCTTATTGGAATAGCGATAGATAAAGGGTACATTAATAGTACAAGTTTAAAAGTTGTAGATTTTTTTCCTGATTATACTATTGAAAATTTAGACGCACGAAAGAAAAATATGACTCTAGATCACCTATTAACCATGACCTCTGGTTTTGAGTGGACTGGAGACAATGCTTATGAGATGTTAAGTAGTGAAAATTCAGTTAATTACATGCTTAATTTGCCAATGAAATATAATCCTGGAATAAAACTTGAGTATATTACAGGTGTAACTCATATATTATCTGCTATAATACAAAAAACAACAGGCACTACAACTCTGGAATTCGCACGTAAATATCTCTTTAACCCACTTGGTATTTCTACAGTCCAGTGGACGTATGATCGACAAAATATAAATCATGGTGACCATGGTTTATCCTTAACATCGCGAGATATGGCTAAATTTGGCTATTTATATTTAAAAAATGGTACGTGGAATGAGAAGCGGATTATATCAACAGATTGGATAATTAAATCAATTCAAACTTATAATTTATTCGAAGAATATAGTGGATACGGATATCAATGGTGGACTTTTCCCCAGCTTAATGTATATTATACAAAAGGATATCATGGTCAAAGTATTTATGTAGCTCCAGAGAAAGACTTAGTAGTTGTTTTCACAGCGAATCTCTCGAATGATTTAATAATAGATGATTACTTCCTTTCTATCTTTTCTGCCATTAACTAACTCCAGTAATCTGATCAATATTCAATTAACTCCATTTTCTTCCCCTTCCTCAAAATCAAGTACATAGGGTGTGTCTTGAATCAAAAACTACAAATCCTAATTAAGAAAGCTAGCTTTAACAATTATAATCTGTAGTTGATGACTTTTGAGAAATTATAAAATTAGAGAGAGTTTTTAAGTTTATTTATTTTGCTTATTTATGATAATAAAGACATAGATTTGTATTAATGATAACAATTCCTTTATACAACAGCTAAATTCATAAAGTTTAGGTTTAATAAAATATTCATTTGATTTAATTTGAATATTCAACATAATCTAATGTACTACCCTAATGATTATCATCTAAGGAGTAAGGACAATTTTCTTCCAAAAATGATGATTAAATGGAGGATTATGATTAATGGATTGTACTTTATGGAAAGAACAAATCAAAAATTATGCCCAGAATTTAATCCACTTGAGATTAATGAATCACTCAGTGTTTATATTTGTCAATCATGTATGGATAAATTCGTTAAATGGCAACAAAAAAAATATGCAAAATTGTTTCCTACTAAACGTGCTAAAGAGCTGTTGAAAAAATAAAACCGACTAAAGCTAGCTTTAACAATAATAATTGATAGCCAAAATTTGTAAACGTTGTATAACCAGCGAAAAACGAAATTTGATAACATCGAATTAACGAAAGTTTTTTATGAAGTCCTCCACTAGGAATGGGTTACCATGACCAGGATAAACAGTTTTTAATGATAATGTTTTCAGTTTATCTATACTAGCATCCAAATCCACTGAATTATCAATCAGGGAGCACTTAACTGGCCCTTTTTTTACATTATTTTCGAGTAAGTCACCAATAAACAAATTATTTTCCATTGTATGGAATCCAATAGATCCCTTGGAGTGTCCAGGTAGATGAACAACTTTAGCGCTAAATCCATACTCAGAAAGATCATCCCCTTCCTCGAGATATATATCTGGGGTAAATTGATCATTTTTCTTCAAGTTCATCCTGAATAATGGTAAAACAATTTTGATAAGTATTCTAATGAATATATTACGACTTTCTCTGGAATAGAAGAGATCTCCATGTTCAACCATTCCTAAATCATCTTTATGCATAGCTATTTTGCTCTGATATTTCTCACGGAGATATGCACAATTACCTGAGTGATCAAAATCCCCGTGAGTCAATAAGATTAATTTAAGATTCCCAAGTTGAACACCAGCGTTATCTAGTGCATTTTCAATTTTAATACGTTGGTTAGAAAAACCAGTGTCAACCAAGATATAACCTTCTTTGGTTTTTATAAGGTAACAATTAACACCTCTAAACGTAATTGTTTTAATTAAACTAAAAGTATTTTCATTCAACATTCTCACCTGATTTTTTTGTATTATTTTTCTAATGACATAAATTGAATAAAGACCCTAATTAGTAGTAATTATAGGGATTTTAAAAAAATATAAAAGGAATGATACCTCATTACTTCTCATTCACAACACTCGTTGGACGTTTAGTATTTATTCTCTTAGAAGTTGAGGGAATCTTGTTTAAAACGAAGGAGAAGATTAACCAACCTATAATCAGATACATAAGAATAAATTTAAGAAGTGCGAATGTCGAATGTGCTATAGCAAGCCAGTTTGGAAACCCCACAGGATTAACAGTCATCGTAAGGAGGAATATATTTTCTACTGCATCACAAATAGCACATAGAATACCAATCCTTGCAATCATTTTACCTAGTTTCAAAGGTAAACTTCCTTGTTGATAGTCCCATGCTAGATATCTTGCACTAAAATAGAAAAAGCAACCATAAGCGATCATAAATGCATAATCGAAGAGATTTCCTAGAATAAAGAATGCAATATCCTCAGATTTCATCATGGCAAAATGTCCTTTAATTATTTCGGCACTAAATCCTAATTGAGTGTCATTCAATGTACCAGGATATCCAGATAATTCCAATAGTATTATAACAAGAGTAGCTGTTATTAACACTATTGGTAGGCTAATATAGATTAATCGTCTCATCAGGAGTTTTCCTGACTCTTCTAAACTTTCATTATTGGTTTTTTCAGATTCTTTTGTGTTCATCGATTTCACCTATTAAATGAATGAACGTTCATTCACAATATCGATTCATTTTTAAATGAATGAACGTTCATTTATATATGTTTCTATTCTTACCTAATTCTCATGAATTTTGTTTAAAGGAGATTTTTGCTTAGAATGAGGCCTAAAGATAAAACCAAATATAATGCTATCATTAAAGCTTCCCTTTACCTAATAAAAGAGTTAGGATTTACTGATATTTCCATTTCAAAGATTGCTAAGCAAGCTAACATCTCCCCAGCTACAATTTACATTCATTTTAGGAACAGAGAGGACCTCTTCACAACATTATATACAAAAATAAGAACTGATATGAGTACGGGGGTATTACAAGGAATAAATGAGAAGATGGATATTGAACAAATCTTCAAATCTATTTGGAATAACTCCTTCTCATATTATCTTAACCACCCAGATTATGTTATTTATCGTGAAAAATTCGAACAGACCCCAATGATGGAAAATATTGATCCTGAAGATTTTGAATTGCATAATTATGTCAATAATCTCTTTCAACGGGGTATTAAAGAGCAGATCATCAAAGATCTCCCAATTCCACTTCTAACTTCTTTCGCTTTTATCCCAATCATCACATTGCTAAACTTCCATTTTGAGGGGATTATTAACATGGATAAAAATAATATTACTGAAGCTTGTAAAATAGCATGGAATACTATAAAGATCAGTGATTCAGCTCAATAAAAGCTACCTACTGCTAATTCATCTCCATACTTAGTCAAATTCTTCCTGATTTGTTTAAGGATAGATTTATTTCCCAACAATAAGACTAATTAATGACTAATGACCAAACTATCAACTTGATTTCTGATCACCTTTTGATGTGTATAATCATGAATATTAATCAAATTCTGGCAATTTGTGCAATGCTCAGCCCTATTGTCTACACGACCATGTGGATTCTTGGTGGAATTCTACAATCAGATTACAGCCATATCCGTGACGATATAAGTTCCCTTTTTGCTATTGATGCACCTAACCGACGGCTCTTTCAAGCATTTACATTCACTTCTAGCTTGTTATTACTCATCTTTTACCTTGGATTACATGAAGGATTAAATGATGGCAGTACTGATTTTTTAGGTCCGTTCTTATTTATCCTTAGTGGAGTAGTTGGAATTCTCGTAGCTCTTTTCTTCCCTCTTGAAATTGGAATAACTAAATGGATTGCTTCAAAAAGAGAGGTAAAATTTTGTCCTTAACAAATTCTTCATCAACAAAACTAAGGTATACTACCTTTCTAACTTATGATCAATGGTAAATAAAAAAATGAATCAAACTTCATAAAACGATAAAAATGTTAAAGCTAAAGGTTGTGTGGTATGCTGAATGAGTATTCTTGGTGATTTTTCTGCTTTATTGAGAACTCGAATCTGCGTGGTATCTGCCCTGATCGTGATAATCGCGGGGTATTTGACTCATAGATTAAATGTGGTTGCGAGTTCTTCTCTTAGAGCTCAAACATTTTGGGATTATTTATTCAACAATCCTACACTCCCATTTGAAGGGATCGTAATAGGGATGATTATTCCTTTTTCATTGGTTGCTGGAACATATGTAATGAATGATTATTTCGACTATCAGTCTGATTTAGAAAATGCACGAGTGGATAGACCTCTAGTGAGAGGTGAGATTCGTATGTGGGAAGCGAAGTGGTTATCTATCATTTTGTTCTCTTGTTCAATTCTTATATCTTTAATAATAGTAATTATTTATCAGATCTCGCCTTTTATTCCCCTATTTGCAGTTCTATTTATCGGGATTGGTATTATATACAATCTGGGAGTTAAGAAATTTGGGATTATTGGCCATCTTTTGATTAGTCTAGCTTTAGTGGCTCCAATTTTACTTGGGGTTATTATCGTTGAACCTATCTCGGAATGGGTTCTCTTAAATATGATTATTCTTTCCCTATTTTTCCTGTTCGTGGCTTTAGGTCGTGAAACTATCAAAGATATGTTAGATGTCAAAGGTGATTATAAAGCAGGAAAACGATCATTTGCCATTCTTTTAGGCTTAAATTGGGCTGCTCGAATTTCAGGAATACTATTTGTATTCGGAATCATTATAGGAAGTCTTTTACTATTTCTCGGTTTCCGTAATAATTTAATTTTTATTGGAGGTTTTGTAGTTGTTTCTGCCTTACTCCTTTGGACAGCAACCATGATAATTCGGAACACTGATCCTGATACAGCCACAAAAGCGCGAATCTATTCTCGATGGGCTTTATGGTTGTACATATTTGAGATTTTTATTTCTAGTTTCTTTATAACCTTATAATTATGTGATAGCAACAAACTTAGTTCTGTGATCACAGGATAACCTTTTTTTGAATATAATTTTTATATCTTAAACTGTTTTTGTTGATTAATTCATGCGTCCAGACATACCTAATAGCACTTTTTAGATATTGAATTCCAATAGTGAAAATTAAATATCTACTTTAACGTTGACCTTTTACAACCTAGCACTGATTAATTCCACCATCGAGGTTAACTGGAATGCCCGAAATCAAAAAAATAGTAAAATTTGCCATAAAAAAAGAAGAAGAAGCTTATCAACTATATACTAATGTTGCTAAAACAACAAATTCCCCTGCAGTAAAAAAACTTATGGAAGGAATAGCAAATGATGAACTTGGGCATAAAAAGGCCCTTGAAGACCTATCAGAGGGGGAAGAATTATTAAATTATGACATTGAACAAGTTCCCGATCTAAAACTGTCAGACCACATGATAGCGCATGAAATTGATGAAAAATCTGACATTCAGTCAGTCTTAACATTTGCAATGAAAGAGGAAAAAGCTGCACATGATTTGTATATCCAAATGTCTAAAGCTGCAACTAATGATAAGCATGAAACAATCTTTCAAAAACTTGCTCAAATGGAATTGATCCACAAAAATAAATTAGAATCTCTCTATGACGATATGTTCTTTTCTGATAACTAGGTTCTAAAAAACCTCTTAAAAACCATGAAATCAGTAATAACATTAGTCTCTGGTTGATCGTTAAAGGATTCAATTCATCGTAAGATACAAAATAAAAATCTAATTTTAATGTGAAAAAAATGGTAATTAATAGTAAAATGAAAGCAGTAATCTGTACGAAATTTGGACCTCCAGAAGTATTGAAATTGATGGAGGTCGATATACCAACGCCCAATGCGGATGAAGTCTTGATAAGAAATTACGGTACCTCAATCAACACTGTAGATTACATACATCGAGGCGGAAAAGCTCCAAAAGTAGCTTTCTGGGGCATGAGACAAATTTTAGGACTTTTCTTAAGACTATCATTCGGGGGATTGAGAAAACCCAAACAGAAAATTCCTGGTTGTGGTTTTACAGGTGAAATTATATCTTTAGGAAAAGAGGTAATAGACTGGAAAGTAGGTGACCATGTCTATGGGTATTCTGAAAAAGGAGGGGCTAGTGCTGAATATATGACCGTTCTTGCCTCTGTACTAGCCAAAAAGCCTATAAACTTGAGCTTTCAAGAAGCAGCTGCTGTTCCTGGAGGTTCCACACCTGCTCTAATAGCATTTAGGGATTTAGCTACACCTAAGAAAGGGGATAAGGTTCTAGTTATAGGAGCTTCAGGAGGAATTGGAACATTTGCCGTGCAAATGGCTAAAAATGTCTATGGTGCTGAAGTTACCGGGATTTGTGGTCCTTCGAATATTGATATGGTTAAAGAGATTGGAGCAGACTTCGTAATAGATTATACAAGGGAAGATTACACGAAAAGTGATATCAAGTATGATATAATTTTGGATATTGTTTCTGCTCAAAATCTGTCAAAATGCAAGAATATTCTAGCATCCGATGGAACCTATATTGCAAATAATCCCATCAGTAGTCCAAGAAGCATTTTCCATATGATGACAAATAATAAGCAATTTAAAACTGGAACCGCAGATGAAAGTGCGGCTGCTATGAATTTAATTTGCGAATGGATTGAAAGTGGAAAAATTAAACCAATAATAGATTCTGTATATCCCCTAAGTCAAACTGTCGAAGCTCATCATCATTATGAAACAGGCCATGCTAAAGGTCGAGTAGTAATTAGTATTGAATAGACAAAAGAAGCGCATTGATTGTCTGGTTTGCATAATTCATGGTCAATACAGGAAGGTAACTGAATTATGGAAGATATTCAAATAATATTATCAGGATTATGGGTGGCTTTAATGCTTTGTTATTTACTGGGAGACGTTTTACGAATATTTGCTGGTGATTTTAAACCAAGAGAAATAGAAGGAAAACCATTGACTCACAATATGGTGTTGTTAATGGCAATACTAATGGTGTTACCAATTATTATGGTTGTTCTTTCCCTAACACTAGATTATTCTCTGAATCGACTAACAAACATTATCGTAGCCATATTCTTTTTAGGAATGAATCTCATTTCAATAAGGGGATATGCAATCTATGATAAATTTCTGTTATTTGTTTCTTTTGGCTTCAATATCTTGACTATTTGGTTTGCATGGAATTGGATTATAATCTAAATGTCACTTAAGAGAATTTGTATCTGTAATTCTAAACTAGTAAAGCTATATTCTAAAATTATTATGTTTATGATTGTCATTTATCTAAGATGGGCTTCTACTTCATCCAAGCTAAAGAAACTAGGAGGTTTATAATTTTGTTTTTTACAATAATCTTGCAGTTGTAAATCAAGTTCAGCAACGTTTTTTAGAATTTCTTGGAAATCCATCTGGGTAATGCCCTCCATAAGATCAGGCAAAGTTACTTGACTGTAAAATGCCTTAATTTCTTCAAAAAAGTTAAAATTATCAACATTCACGATTAAACTTCCTATATATTGAGCTAGCTCTTCAGCGATCCATATTTGGAGCTCTGTAGCAGCATAACTAGTTGCGAGGATATCCCTCTTGTGACAAGCAGATCTGATTTTGTTGATATATGCCTTCATACTAATGTAATTGTTACAAAATGACTTTTTTCCATTAGTCTTGTTCATAACTACCTTTTTTTGCTTTTCTAATATTAATCGTCGTAAATCATATAACAATTCTCGTCCTAATGTTATCATTTCATTATAATTATCTGTGGTACAGAGATGTGTTACTAAATTTGTGTAATCTGGAGGTAATGTTGATAGCTGAAAAATCTCATGTAAATTTACTCCCCAATTTTTCGTTAAAAAGGAATTGTTAATAAGCGAGAGGTTCTTGACCGATTTGTTGATTAGTTGCCAAACAGACCATCGAGCAGAGAGGAGATCATTTTTCTTTTTAGCTAGCAGAATTTCTTCAAGATGAGAATATCCAGAGTTGAACTGTTTTATTATTTGTTTAAGATTTTCTTCGTCATTACGTTTGGTTTTCCTAACCAATAAATTAAAACGGTTTTTATCAGTAATAGACCTTGAATAGAGAACTTTACTATTATTAAATAACGCAGCTGATACAGCCCAAGGACTACTTTCATTTTTTCCTAAAGCTATTAATTCAGCTTGCTTCCAGTCAATTTTCCAAAAATCAACTGGATGTTCTTCAAACATGAACACCCAAGGTAAATTACACTCTTCCTGATGATCAACAATTGCAAACATATCAAGATCAGAATATTCATTATCAATCAATTGAGCAGTAGATCCATAAAGAACAATAATAGCTATCTCTTGGGGAAAACGTTTTACAGCTTGATCTTTAAGATATTCTGCAAATTCAATCAATTTCATCTTACTTTCCCATGCTTAGTGTATAACTCTAAAACAGCAAAATGCTACTAAAAAAAGGATTGGTTCTATGGTTAAAAACCTCAATATTATGTAATTAATAACTAAGTCACAATAGAGCAAAATTCCTGTTCTAATGATTAGGATTAATTATGTTTAATACATTAAGGTTAAATTTCATTAAGAATTATTAGATAAATGGATTGAGACCCTAATTTATTCAATCTTGGAATTTCAATTGTTCAATAAGTTATTTAACGAAAATATAAAAGTATAGAATTTAAATTACGGAATAATCATAATTATTGAGATACAACTGATCTTTGAAGGCATAATTGTGGATTGTAAAGGTAATATTAGGATTATTTATCAAGAAAAAGTAAATAAATATAGTAAATCTGTGAATACAGTCAAATATCAGATGTAGAATAGTAATAAGTATAGAATAAATAATGATCTAATTTGGTGGAAATACTGACCAATAAAGAAACAATGAAAACTTTTGTGGCCACAAAGTTTGGATCACCTGATCATTTAAAATTAGTAAATGTAGAAAAACCTATTCCTAGGGATGATGAAGTTCTAATAAAAGTACATGCCTCAACAGTAACTATAGGAGACACAATTTTGCTAAATTTGAAATTCCCATTCTGGTTATTACTACAAATTTTTGGTGTAAAAAGGAAAAAATATCCAGGTCATGAATTTGCTGGAATTATTGAAGCAGTTGGTAAAGATGTAGCATTATTTAAGAAAGGTGATCAGGTTTTTGGAACTACTAGTGGGTTAGATGTCGGTGCAAATGCTGAATATGTTTGTTTACCTGAAAAACGGTCAAAAGGAGTATTGGTTTTAAAACCTTCAAATATGAGTTTCGAAAAAGCAGCTGCTGTTCCTATTGGAGGTATGACCGCATTACATATTCTTAGAAAGGGTAATATTCAGCCTGGGCAGAAAGTACTTGTCTATGGCGCTTCTGGAAGTGTAGGGTCATTTGGGGTTCAGATCGCTAAAGCTTTAGGAGCAGAGGTGACTGGGGTTTGTAGTACAACTAATTTAGAAATGGTGAGTAATTTAGGAGCGGATGAAGTCATAGATTATACACAAGAGAATTTTACTAAAAATGATGAATTATACGACGTTATTTTTGATGCAGTAATTAAAACCTCTGCTAAGGCTTGTGAAAATTCATTAACCAAGAATGGAAAATTCTTATCAGCTCGTTCATCGACTAACGAAACAAATGAAAAATTAGAATTCCTCAAAGAGCTTATTGAATCAGGAAAGTTGACATCAGTAATTGATAGAAGCTATCCACTGGATAAAGTCCCTGAAGCCTATCATTATGTCAGTAAAGGCCATAAAATAGGAAATGTAGTAATCAAGATACAAGATTAATTTAAATAATAGTAGTATGCCTTAGATAGAAATTATAGTCCATATGAATACATTTTAACCTTTCTTTCAGAATTGATAGAACATGATTCCAGATGCTTTTCCCTCTGAATTGGTTATTCAAGAACTTGACAAAGATGAATTAAGGAAAAAAGAGATTTTTCTGGTAATTAATCCTGTTGCAGCTGGTGGACGTGTTGAAACAATTTGGAGGGATCAAATTAAACCATTAATGGACAACTTAGATTTAGAATATGATTTTGAATTTACTTTGTCTCCTCAACATGGGATTGAAATCGCTAGAACCCGAGTTGATGAGGGATACAAGATTCTCTGTTCCGTAGGAGGTGATGGAACAGCAAATGAGGTACTAAATGGTATTTTGAAAGCCAAAAAAAAAGGAATTTTCGCTGCTATTCCAGTTGGAACTGGAAATGATGTTCCTACTATCTATGGGATACCAGAAGGAGATTTAAACACAGCTGTACAATGCTTAGTGAAAGGTCAAGATAAAACTTTCGATGTAGGATACTGTGAGAATGCAGATCGGCATTTTGGTGGAGTTGCTTCCATGGGGTTTGATGCTGAGGTAGCAAATCGGACAAATAGAGGATCAAAAAGAATTTTAGGGACAAAAAGTTATCAATTAGCTCTTGGAAGAACTCTGGCAAAATTTAAGCCTTATAATTTTTCAATTCGAATAGATAATGCAGATCACACAATCAATGGTCAAAAAATGTTACTAGCTATTGGTAATGGAAAACGATATGGAGGGGGAATGCATATTTGTCCTGATGCAGATGTAACAGATGGTAAATTTGATGTAACCTCAATACGAAAGATTAGTAGAATCACTCTCTTGAGATTTTTTTCAACAGTATACAATGGTGATCATCTCTCTCATAGTAGTGTAGAAACATTTAAGGGAAGATCAATATATGTGGATTCTCCAAAAAAGAAATGTCTATATCAGGTGGATGGTGAAATCATGGGAAATTTACCTGAAACCTTTATCACTAAGCCAAATCATCTTACTATTCGAGTACCTACCCCCTGGTTATCATATGCAGAAATTTGGAAGAAAAAAAAGTATGGTAATCCGTTCACGGGGAAAAAACTTCTGTTAGCCAAAATTGCTTATCTTAATCCCATTTCTAATTATCAAAGAGGCCTCAAATGGAATCAATATAAAGAGAAAGAGATTAAGAAAGAACAATCAAAAGATAAAGCTCAAGTCAGTGAAGAAAGCAATAATCTACATGTGCGAGAAAAGCATTTTTCAAAAAGATTTATTTTTTTCCTGTTAAGAACTTTTTTCCAAACACTTGGGGTCTCAATTGCCTTTACTGCTCCTATAACGTTTCCTTGGTTTTTTGATATCGTTATTCCAGACTTTTTAGCTCTAATTCCACCAGAAATAACCGAATTTATACATAGATTAATTGATGCAATCCAATCACTCTTTAAACCTCTGACTAATTTATTTCCTTGGTTAGAACCTCTAATTAGGTTTATGATGGATCTTTCAGCATTATTTAATCCCTTTCTTATATTCTCTTTAATGTTGATAATTTTTAATAGGATTGGTATACTTTCTGATGTGGATTTCAAAGATCCCTTTAAATCAATTGATAAAATCCCTACATCTACGGGTTATTTTTTAGAATCAATTCAAGAAAAATTTAGGTTTGATTTCTCATCAGCAACCCTTCTTTTATTTGTAGTTTCTAGCTGCGTATCCTTCTTTTTAGTAATTAGAAGGGCCAGAGGTATTTTGTTTGAAGTCATGACAATGAAAGAAGAAATAAAACACTTAGAAAAAGTAAAAAAAGTCTTTCTCAAATATTGCAAAGAAGGAACCTATACCGATATTGATTATACTAGAAATAGGCTATCTGATTCAAGAAAGACAAAGATTTTTGCAAATTTAGTAAAATTTGGGCCAATAGTCTCAATGATTATCCCAGGTTTACTTGCTATTGTATATATTTTGGTTTAATAGCTCAATTAGCGGATTTTTTGGTAATTTGCTGATTATTCTTCAATGGATTTTAAAATCACTAGAAATTAAAATTAACAGATATTTTCAGGAAATTACAATCATTATTGATTATACCTAATAGACCCATAAATAAAATATCGCTATCTCCATTAGAAAATATAATATCATCTTATCTTTAAGAAATCCGGATAATTCATTTAAGTTTATATTCCTATCATGTATCATTATATGTTTTTAAAATATTTTGAGCAAATTCTTCTGCATATTTAAGGTCTTTAGCATTAGGTCTGTTCTTATTCATTCCACCAATAAATCTAAGAAAACTATTAGTGTTAAAACCTGCACAGTTAAATTCATCTATAATAAAGTAACCTTTAGCTTGCAATTTATCCCTAAGGGGGGAATGTGCTTTAGCGAATTCTCCTGTATATCCACTGGTTGAGAAAATAAATGCTTTATTTTTAGACACCTGAGGAAGTTTATCAGCAAGGGTGAGCAGAGCTTTGTGGTGTTTTTCATCATAAATTCCTGAACCAAAGCCAATTAGATTGTATTTTTGAAGCTCTTCAGGATTTATTTGTCTTGGTGTTTTTATTTGCGCATCAAGAATTTTTGCGAAGACATTAGCAATTTTCTCGGTATTTTTATGATGAATGGAAACCAAAACTAATAATGTTTTATGCTTATGATTTTTCATTTTTTCACTATACTTGCATTAAAACAGAGTCTTTAACGTGTAGAAAGAGTATGTATAAAAATTTCTACCATTTGAGCTCATATTGATTTCTTATTATACTATTGGAGTCTTTATATATGAAGTAAAGGGAAATTATTATTTGAATATTAATTCCTTTGCATTTTTAAAATACATTTTCTCTAGAGTCGATTGTGACAGTTTCAATCCATTTATATATGTCCTTTCAGGATTATCTTTATCTTTAAAGGGTAAAGGGGCTTGATAGGATGTTTCCCAAAATAGTCGCTGAGACCAATATCGACTCCCCCAGTAATATTTACGATGATGTTTACTAAGAAAGAATTTTACATTGAACTCGAAATTTCCGAGATCCGAGCCAAATAATATCCGATCTTGATATTTCTCAAACCATTCCTTAGATTTTTTAAGATCTTTTCCAAGTTCACGTATCATCCATCGAGTTGAGGCTGTATCTAAGTTCAATTGAGAATGTTGATCCAACAACTCACCTAATCTATCTAAATTTTCAGGCCAGCTACCTAGATGAGCAGAAATTATTGGAATTTTAGGAAATCTTTCAAGAATGTTTGAAAAATCATTAATTCTATCCTTTTTTAACCCATATTTGTTTATATTTCGGTATTTTTTCATATATGTAATATCTGGGTCCGCTACATGCATTATGACAGTCATATCATAATCTTCTATGCAAGAATAAACAGGATCCAATCTCGGATCATTGATTCTAAATGGAATTTTATTGTGAGTAAATTTTTGAAACATTGGACCCAAAAAAATCTTTAAATGTCTAATTTCTTTTGTATGAGCCTTATCAACCTGGTTTTGGAGTTTTTGAACCTTAAACTTTAAAAAATCATAAGAATTTAGATAGGTACAAAAAATAATATCATTCGCTAGACCTTTAGATTCTAATTTGGTTTTTAGGTCTCCATCTCCAATTCCTAATAATTTTCCCACTCCAAATTTCTTAACATATTCTACATATTCATTAAGGTATCTATGTCCCCAAATATGGACATGTGAATCAAAAATTTTATACTGATGTTTATCTTCAAGTTTGGTTAATGGATTTAAAACAGAAAATATATTCTCTACCATCCGCTATATCAAACTGGAATTAAAAGACATGAGTTAAGCAAAACTCTTAGCCTTCTCAACTAGTATTTTCACCCAAGTTTCAGCACGCTCTAGTTCTCCTTCTTTTAATGGCCCCTTTATACCTTCCACAACAAATCCTTCAGGTTGAATTAATAGAATCCCTCCCTTTCTTTTCAAGACATCAGCAATCCTTACTGCAGCACGACCGAAAACCTTTTCTATTGCACCAACAATACCAGTAGATAATGTTCTGGTATCAAAGGCTGCTATATTAATATTTTTGATTGAAAGCTCCTTATCTTTAAAAAATGTCTGAATAGATTCCGTAAACCTACCTCCATGAGTTGGTGAACCAACAATTAATAAGTTTAATCCCTCCTGCGCGAGGATTTTCAGGTCCTGCTCTTGCGTATAGATTTTGGTTTGCATAAAATTGTAGCCAGCACGTAACTGCTGCTTTGTTGGTTTTTCAGTAGCCGGATGGTTCTTACTGTCCTGGTTCTCTGTATCGGTGAAAGCATTGCTGGAAAAGATTA
>Ga0209536_100006623_pt1 | contig 17645 bp, 14 predicted proteins | sample DeeMarSeWOR28_12_FD_187461 | JGI IMG/M metagenome (GOLD analysis project Ga0209536, IMG submission 187461) | Marine sediment microbial communities from White Oak River estuary, North Carolina - WOR-2-8_12 (SPAdes) (version 2) | ecosystem: Environmental > Aquatic > Marine > Intertidal zone >... | reverse complement strand
CCAGAGTGGAGATATCACCCACAAAGCCCCCATTTTTTCTTCATTAAAATTTGATAATTGTTTTTCTAATTCATATTTTTAATTCGTAAGTTATTATTAGCGGTTTTTTGTACTCCCATGTGGTGTTAGATTTTGGAATCTGAATCTGGAAAGGTCAATAATTCCAGTATGACACAACCCAAAAGCCGTATCAAACTTATTATAGTAATAGCTGCAATAGCCGTTGCCGTAGTTGTTGGAGCTTTAGTTGTCAGTGCAATAATCCCAAGCTCTCAACCTCTGGGTGAAAATGCATGGCTGTTCAAGGGAGCATACGCCATATATGAAGGTTCAACTTCCATTAATGCTGAGGAGCTTGGAATGCTTAACATGTCATTGACTATGGATTTCACTATACGACAAGAAATAGTTGACTTCAATGATACACATGCTTTAATTTCCTTCTCTTACCAAATGAGTTCATCAATCGGGGAATTTGGTGGAGATACGGAGCAAAATGAGATAAGCGAATGGGTGCCCTTATCAGAAATGGGCTTAATGACTGCGTTTGAAGATGTTGAGATTACAAACAGCTATGAGTCCACTGTGAATATTGATGGTATTGGCACAAGAACCTGCATAATTTACGAGTTTAAAATCGAAGATCAGGGTTTAGCAATGACTGTATATGTGGACAAGACAATTGAATGGCCATTAAAAATTACGCTAAGCATGACAAACACAGAATTCTCAGGTTTAGACTTAGAATTAGACATAAATCTAGTAGAGACAAACATACCATCATTGAACTGACAACATAAAACCAAAAAAATTTTCTTAAAAACTAGGAAATTTACAAAATAACTAATTTATTATTTTATAATAAAATTTCTAAAAGCTTGCAAATATTATTTGACTCGTAAAAATCTATAAATTCAAAGATGGAGGAATCCCAAGGAAAGTGGAGAAATCACCTGCAACCACCCCCCCCATTTTTCTTAGATAACATCTCAATCTCAAACCCAAAAAGATACGATAGGCTTTCATTGTATTTTCCCTTATTGGAAATTGATCCTGGATCAACTTTTGTTGCAACGCAGGGGATGCTATTCCTTTCTGAAAACATAAATCGCCCATCCCATAGTTTCCCTGCCTCCCTGAAGATAGATATGTTTCTCACGCGTCTTCCGTTTCACAAGCTCGGGGATATCTGGGTCGTCGGGATTGGCTCTGACATACTCATCAACAGCCCACCATTGAAGCGTCTCATAGTGGTCCCAATCGTCGTGATTACTCACGAGCGTGTAAAGGCAGATTAGTCCTTCGCTCTCCCCCACTCTTACATTGTTCCAATGAGTACCAAAATCATCTCTTTTGATTCCTTCTACCTCCAAGTACTCTTTACTCGGTTCCATCAACCAGAAAGGTTCTCCCACTACAATCAGCCCCCCATCCTTCACCATTCCTTTCAATGCTTGAATCGTCGCCCGATGACCACCGTACACCCAACTCGCCCCGATACAAAAGGCCGCATCAAAGGAAGAAGGAACTTTAGGCCTATAATTCGCCCCATCCATCTGGATAAATTCAATATCCGAGTCTGGTACTCGCAATCGATGCTTTTGCACGCAATCTCGAATGTAGTGAGGAGAAATATCTACACCTATACCTGTAATACCATAGAGCTCCGCTAGCCTGATGAGAAACTCTCCTTTTCCACAGGCTATATCTAAGACACATTCTCCTCGCTTAAATCGGAGGAGTTGGCACAGTCGCTCAAACTTCTCAATGTTCAATGGGTTACACAAATGGTGTCGTTTATGGGTGATGTCATAATACTTCCATGGATCCATTATTAGTTCACCTAAAACAGCCAGAACTATTAAAAAAGTCACTAATAGTGTTTTTCCAAAATAGAAAACGGGCTAGGTTATCACTAGCGTTTCCAGTAGCAAGTTCATTTTCAACATAGTACAAGCAGGAGCTATGGTTTCATCTAATAAAATTTCCTAATCCAAACCCAGGATCAGGTATTAAAAAAGTCATATAGTATAGTCTAGAATGAGACTTAACTGGATATATCCCCCGCAAACACCCCCTATTTTTTAATACCAAATTTTATTAGTTTAGAAAATAAACTAAGGTTTCAAGGGTTTTATTATGGCAAAAATAAGTTTAACCTATGACGGTTTACAACATGCAACTTCTTCACAAACAGAACGGGAGAATGCACGTGGTAAGACTATTGCCACTGATTGTCCTTACACTGGTAAAGGAGAAGAATTCTCACCTTTGGAATTGACAGGAACTGGAGTTGCTGGTTGTTGCTTAATATCTATGGGAACTTTAGCTCTGAGACGCAAGATTGACCTCACTGGAACGCGTTTAGACGCAGAACTATCCTGGACAAAGCACAATGATCGGATCGGAGCAATAGACTTGACTTTCACTATGGCAAAAAAATATTCTGAAAAGGAACGAATGATGCTAGAACGCGCAGCAGATGCTTGCCCAATTAAACACAGTTTTCATCCAGATATAAAAATAACTGTCAAGTTCATTTATCCCGAATAATATTAAATTAAAAGATTCATTGTTAGAAAATTATTCTGGAGTTTTTGGAATGACGGATGAAGTCGATCTTATAGTTCTTGGAGGAGGAACAGGAATATTTGCCGCCTCACGTGCTGCAAAATTGGGTTTGAAGGTGGTTCTTGTTGAAGATAGAAAAATTGGGGGAGTCTGTCTAAATTGGGGAGGTCTAGCAACTAAAACCCTGACTTCGACTGTTGAACTATTTAAAAATATAAAAAAATCAAACCAAAAAGGCATTGTTGGCTCACTATCTCTTAATTGGGACAAAATGAAAGAAAATAAAGACATAATATGCTCCCGCTTCTCAAAATTTCCAGAGATGTTCCTAAAAAAAGATGGCGTAAGAATAATCATAGGTCATGGAGAAATCATATCTACAACGAAAGTAAAGGTAATTTCTGAAGATAATGAGGAAATTATTAGCACAAAAAATATTCTGATCGCTTCTGGTTCAAAACCGATTTCTATTCCAGGAGTCGAGTTAAAAAATCCTATCCTAGATAGCGATCAGATGCTAGAATTAGAATCAATTCCAAAAGATTTGATAATAATTGGGGGAGGAATTGTTGGATTAGAGTTTGCTACAATCTGTAGTAATTTAAAGTCTAATGTTACAGTGGTTGAAATGCTGCCAAAATTATTGCCCAATGAAGAACCCGAAGTTAACAAGTTTCTATTAAGTAATCTTAAGAAAGATGGAATTGAGGTTTTAGTAAATAGCAAAGTAACTAAAGTAAATCTTGTTGATAATTATGTAAATGTCAAGATAAAAACTCCATCAGAAGAAATATCGAGAAATGCCGACAAAGTTATGATGGCTATAGGTAGAAAACCAAACATTGATCGACAAAAATTAGAAGCAATGGGAGTAAAAACTACTTCACGAGGAATATTGGTTAATGATAGAATGCAAACTTCAGCAGAGAATATTTGGGCAATGGGAGATGCTGTATTTCCTCACCTGATCGCAAATGTTGCTATTAAGGAAGGAAAAGTTGTAGCATCAAACATTGCAGGTAAAGATTCACGAATGGATTATGAACTTATTCCTCGTTGCTGTTTCACTATACCTGAAGTAGCAGCAATTGGATTAACTGAAAAGCAAGCCAGAGAACAAGGTTTAGAAATTGAGACAGTTAAAGTTAATTTTTCTGCTCAGAATTTCAGAGCTGTAGCATCAAATAAGACTGAAGGTTTTATCAAAATAGTCACATTGACTGATGGAACAATTATTGGAGCTACAATAGTTGGAGCTTCAGCAAGTGACCTAATTTCAGAGTTTACAATAGCAATAAAAAATAAAATGACGGCAAAAGAGATGAGCGAAATGATTTTTGTTCATCCTTCTTTCTCCGAAGCTATACAAAATGCTCTTGAGAAAATCCAAGGATTATCTATGATTTAGATCTAAATATCATTATATGTAAATAAACGTATTTTAAATTTTATTTGCCAAAAAAGTCTCAATTATTGACTATTTTATCAAAATAAGCATTTTAGTAGAATTGCTGGAATTTGAACCTCACCCCAGTGGAGACATCACCTGCAACCATCCCCCACTTTTTTTGCCTTTATTTAGAGAACTCATGGTAACAATCATATACTAACTCTAATTCTGAATCATCAATAGATGTTAAAATTTGAATAATTTAATGGAAATGTTTGAATTATTTTGAGCGATAAAGATCATAGAATATCTAAATTTTTGCAATCACCGCCTGCTGATGTTAGATCAGAATCAGGAACATTAAGAATCAATAGAAAATTTTACGTTAAAGGAAAAAGGAGGTGAAAAGTGGAATTTGAAGAAAAAGCTTACTGTAATCATCGTTGCAAGTGTAATGATCGCAGCATTCATGATTGGAAGCTTGGCAACTCCGATTAATTCTGCGGAAGTAGCAAACCCGTTGGATGAGCTAGAGGAGAGACTCTTGGGATTGGAGGGAGAAGTCGCTAATATATCTAATGAAGTAACCACTTTGAAAGAAGGATCAGACTTGATTGAGAGGGTCCACGAACTGGAAATCAGACTTGCAGTGCTGGAGAAATGTGGTTGTGAATTAGGCTGTACCTTCCCTGAACCAGATTACGATAGCAATTGGATCAGCATAGAAAAAGGTCAATCGTTAACTCTTACCCACGACTTGGATACCACAGAATACTTTGTGTATCTCGTTGCAAGACACGACACGACTCAAGACGAAACGGGTCAAACTTTCATCACAGATCAAGATAACTTCCACACTTACAGATTCGGTGGAGACGTAAATTACAATGCTGCATATGGCGAATCGAATATGATGGGCGTATGGTATGTAGCAAGCAAGAACTCTATAAGAATAGACAGGGCAGCAGACGATTACTTTTCGGATTACATTTGTGTAAGGATATGGAAGCTTCCGTAGTGTGATGGAGTCTGAATTGAAATATATTCGAAACGGAAAATAACTGATTCTCTTTTTTCTAAATAAAATAATTTTTTTCTTTTTTCTTTGTTAATATAGAGATAAAGCTTGATTTACGATAATTAAAGAAAAAAATAACAAAACTAATTAAAAATTTGTATGCAAAAATATATGTGCAATTATTAAAATATTCTATAAAATTAAAATATTCCAATATACACATTAAGCAATTAGTAAAAAATGCAAATCAAATCAAAAAAAGTTATTTTAAAACAATCAGGTATCATATTCATTACCTTAGCCATATTTTTTTTGCTTTCACCTTTTAATTTAGTGTCAGGGCAAACGCAAGAATTTGTTCTTGAACATGAAAAACACTGGGACACCTTTGGACAAGGAGGAACCTGCAATTTTGGAACCTATAACTTTTTTGTAGGAGATGTTGACAATGATAACATTTTAGAACTTCTAACTGGAGGAATGAGTTATAACGTAACTAATTATACCAGTTCAGATCTTAATGCTCCGTTTATGATCTGGAACTGGGATGGAGAACAATTCAATCTCGAGGAAAGTACCACGTGGCCTGGAATTTCAAGAACAACTTATGCATCTGATTTAGACAACGATGATATTCTTGAGATAATCGTTGGTGGCAGATTTAATAATCAAACCAAAAGCTACTCAATACTTCGAGTTTATAACTGGGATGGAGAAAAACTTCAACTTAGATGCCAACTCGAAGGTATATCTGCTAGCTCAGTTGATGTTTGGGACTTTAATAGCGATGGAATAAAGGAGATTGCAGTTGCAGGAACAAAGAGCCAAGACTCAAAAACTTATGCTCAACTCTCAATTCTAAGTTTTAAATCAAATAATCTACTGCTTGAAAATTCGATTAAATGGTGTGCTTCAAATGAAGCAACTGCCACTTCTGTTGCCATCTCAGATTTAGACAATGATTACATCCCAGAGATTATTACAGCTGGATATGACAACAACTTAAATAACAGCAGTGGTCAGCTAAGAGTCTACCACTATCAGAATCAAGAACTTAAGCTATTAGAAAATCATGAATGGAGATTAGTAGAAAACACTTACGGAAAAACCATAACCGGAGATCCTATGGGAAACACTATAGTCAACAGCCTACGAGTTGAAGACGTAGATAATGATCAAACCAAAGAAATAGTTACGGGAGGTTTTACCTATGATGGAGAAAAGATCAATGCGCAACTAAAAATTTGGAACTTCAAAAATAACAAAATAATCCAAGAATTCAGTAAAGAATGGATAAGTAATGATGTAACAGAAATTAAGGCAATAGTATTAGATGATGTAGATAGTGATAATCAAATAGATATTATAACAGCAGGACTAGTTGGTGCTTATGGTGGCTTTGATGATATTAATGTTCCACCAGAACAAGCGCAACTAATAGTGTGGAATTGGAGTGGTCAAGAACTAAAACAAAAATGCAAAGAACAATGGACTGTAGGTGAAGGAGTTGTTGCTTGGAATGTGCAGACCGGAGATATAGATAATGATAAAATCATAGAAATAATCTCTGTTGGTTGTATGTATGTTTCATCTCTTTGTGATCCAGACCTAAGAATATACACGATAAAAACATACCAAAACCAATCAATAGCTTACACAATAATAACTATAATAGCTGCAATTACAATAATTTCTGTAATTCTTGTATTAACAATTCTTAAAAGAAGAAGATAGATATAAAAAATTTTATTATTTATGACAAGTGGACATGTAGAGATTTGAATTCCATGGAAAATTGAGATATAATCCGCAAATACTTCATTTTTTTTAAATTAATATAAACATATTTGAGATCTTATTTTTTAATTAATTGCTTTGAACAAATCAAAAGATAAAAGTTTTCCGAGTTTATCTCTTGAAATAACAGAATCTAATCTTCCCCCCACTTTTTTGGGGCAAAAAATCATATTAGATAATTCAAATAAAAACTTGAGAGAGCACCCACACAACTCACCCTTTTTTGCATCCTAGCTTAATAAATTGGATTATTATCTTAGTGAATTGCGTTATTTTCTAAATCGTTCTTTTCAAGATTAAAAAAAGAAATCTTGAAAAATTTCAATAAAAAACAGGAATAATAAATATGACAAGAACTGTAAAACACAGGTTGTTTCACGGTAAAACGTTGCACGGTTGCACTGTTTCACGGTCTTTTAAGGATTTTGTTACTCAACTTGTTTTACGCTGTGTCATGGAGTTTTAATTATCAACCCCAAAAAATTTCTTAAAAAGGTCTGATTTGAAATAATTTACCAATAGAAAATAGGTTTTAAAGGCTAAAAATTGCTTTGTGTAACACCGCTTTACAAGTTTTCAAATCCTGTTTTACACTTTTTTACATTTTGTTTTACGCTCGTTTTACGATTTCATGGAGTTGTGTAACACCCGTTTTACAGCCTTTTTACACTGTTTTACATTTTTAATAATCTGTTACTCACTGTGTTACGCTTGTAATACTAAAATAAGGCTGAGTGGACCGGTGGGGATTTGAACTCAAGGGAAAGTGGAGATATCACCCGCAACCACCCCCCATTTTTACTTTAATAATCATTTTTAACTTTGGAACCAAAAAAGTTTTCAAAAACAAACAATTAATCACTAAACATCTTTTAACATAAATAAAAACGGTGAAAAAAATGCTACGTATTATGAACTTCAACATCAAAGAAAATAAAATAAAAGAATTTCAACAATTTGTTAAAGATAACTGGAAAACAAAAGCTGCACACGCTCCTAAAGGATGGAAATATTTGGGCACTTACTTTTATGTTCTGGGATTTGGACCTTATCACGCTGCAGTTATGTGGGAGATTTCAGATTATGCTGATTTTGATGCGCTTAGAGATCACGATGACCCTGTCTATTGGAATTTGATGGAGCAATTTCTAAAATTAACTTCTAATGAACCTACACCAGGTTGGCTATTGCGAGAGGTTGCAGATACAGAAATAACAGAGTCAGAGGAGAAATAAAAAACCATTTTCCCCTTTTTTTAGAATTTTCATCTTAACTTGATGTATACTATAAAATCTTGCCGTTTAATTGCTCTTCACTAAATATATGAAAAAAGAGGGAAAAACAAGAAAAAAGGAATTATCTTAACTTGCTTTTTTTCAAGTAAAAAATAATTCCTATTCCAATCACTACCAACACTACAATAGAAACCAAAACTAAGGTTGTCGGGAAAGGTTCTAGTTCAGGAGAAGAGGTGGGAGTTGGTGTTAAGTTAGTATCCAGTTGGCATGTTAAAAAAACCGTACCATTTGAGCCGAATGCAATTTTTGAACCATCACTACTAATAGATGGATACTTTGAATTTTTGGCGATTTTGGTTAATCCTGTTCCATCAGAACTAACCACAAAAACCGCGTAAGTTGAGTACAATATATCCCATGGGCTTGTATCCTCAGTGTAAGATCGCATGAATGCAATTTTTGATCCGTCGCCATTAATAGACGGATGAGAATCAGGTACTGTGTTATCGGTTAGTTGAGTTAGCCCTGTTCCATCAGAATTAACCACAAAAACCTCTAAATCTCCGTCAATACCTGAAACAAATGCTATTTTTGAACCATCAGCACTAATACACGGGTTATTATCATCTGCTGTGTTAGTTGTTACTTGGGTCAGTCCTGTTCCATCAGAATTAACCACAAAAATCTCATTATCTCCATCAATATCAGATACAAAGGTGATCTTAGAGCCATCACCACTAATAACTGGCCATTGATCATCTGCTGTGTTAGTTGTTACTTGGGTCAGTCCTGTTCCATCAGAATTAACCACAAAAATCTCTAAATCACCTTTAACGAAGGGAGGATTTTGATCATTTGATGTGAAGGCTATTTTTGTGCCATCGTTACTAATAGATGGATTAGAACCTGTGTTATTGGATAGTTGGGTTAGTCCTGATCCATCAGAATTAACCACAAAAACTTCAAAATAACCATCAAAAGCATAAAATTTATCAAATGCTATTTTTGAACCATCTCCACTAATAGACCAGCTTCCTAGATATATTGTGGGTTTGGTTACTTGGGTTAGTTCCGTTCCATCAGAATTAACCACAAAGGTCGCATAACTTGCATAATCACCATAAACATCTGAATCAAAACCAATTTTTGAACCATCACTACAAATAGAGATACAACTTGAGCCTACTGTGAGGTTGGTTAGTTGGGTTGGTCTGCTCCAACTTTCGGCTTTAACTGGTGAATAGATAAGTATAGGAATTAGTAACCCTGAAAAGAGTGACAAAAGGATGAGTAAAACTCGTTTCATTCTGCACTCCCTTAACTAATAAACATTCATTGATACTATAAATTAATTACTTCAAACGTATGTATTTTATTCGAATTTTTCTTTTAATTGAATTATATTTAAATAATCATTATGTATTAATTTCAAAAACTAATAATTTCACCCATTTCCTTTAATATAGTCTATAAAATCTCGCAGCTTTAATTATCTACTAATTGAGAAAGAAAAGAATACCTGTACTAAATAGTATAAGTAGCTGCTTCAAAGAACTTTTTTGGATTTGAACTCAAGGGAAAGTGGAGATATCACCCGCAACCACCCCCCCCCATTTTTCTCTTGTTTCTTTATCCGATAAATTCTAAAACAAAATGTTTTTTGCAATATTACGAAAATCTGATAAATTTACATAAATATAGTTTAAATCCCTATTAGAGCTGTGAATATTAATTGTGACACTTTTTATGAATTCAGATAAAGATAAAAATTTTATAATTTTATCTTCACAAAAATATTGCATTTACATTACATCTATTCTAAACTTAATAATTTACAAAAATACAAAGCCAAATAATTTAAAAATTGCTGATTTGCAGAAAGGGTTAATACTTGAATATAAAGGTATAGAAATAATCGGTGAAGGAACAGGTTTTGGTTTTCCTGTTGTAATTCATAAAGGTGAATCTTATTTTTCCAAATCTGCTCAAGTTTTCATAAAAAAAAATTTAGATTCAACAGTAATTAAAAAAGAATTCTATATGGATACAATTGCTCGAAACAAGTATCGAAATATAAAATTAGAAAATAAAAAAGTCAGATCAATTATTAGATATTTGAGCTATTTATATCAAAAACATAAAAAATTACGTTTTTTAACATTAAAAAAATTCTTTTTAGATATTGGTGTTAAATCAATTTATGAAAAAACAAAATCAATTGGAACAATTCCAGTAACTTATATTATAACTGATAAAAAAATAATGATTGAAGTTGATTTACATAAAATAGAAAGGTTACACCCCCAGAAGATTTTTGTATTAAATGAGCAGAGCGCTAATTTCTTCAGAAAATACATAGACTCAAATAAATTAACTTTGAAAAATAATGAGTTCGGGGCATGGGATTACGTAGATGCAAAATGGGCATTACTAACAGATCTAAATGAAAGATTGGGATATAAATTATGGCGAATTAATAAAACTATTTTACGCAGGGGTAGCGAAACTTTAAAAAATAGATTGGATTGGGCAGGATTAGACTATCAAATAAAACCAAATACAAAGATATTCAATTACAAAATAGAATTATTGGAAAAGAATTAACTTGCTTAAAATAACTTTAATTTATCCATTTTCTGCTGATTTGAAAGATAAATCAATTTTTCGATTTCCACCCTTAGGACTTGGATATATTGCCGCTTCATTGAAACAAAAGGGATTCAATGTTGAATTAGTAGATTACACATTTTTAAATAATAATGAAGCGGCAAAAAAAGTGCGAGATTCAAACCCAAAAATAATTGGCATTTACTCAATGTTCTCCATGAAAAAAAAATCTTTAGAATTAGCAAAGCAATTTAAAAAAAATGACATTTTGCTTATTGCAGGGGGACCATTACCAACATTAGATCCTGCTGATTTTCTCAAAGACTTTGATATAGTTGTGATTGGAGAAGGTGAAGTAACGATAATTGAACTTTTAAATTCGGTGGAAAAGGGAAAGGAGCTTTCAATGATAAAAGGTATTGCATATAAAAATCAAGGAAAAATAATAATTAATCCTCCAAGAGAATATATAAGAAATTTAGATGAATTACCTTTTCCATCTCGAGAATTATTTGATAATCAATCCTACAAAGATTATTACTTAAAACGGTTCAACCATTCTATAACTCCAATAATATCCTCTCGAGGATGTCCTTTTATGTGTGATTTTTGTAGTAGTCCTGTATTTGGCAAAAAGTACCGGGAAAGATCGCCATCAAATATTGTAGATGAGATAGAATCTATTTTAGAATTGGATTATGATCGTGTTTGGTTTGCTGATGATTGCTTCACAATAAATAGAAAGCATTTACTGAATATATGCGTAGAAATAAATAAAAGAGGTTTAAAAATAAATTGGGAATGCTTGTCAAGAGCTGATACAATAGATGAGGAAACTGCAACTAAGATGAGGCAAGCTGGATGTATCAGGATTTTTTTTGGCATAGAATCAGGAAATGATAAAATTTTGGCATTAATGAAAAAGCAAATAACAAAAAATCAAGCTAAAAACGCTGTAAAAACCGCTAAATCAGCAGGGTTACAAGTTGGTGCTTTTTTTATTATTGGCTATCCAGGAGAGAGTGATCAAACAATTTTGGATACAGTAAATTTTGCTTCTAAATTACCATTAGATTATTTATCTTTCACTTTGCCTTATCCAATTCCAGGGACAGCATTATTTGAAAGGGTAAAAGAAAAAATTAACTTTCCATCAGATGATTGGGAAGAATCTAAAAATTGGAGTTTTATTAGACATAAACTGCTATATGATGCTGGTTTTAGCGAAAAAAAGCTAAAGTTTGCAATTTTAAAGGCTCATTTACAATTTTATATTAGAAAGTTTTTAGGGAAAAAAGGATATCGATTAATTGGAATGCCTATTCAGAAAATTTCTAATTTTATCTTTGTTTTAATGAGTTAATTTTTTTATTTTTTATCTAAATAAATATTAATGATTCTATGTAAAGCTGCCTACCAGTCCAAAAATAGTATGTCACCCGATTTGTATTCCCGCCAGAGTGGAGATATCAACGCATACATATCCTTTTTCTTATTCACATATTCTCTCTCTTTCTCTTTTCCCCTATCATAGACCCACCAAGCGTACAACCCACAACACATACAGGAAAATATAGAAAATATATTGAATGTTTTATTTGAAAAAAAGATTGGGCAGGGGTTTGTGAGTGTAAACTTATTCCCTTTCTTTAATTTAATCATGTTTTCTTTCTTTTTATTAGTTTTATCAGAGCACTGGTAATTACAAGTAATGGTCCTATTATATATCCTGCCCAAAAAACCAATCCAACTAACCCATATATTAATAATAGAGTTTCTTGTCCGATACTTAGATCTGGTTTTATTGCCTTTCTAATTATTAAATAACCTATCAATATTGGTATTGCTGCAAATATTAAAGTCACAAACAAAAGCACATCATAATTTGAGCCCAACAATGCAATAATCATCTGGTGTAGAATAATCGCACCACTTCCAAAGTACATGAGTGCACCGACAAAAGCAAGAAACTGTGAAACATCAAGTGGCAACTTAAAGTAGTATGCATTTAATAATAGTCCACCAACAACAATTATGATCATCGGCAAAAGAATAAGCAAGTAGTCTTGACCCTCCCAATTATGTACAAAAGCTACATCAAAAGGAACTTTTAACCATTCAATTAATGTAAAAGATTCAATATAACCTATCACAATACCAACTTTGCCACTACCTGTCGTCGAATCCACAACCAAATAATATGTTCCTGTTTCATTGACTGAGAAATCCAAGTCAAGTACAGTATAATAGCTAGAAGGTGTAAATGGTTCGTAAACTTTATTCTCTTGTTTCTCACCATGAATGTGAAGGAGACCATACCCATCAGGTATCTCAAATTCCTCATGGAAATGCTCTCCAAAATCATCAGGTAATCCTGGACCCATTATTGTTAAGTCAGGGATGAAATCCTTATCAACAGTTAGCAAACCAGCTCTCAAGCGATCATTCGCTAAAAGATCAAATTTATAATAGAGTGGTCGAGCATCTTTATATTCAGTATAGATTACCCATGACTTCAATGGATCATCAATAAGCGCAGCATCTTCTATCCCATAACCCTCACCCTGTAAAGGAACATGAGCATAGACTATAGAAAAGATGGATGTTGCAATAAATAACACTACAACAAAAGCAATGGATATGCGTTTTGCGTGTGTGCAATTGGTATAAAATTGCATAAATTAGCTGGCTATTCAGTTTCTTTTAAACATTATCTTTATACTTTAAATAACATAGAAAACCCAGTCTTGTCTGTGATATGACGGGCTTATCCAATTCCTATTAGATGATTTCTTATCCAACATTACACCGCAAAAATTGCACACTCAGAAAAAGAAGCATGTGAACTAATCGAATCAGGTTTTGAATATGTCTGTGAATTTAATAAAAAGAATTTAATAAAAACAAGATATTTCGCAAAAGAAAATGAGCAAATAAAAGTTGTAGAGGACCGGTGTTCGTTCCAGTGTACCGGTGGGGATTTGTATTCCTGCCAGAATGGAGATATCACCCGAAGACAGAACTATTAGTCGTCATTTAGAATTTTTTAATATACCTAAACCATTGCTACGGATTTTCTTTATAAAAATCTTTTCACTCTTCTCTCTAGGACGCTTATATGGTGATAGGCACCCATTAATTTCAACTCAAAGACCTGCTCTCTTGACAAATCCTTGAGTGTTCCTATGATGCACTATTCAATTTCCATAAAAGATTGAAATAACATATTATTTATAACTTGCCTGCAGATGTTCTAGTTTGGATTCGAAATTTTGAGGTTATTTGAATTGAATGAATTAAAAGAAAATTCTGATTTTCCCATAAAGGTTGATCGTAATGTATATCCAAGACCAGAACATCGCTTTCCCAATGTAAAAATCGGATTAACATACAAAGACTCAAAGGCAGATTTCCCAAAACCCCAACAAGCCCCAAAAGAGGCACCAAACATCCTGCTGGTTCTATTAGATGACATTGGATTTGGTTGGCCAAGTGTTTTTGGTGGATTAGTCAGAATGCCTGTAGCTGAGCGCCTAGCTCAAAAAGGTTTAATCTACAATCAGTTTCACACTACTGCCCTTTGCTCACCTACCCGAGCAGCCTTGCTTACAGGGCGTAACCACCACAGTGCTCACTCAGGCAATATTGGTGAGCTGGCAACTGGATATCCTGGTTATGATGGTATTATTCCTAAAAGTTGTGCTACGATTGCTGAGCTTCTTAGTCAAAACGGTTATGCTACTGGTTGGTGGGGAAAAAACCATAATGTGCCTGATAATCAGACCAGTGAGGCGGGTCCTTTTGATAACTGGCCCACTAATCGAGGGTTTGACTATTTTTACGGTTTTATAGGGGGTGAAACAGACCAGTTCTATCCATCACTCTACCGTGGAACTAGAGCAGTTCCTATACCCAAAACCGTGAAACAGGGATATCATCTGAATAACGATTTGGCTCAGGATTGTATTGATTGGATGCGAAGACAAAAAGCCATAGCTCCTGATCGTCCTTTGTTTGTGTATTTTTCAACTGGTTCTGCTCATGCTCCTCATCAGCCTCCTTTGGATTGGCGTGGCCGCAATAAGGGTAGGTTTGATATGGGCTGGGATGAGTATCGTAAAATGGTTCATAAGTGTCAGGTTGAGATGGGTGTGATTCCTCCTGGCACAAAGCTTACGGAGCGTCCAAAGGAGATTCCCACTTGGGATGGTCACACTGATGAGGAGAAGCGGCTTTTTGCTAGGTTTGCTGAGAATTATGCTGATTTTCTTGAGCATACTGATTTTTGTGTGGGTCGTTTGGTTGATGCTCTTGCTGAGATGGGTGAGCTTGAGAATACTCTTGTTATTTACATTATTGGCGATAATGGTTGCAGTGCAGAAGGGAGTCTTACGGGGGCGATCAATGAGTTGATGTGTCTTAATGGTTATACACCAAATATTGATCAGGTTCTTCCTCGTATTGAGGAGATTGGGCTTCCTGGTACTTCGCCTCATTATCCTGTTGGTTGGGCATGGGCTGGGGATTGTCCGTTTCAGTGGACTAAGCAGATTGCTTCGCATTTCGGTGGAACTCGCAACGGTACTATTATTTCGTGGCCTAAGAAAATAACAGACACTGGTAAAGTGCGCTCTCAGTTCCATCATGTTATTGATGTTTTGCCAACTATTTTGGAGGTGGTGGGGATTTCTGAGCCTGTGATGTTGAATGGGGTTGCTCAGAAGCCTATTGAGGGTGTGAGTATGGCTTATAGTTTTGCTATGGAGAATGCCTCTTTGCCTAGTAGGCGTAATATTCAGTATTTTGAGATGTTTGGTCATCGTGCTTTGTATTTTGATGGTTGGATTGCTTGTTGTCGGCATGGTCGTTTGCCATGGATGAATGCTGGTTCGACTGATTTTTCTGAGGATAAGTGGGAGCTGTATAATATTGCTGAGGATTTTAGTGAGTCAAATGATTTGGTTGGTGAGAATCCTGGAAAGCTTCGGGAATTGCAGGATCTTTTCCTAACAGAAGCTGCAAAATATAATGTTTTACCTCTTGATGATAGATTCGCAGAAAGGATGGATGTTAATAATCGTCCTAGCTACTTTTTTGGTCGTAATCAGGTGACTTTGTATCCTGGTATGATTCGGTTGCCTGAGGGCAGTGCTCCTAAAACCCATAATATTACTCACACTATTACGGTTGACGCAGAGATTCCTGAGCAGGGTGCTGAAGGAGTGCTGGTGTGTTTGGGGGGTGACACAGCAGGATGGTCTTTGTATATGATGGGTGGGAGATTGGTTTATCACTATAATTGGTTTGACATGGAACGCTATGAGGTTACCTCAAATACGAAAGTTCCTTCGGGTAAGGTGGAGTTGAAATGTGAGTTTGTTAATCAGACTAAGACTCTTGGGGGTCCAGCTATTGTGAATTTGTTTATTAACGGTGAGATGGTTGGCAGTGGCAAATTGGAGAAGCAGGTTCGCGGTCGCTTTGGTGTTGAGTCACTTGATGTTGGTGTAGATGCTCTTTCACCTGTAAGCAAATCGTATACAGATAAGCAACCCTTTTGGTTTACTGGTATTATCAAGAAAGTGCGATTTGATTTTGGTGATGGTACTGACTTGTCTGCTGAGGAAAAGCTTGAGCAAAAAATAAAAATGGACTAAATCTCAAATCTTCTCTTTTTTTGTTATGTTTGGAATGTATTCAAGCCAAAGTAAAGATATCACCCGCAACCGCCCCCACTTTTTTAAAATTTAATTCAACAACACATGATTCATAATTTAGCTTTACAGATCCAAGGCTTTAAAAGATTAACAACAAAAATATTACCTTCGTTAATAGTGAGCTGATTTGAGCAACAATAATGATGATCTAATTAAAAATCAAACAGTAAACACCGGGCTTAAGATATTTCGCGGAACAATACTTATCACACTAGGGATCGCCCTACTAATCACAGACAAAACCCGGCCAATGCTTTTCAATGCCATTGGTATCTTCTGGTTGATTACTGGGATCATTAGTTTTAGGCAGAATATGCATCGTACAGGATACCGACTTCTACGACTTTTCGGCATTGTAGCAGTTATAACCGGCGTTTTAGTTCTTGTCCGAGAATTCTTGCGCCCCGTGATATTGGAAACTCTTCTGTTCAGCATACTTAGTATTGCCATTTTACTAAACGGTACAATACATATTCTAACTCGTTACCAGATGGGTTATCGATCCCTGCATGGACGACGAATCTTTAACACCTTACTAGGGATCATAGAGATCATCCTTGGCGCCCTTCTTCTCCTTGCAATATTTAGTCAAGATCCTCTCTTCATCTATTCATTATCCTATATAGCAGTCATCTGGGCACTACTAGGAGGAGTATCGCTTCTGCTTAGTGCAATAATACAACGAAGGAATTACCGTAAATATTCAAAATCCAAAACAGATACAGACAAAAAATAAACTACATATCATCAGCTGCCCTAACTCTTTAATTTTCACCAAAAACTCTTCACAAATTAACAAAATTATTTACTAATATTCGAGATTTAGGAACAAATTAAATTTTAATTTAACAATTGAATAAAAAAATTATAATATTAAATGTATGTGATACTTCTTCTGGAGGCGTATAATAGTATGGCAGAAATAAAAGAATTAAAAGAAGATCTTGAATCAGTAAGAATCAGAGTATCTAAACCAGTGCTGGCTTTTTTAGCAATACTCTTTGGGATTTTAGTTTTTGTTTTGCCAAGTTTTCAACGATTAATTATTGGTTCATTCTTTATTATTCAGGGAATAATACTCTTTTCAGAATACTCGAAATCAAGACAGAGAAGATAGCCCTCTATAAGCAAATGCTTTGTCCTTGTTTTTCTTTTATTGGTTATTGAAGTGAGATCTCTGGGTTTTTGATCCTTACTCTTTTGGAGATATCACCCGCAAACCCCCATTTTTTTTAAATTAAATATTAATTTGGGTTTTGGATTAATTTTAATCCAACCAACAATCACTCAATAACCCCTGTTCTATC
>Ga0209536_100006621_pt1 | contig 17647 bp, 6 predicted proteins | sample DeeMarSeWOR28_12_FD_187461 | JGI IMG/M metagenome (GOLD analysis project Ga0209536, IMG submission 187461) | Marine sediment microbial communities from White Oak River estuary, North Carolina - WOR-2-8_12 (SPAdes) (version 2) | ecosystem: Environmental > Aquatic > Marine > Intertidal zone >... | reverse complement strand
TTCATCTTTATCAAATCCACAAAACGCAATATAAAATTGTAGTAACTTCTTCTTTAAAAAATAGATAGATCCTTATTTTCGTTCAAAAGAATTCTATAAAGTTGAATAATTAAAGATTTTTAATATAAATTTCGGGTTATTTAGTTATAATTGTAAAATTTATCGAGTTTTATTTTGTCTTTTAAAGTATTTTTTCAAATAACATCTTTAATGGAGATGTTGACTTTGAAGCAGCAATTGTTAAATCTGTAATTTTAGGAAATGCTTTCGACGGATATGTTGTGTCAGCAGACTTCCAGAACACAGTGACTGATACAACAATATCTGGAAATACCATTACTGCTGCGGTCGATTTTCAGGGTGCTTTTAATAACGTAATAATGACGAGCAACAAGATTGAATCTACAGCAGTGTTTGCGTCTATCGTAGAAAGTACCATTGGAGACAACTTCTTTGGTGGAGATATTGATATTCAGAGCGGTGTTTTAAGAACAACAATTACTGGAAATGTCATGGATGGAAGTTCTTATTCACTCGATGTACAGAACAATATTACTGACTCGACTGTTATCGGAAATAGGCTAAATGGAAATCTTCGTTTTGCTGCAACAGTGCAAGACACTATTGTCAGTGACAACGTTATGGAGGACTCGCTTTATTTTAGCGGAAATCTTACAAGAGTAAAGATAACAGGAAATACAAGTTCTAATGCCCAGACGAGCGGGAATCTTGAAATAAGTGGCGGGTCGGCAGAAAAGACAAGTGTTATGATTGATAACAATACATTTTATCAGTTCGATTGGATTGGACAGACTGGACGAAAAGTAATCATAACCAACAACCATTTTGAGGGAGATACGTTTCACATTCACAATGCGCTTGCAGAAGCTGTTATTAGTGGAAATGTTATAGAGGCAACTGTTGGAACCGGGCTTGTGCAGTTTGACGATTTGGATAGATCAAATGTCTCTAACAATATGTTTGCGACAGGACAGACTCCTAGCTGGGGAGGTCCAACCAAATTTACTGGAACAATGACTGATACAGTAATTAGTGGAAATACGTTTAATTGGTTAGAGCTTACTAGTGCATCAACATCTGATGACATAACCCTAACTGGAAATATTACACTGGACGAATTTAAGGTAGCGGGAGCGGTTGATGATTCTATAATATCTGGAAATAAATTTGATTCGGTTGTAATTAATGCTGCCATAACAAATACCAATATTTCAGACAATGTTGTAGAAACTACAACTACCATTGATACATCAACATCGACCCTTACTGATGTTATTGTAAATCAGAACATCTTTAAAGATAATGTTGGTTTTAGTTCCGGCGTAACTCTAACTAGAACAGAGTTTGTAAATAATATAATGCGCGGAGCATTTGCCATGTCATCAGCATCTACCGCAGTAGACATGTCATTTACAGACAATACTGTTTTAAATGATGTTACAATTAATGCCCTATTGTTGAGATGTGTTATTAATAACAATACTGTAGGAACGTTGAAAGATGGTTCTGAGACAGTCAGCAGTATAATAATTGGAACGGCTGGACATGAACACAGAGAGTCTCGCATAGAAGGTAATATTGTTTCTGAATCCATTACGGTTAATGGATCGAGTATAACGGGAAGCACAATAACAGGAAATAGAGGAAAATATCTCGTTCTTCCGTGGCTTGATGAAAGTACTGCTACAGGAAACAGGTTTGTTACAACAACGACAGATGTTGCTGTTACGGTTGCCAATATATCAAATTCAACTGTGTCTGGGAACTTATTCAGTTCAACAAGCGCCACTAGTCCGATGACATTTGGCGATTGGTCAAACGTTATTTTTGATGGCAATGATGCGTATCAAGCAGTTGGTCAAAATATTACAATTGGCGATATCGTGGGGTCTAAAGTTTCTGACAGCGTGTTTACTTGCTCAACACTAGATATTGATTCAGTAGATTATTCGTCAATAGATAACATATTTGTTGTCGGAGATGTTAATATAACTCCTAGTGGAGCAACTGGTGTCCCAAGTGCATTAAAGCATTCACATTTTACCAATTCAAATATCGTTGGAAATGTAGTGCTTGAGGGAACCACAGTGGCGATGTCCAAGTCGCATTTTACTGGAAACACAGTAGATGTTAATTTAACAATAGAAAAAGATGTTATGGCGTCTCATGTAAAATCAAATAATGTTGGTAATGTATTTGCTATTTACAACGATGTTTTAAACTCTTCAATAGATGAAAATATAGTGAAGTCTAGTATGGTTGTTTCTGGTGGAACAACTGGCTCAACTTTTGAGGGCAATGTTATAGGTGGTTTACTATCATTTGCAGCAATTAGTGGCTCGGTTATTGGAACAAACAGAATAACTGGTGTATTATCGGCATCTGGAAATGTTGGTTATTCTACATTTGCAGATAATTCATTAAGTGGCCTATTCTCATTTGATGGTGGAACAATGGATAATGTATCTATCACTGGAAATACTTCTACACAGGGATTAGATATAAATTCTGTTGTAACAGATACAATGATCGGCGATAATATGTTTAGTGCATTTACGTTAACTAGTAGTGGGTCACATTATAGAATGACTGTTACTGGTAATGGATTTGCAAGCATGGTTGTTGATGGAGGCGGAAGCAATATAGTAGATTCAACAATCATTGGAAATACCATAAGTGGCGCTTTCACTCTCGATGCAGCAACAACTGTTGCTATGAGTGGTAGTACATTTGCTGACAATAGAGTTGGCGGAATTAGTACCTGGGGATATAATGTGTTAGATTGTACAATAACCGGCAATGATCTTGTTGGTGTCGCTGTGTTTAGCGGAACCCTGACTGATACCGCAATAGGCGACAACCATTTCGAAAGTGATGTAGATTTCGAATCTACTGTAGATACATCTACTATATCGGGCAATGTTTTTGACGGCGCTAGCACGTCCGTTGACTTCCAGGGAACAGTTACAGATACATCTTTCACAAGCAACACATCCTTAAGTGATATAAACTTTGTTGCTATTGATGCACTTGTGTTTACTGGTAATAATTTGCATGGAGCCGCTGCTACTTTAACAGTTACTGGGGACATTGCGCTAAGTGGTGATTCGAAGGCGTGTGTAATAAACGATAATCACATGTATGACATCTCTTTAACAAACGCTGCTCCACTAGAATTTGCGTTTGTCGGAAATCATGTCGTTAATAATTTTTCGGTGACAAATGGAACTCTACAAAAAGTAACAGCGATTGGCAATAAGATTGGTGCAGCCGTTTCGGTTTTAGGTATAACCGAATCAACATTTTCCAACAATGTGATTGGTGCCTCTATGTCAGCTGGAGCCGTATCCAACGAGTCGGTAATCGAATCAAATAGTATACAGACAACCATGAGTTTCACGAGCACAATTGCTGACTCATCTGTACTTGGTAATACAGTTGGTGGGGCCTTCTCAATTTCGGGAGGACTTACAAATGTTTCTATAAAAGATAATCACTTTGGAAGCACAGTTGTTCTTCCAGCTGTCACCAGCACTGACATTATATTTTCTAACAATCATACTGGATCTAAGGTTACAGTTGCGTCTGGAGGGACTACGTACTCCAGATTTGTAATGTCTGGCAACAACATAGGTGATGATGCAACTGACTCTGTTAAGATAGAAATATCATTATTTGACAGTGTTATTAGTGATAATAACTGTACAGCAAACTTTACAATAGACGCGGGCGCAGGAGTTGCTGCATCACTTTATGAGTCTACACTGGCGAATAATAATATTAGCGGAGACCTGCTAATAAATTATGACGGCATTGCAAATGGAGCCAGAGATTGTGCAATACAGTTTTCAACGATAACTGGAAATACTGTCTATGGTGCGGTTACATTTAAGACAGAGGCAGCTGGTGCGGCAGAAAACGTTCTATATCGTGTAGGTATGAGTAATAATGTTTTTGGTAATACAACAATACAACACGATATCAACTCTATGGATTATACTGTTAGAGCGTCGACAATTTCAGACAATGTGTTTAATGGGTTCTTAACTATAGATCATGTGAGTGCATCTGATGCTGGAGAGGTATGTGTTAATAGTACTATCTCTGGAAACAGAGTGGTTAGCAATTTCACGATGGGCACAGATGTAGATGGTACAAGCACAGCATTAGTTTTGGATAATACAGTTATTTCAGATAACTCGTTTGGAGGTTCCGCAACTTTTGCGTCTGCAACTCGTACTGGTACAACAAGTACATATTCTAATGCTATAATAAGTAATAATGCTTTTGCAGGAGCGTTGGAATTGAACGGTAAATTTACAGATGGCGTTGTTGAAGGAAATACGTATTCTTCAACTTTTGCCATAGATGATATTGAATCGTCACAAATTATGGGGAACGGATTTGTTGGGACGTTTAATATATCTGGAGCGGTCGCAGCGGCCACTATTGGGGAAAATGTTTTTTCTAGTACATTTGCTGTGACTGGAACGGTTATAGGGACTACTGTTAACGGAAATGCTTTTTCTAGTACCGTTGATTTTGATGACACTAGCTCAAGTAGCTTCTATTACTCATCATTCAGTGGAAACACGATAGTTGGTGCACTTGATTTCGCCGGAAATATTAACATGTCTTCAGTGGCAGGAAATAATGTGCAGGGATCAACTAGTGTTGGTACATTACTAGAGTCTTCAGTTTCAAGCAATTTCTTTGATGATGGATTCGTTGTTGATTTGACAACAGACAGAACTACATTTTCTGGAAATAGTGTGGATCAGAGTGGAACATGTATAACATTTACTGGAGCTGTAAACGATTCGGTTATTACAAGCAATTATTCTCTTGGAAATATAGCATTCAGTAGTACGGTGTCTAATTCTACAATTGGTGAAAATACTGCTGAAGGAACATTTTCTATAGCAGATTTATTAACATTAAGCACTGTAAATGCTAATACCATATCAAGCACAGGGTCTTTTGAACAGATTACTGAAGCAACTATATCAAACAATACGTTTGGTGGCGATGTTGATGTTACATCAACTGTTTCTGGGGCGACAATATCTGGAAACATATTCAGTGGCGCAACTGATTCGTTAGACTTTGCTAACACAATTACTAATACAGTTATTGAGGGTAACAGGCTCGATGCAGAATTAGAAATCAATGGGCAAATTACTGGGTGTACTATCAGTGGAAATATTGTAGAAGGAATTACTGATGTAAATGCCATTATAACAACATCAGCGGTTACCGGAAATACATTTGTGGGCGCATGGGATGGTGCAGGCGTTGCAATAACATCTTCTAAGGTGGGAGGAAATGTATTTGGGAGTACAGTTAATGTAGAGAGTGTTACAAATGTCGTGTGGAGTAATAATAGACACGCAAATTCACTTACATTTCAGGCTAATTCTGGTACTGTGGTAACTGCTGATAATCTCAATCTTTCAAACAACTTGTTTGAGGGTACTGTAACAATTAGACATGCTAGTGGGGTAATTAACAATGCAACCGATTCGTTGCGCGAAACCTCAATAATTTCTAATACATTTGCTCTTGCTAGTGGGGACGCATTGGTGATCGGATATAGCGCAGATGACGATCACATTTGGACTCGTTCTTTGTTTATGAACAACTGTGGCACAGGAGATTTTGAATTTTATGGATACACTCCAGAAAGCGCTATGAATGAGATTCATATTATTGGAAACAATATGAATGGTGGACTTAACTTCACATTTACTTCTGGCGATATAGATAATCCATCTGGTCTTGGTACCGACGAGCATATGATAGCACTAAACTTCTTCACAGGATACAATATAACTGGAGCCACATGGACAGATAATCCTGATAAGGCACTCGGATGGGGCAAGACAGATTCAACTGGCACCGTTACAGCGGAGGCCACCAACAGATAATAAAGTAAGTATAGATTTTGAAAGGAGAAAGTAATGCAAGCATTATTAGTAGCACTGGGTAACAAGTATTTTTTGTGGGCCCTAATAGTAATTGGCGCACTCGGATTTTTTCAAATGCGAAGTTGCCAAAATAAAGAGAATGAAAAAATTCAAACTTACAATCGGCAGTTGCAAGGCCAGTTGTCCGATATGGAAAGAGAGCTTCAGGGAGCAAACTTCAAACTTGGCATTGCCAAATCACAATTGATGACACAGAAGGATTTGGCAGACAAGCTTAAAGAAGAAAAGGAAGAAGTCGACAAAGATTTTGAAGCTTTCAAAAAGAAACATGATCTTATAATTAAGAGCAAAGACAAGACTATTGCCAAATTAGAACAACAAATACATGGCGGAGATACAGACGTAAGTGTGACGCCGGTCGATGACGGCACTGTTGTAATATCGCCTGATGAAAATGGTTGTTCTGGCATCGAAGATCGGTGTGTAATTAGTTACAGTTGGCAAGACACTTTAAAGAGATTCAAACTTACTGATCCAGACATATTTAAAAAAGACAATGAAATATTTGAGTCTAGTCAATTATTCAAAGTCTATGGAGAAATCTGGGAACAGCAGGATGGGTCGTTACAAATCAAGCGTTTAGTTTTGCGTGAGGTTTCTCTGGGAGAGAGCGGGGAGTATGAGCCGATTCCTGGTGGAAAGGCTGATATAATTGAATCTAAATTTGATTATCATAATCCTCCAGAGCTAGATCTTGAAGAAAGCTTTTGGGATCTTTTCAAGCTTCGAGCAATTGCTGTTGCATCAATTACAGCATTTCCTGATGGCGGAGAAAACAGGCTTGGCTTGGGTTTAGAATTTTTTAACTGGGAAGGACTGGGAATCAATACACATACAGCTTTCCATTTTAAAGATGCAGAAAAGATCGAGCAGAGATTGGGAATTGCCTACAACCCAAGACTATGGGATGTAGATCTTAATGTTGGAATAGGCATATCGGTTGGAACACCATTTGCGCATATGTTCCAAGATTATTCAATCAATGCAGATTTGATATTCTATCTTAACAACTAAGGGTGGTTAAATGGGCAGGTCATCTTATCCTGGACAACTCGACTCGGATGTGGAATTACCGTATGTAGACGACAATATATCTGAGATTGGTGGTGATGCAATTAATTCATTGCGTGACGCCATTATGTCTATTGAAGAAGCTATTGGTATAATGCCTCAAGGTAATCTTTCTGATTTCGTTACCAGAATTAATCGTGTTATAGATCATAACGGATATATTAAAACATCGGCGCTGGCTGAAAAGGGATTAGTGACTCTGCCTATTTCTGACACACACATTGCGTATGACGCAGGAATAAAAGAAAGTAAGCTTGATTTAGATTATCCTACCGCGACACTTTACGCAAGATATGATTCAAACTTGACCGATATTGATGCGATTCGGACAAGCCTTAGTGCTTTTGCTTCTCGAACAATTAGTCACTTTGGTGGGCTTGGAGATCGACATGATGGATATCATATCGATTTAACTACTCCAATTAGATCCAGTGACGATCTTGAGACAGCTATAAATGTATTAAATAATGCGTTTACAGATCATGAGGGAGGAGATGCTTCCGCACACGCTGCAAGTAGCATTCGTGTCAATAATGAATTTCAAAATTTCTCTGCTATTAATGTTCAAGATTCATTAATTGAATTGGATCGACTTGGTGCTGGAGAGGTCGAGAGACATCAGGACCAATTACACACAAATGCTGTAAGTTTGAATGATCAGGGAGAACAAGGAGATCAGGGGAACCTGAAAGAAACCGTTTTAGCTAGTACTATTTTTCAAACAGAAACTTCTAAGGCAACAAACATTCTTCAGGTTATGCGACCAAATGTTGCGCGAGTGACAAGCAAAAATATGGACTTGCGTGCTGTGCGCGCTGGAGAAAGCCACATTTTGCGCATTCAGGCCGGAGGTGTTAATAGAGATCCGTTAGATGTTAATTTGACAGCTATTATACCAATTGAGGATGTAGACACACTTGTTGCAGCGATTAATATTACAGCACAAGGGTGCGAATATCACTATCCTATTTCTGCATATAATACTGGTGGGAAACTTACAATTGCCCACAATATTCCTGGTGATGAATTTACAATTCAAATATTAAGTAACAATGATTTCCAAGCAGCTAGTGCGCTGGGATTTGGAGACGTTGTATCAACAGTATTTACATGGTCTGGAGAAAGTCATGCTGGCTATGCCGGTGGTTACAGAATTAAAGATTTAAAACCATTGATAAAGGTGCATTACAACCATACTGGTAGACCACTGAGCCTTATATCTCCTGGGCTAGGGGATCTTTCTGAATATGGCCTTACTGTTGGAGATGAAGGTCGTGTACTTTGTAACATTACCAATCATAGTACAACCCCTGAGGATAACGGAACGCATTATATTTTAGCGTACCCAAATAGCGAATCATTTTCTATCAGTGCCGATATTCAAAACGGAGAGTTTGATTTAGAGGTAGTTGGCGATGCTGTTAATTTTAGAAATAGTGCTAATGGGGAATTATATGATATTTTTGTTGAACATGATGATGACGGTTATGGTATTGTAACAAAATCTAATCGTATATCTTATGGTCCAATTGGTGGTGTAAGCCTTAGGACGGTTAGCAAAGATTTTCCGACCGAGAATGTTGAATGGGAAGTGAGTGGGTCGAATAGCATTCGTATATATGAAAACGGTTCAGATGGCGTACCAACTACTATTCCAACAGGTTTTCAGGGCCCATTGGAAGTATTTTGTTATGACAATAAGAATAGTGCAATATTTGAGGTGCACGGGGCACCGAGCAATCGGCGCCGCGATCTCGATGTTGCCGAATTCAGTGGTACAAATGATAGGCTATATGTCTCATCGGTGCATTACTCTGGTAACTTTGGGTTATATACTCTAAAATATGTTATGGACAAGAGGCAGCTTGGTGGTTCGCCGGAGTCCAAATCGGAAGATGTTTTGAGTCCTGTTCCGCTTCAAAATGCTTTAAAAGATCTTCGCAACAATGGTGTGTTGCGTGGTCTAGATATTATATCATCTGACTCTAGTTCTATTAGAGTTCGTGGTGGAAAAGTTCTTGTCGATGGAAATGTTATAGATATTGAAACACAAGATATTGTCGTAAATGAATTTGGGGCGGCGTCAAGATTGTTGCTCGTTGATAATAGTGGAAGTTTTATTATTAAGAGTGAATATGATTCTGGATTTGCCTTTGCCGATTTAATTAGTGGTGATGCCTATGGTGACACAAGAAGCGTTGCTATAATAGCTGAATTTGAAACAAATGGTTCTGCCATCGATGGATACCTGCTTGATCGTAGGCTAATGTTGAATAACATTGACAAACGATTAATAGACACAAAGGCCGAATTAGAATTTAAACTTAATGAAGTAAAAAGCACAATTAGTGGAAGCATGTGGGGCTTTACGGTTGCAAGCGCATCCGGAACCGGCGATGGATATCTTGCTAGTATCGAGGTTGGTGACAATAATGGGTTTACATATATACCATCTGGAGTTGGATGGTGGGACCAAACAACACTAGATGCAAGAGGGTTCTTAGGGGGCCAGTCTGTTATAGTAGATCGTAGATTTGAGTTTAGTGATCCGGACACAATAAATACATCTATATTTAAAGCACCAGGTCTTACACATATTAATATTTATGTTGAGGCAATGTATACTGGCAATCGTGGCGGGCCATTTGGTACCAATGGAAGTGTTACTGTGGACCTTGGTGTAGCTGTTGAAACAGGAATAAGCAACTATGTCGTTGCAGAGAGTTATGCAACTGTAAAAACTATACCATTGGGTGTATTGCCATCTGATATAGTTATAGAAAGATATGTTGCATCAATACCAACTAATCAATTAGGATTAACCGACAATACGATGTTTGATGTTGTTCCTCGCATTCGCATTACTAACTCTAACTATGTTGATGGTGGAACCGGTGATGATCCAGAACCCACGATTCGATTTGATCATATACGCATTGTGACATCTAGTTATTCTATAGCTGGACAAATAAATGAAGAAGACGGTGCTAGTTCACCTCTAGCGTCAACCGTTGGTGAAGTTTTGTAATAATTTAAAGGGAAAATCATGACTACTTATCCAGAAGCATTTGATACTGATTTGGAATTACCGCGAGCGACGGACGATGTCTCAGAACTTTCTGTTGATTATATTAATTCGCTTCGTGATGCTGTAATTGCAATTCAGAAAGTTATTGGCCTTGCGCCACAGGGACTGAAATCCAGTCTTACAGAGCGTGTTAATATATCTATTGATAGCAATGGAAGGATCAAAAAAGCTGCTCTCGACGGAATCGGGCTTGTTACGTTACCAATAACCAACATCCATGTTGGGCCTACGGCTGGCATTTTAGAATCTAAATTAGCACTAGATTATGGTACAGCATATCTCAAAAATCTTATGGATTCTATGCGGATTGACATGCAAGGAATGCTTTCTGGTTTAGCTATTAACACTGATGCCGCAAATTCCCATTATCTTGGTATTGGAAATTTTCATGATGGGTACCATATCAAAATTAATAGCGTTGGAAATTTTGGTGTTGCTGGACTAGAGGCAACAACAATTGGAGGCGCGGTTAATGAAATAGGCTCTTATTTACTATCTGGTGATGGCACAATAGAACCTCATATTGATTTAGATCTTCCGTCTACCGTAAAACATGTTGCTAGCACCATATCTGTAGACTCGTCAAATTTTACAACAATAGATAGAACGGCGACCAACGTGCAGGCTGCATTAGATGGTATAGACTCTAGCTCTGCAGTTTTTGGTGCATCACATTTGGACACATTTCATGCTAGTGGAATATTAAAAGAGATTAGTTCTGGAACATATTATAATCCTAATCGATTGCTTGTTGGTCCAATTAAAGGTGCGTATTTTAGCGAGGGAACATCTATTGTAGCAATACCTGGTATTACATCTTTCTCATCTTTAAATATTAGAACAGGAGATATATTGCGTATTCACGAACACGCGAGTGATGCTGTAGATATTGTTGATGCCGGTACATATCAAATACGTGCGGTTGGTCCACTAGAAGATGCAGACACTTTGGGGGATCTTCCAACATTAGAGGAAGATGAGGTTGCTATTTTTCATACCTTTATTGAGAGTCGTGCTACTGATGATGAAGTTTGGGTTAGTATATATAAACCAGCATCTGAGACTAGTGAAAGTGCGCCATTAGCATGTACGGTACGAAATAATGAAACAATAGTTGATACTATTTCTATATTACAACCAAACGCTGCTAGAGTTGTAAGTATTGGTCTCAATGGTGCTATTTTAAACTCCGATGGATATGAAATTCATATTAAAGCCGGAATTGGAAATGGCGTTATACGAGAAGTTAGGGTGCCCAATTTAAACAGAGAACGTCTTGGAACCAATCAAGCTGATCCTGTTAATTCAAAAACTATTGCAGAAAGAATTAATGCGTATTTGTCTGATCCAGATCTTGGACACCACTTTCCTGTCACTGCATATCGTATAGGTAATGAGCTGGCCATTGCGCACAATTGGGTTGGCCAAGACTATACACTAACTATTGAAGACGGCTACACTGGTGACTTTGCACTAGGGTTTGATGCGTATGGCGCAAATGTTCTTGGACAAGAGTTGGTTGGTAGCGAAGGACATGATTTTATAATAAATGGATTATCATGTGATACCGTACGTACCTTGTTCGATGGTTATGCAACAATAACAGAAGATTCTGATACACTGATACTATGGTCAGATGGGCAGATGATTAATCCGCTACGATATGGTATTAAGGCTGGCTCTGTTATGCATGTCTCAGGCCATCATACGCACGAGGCAAATGGAAGCTATACTCTTCTCGCCGCGAACGAAGCAACTGTTTCAGTTTTCACCGCAGAAAAAATTCCATGCTCGTTGTCTCCATCAACAACATTTAATGTTAAATTTACTGACGCCGATGTTCCGCTAACACCACTTTTTAGCACCGAATATGATCGCGGATTAGTTCAGATTCATATAGATTCAAGTGGCAAAACAATGTTGCACCAGCGCATGACATATGGCACGAATCTTGGTGCTGGTATAGAAGTCATAAATATATCCAATGGCTTTGCAGAAGGTGCAACAACTATTGTGGTTGGCTTCGATGGAGATATGATTGTCTTCAACCTTATGGATGACACATTATATGGCGAAACAATTGAGGTTCATGAAACCTTCCGTGGCACTTTTAAATTATATCATCCAAATGGACTGGACTATCTTGTTTTTAAAGTTTCATCTAGTGTTATATCAAGTGGAATTGAAACCGTATATGTTAATGCTCCCATTCCAGAAGATGAGGCCATATTACTATGTACTGCGCACTTTGATAGCGGACTATCAGTAGATAATTTAATTGATAATCGATTGTTTGGTAATGTAAGTGTTAATCAAGTAAGAGATGATTTTATCGAAATATACAGCCAACAACCGGTTAAGGATCTAAGATCTGATGGCGTTGTTCGCGGTTTTGATATTCTTAATGCTATGTTTTGGGATTCCATCTCTAACATGCAAGCCGTTCCGTTAAGGGGAGGAATTGCATATGTAAATGGTGTTAGAGTTGCGGTAGAAACACAAAAAGTAACAATACAATCATATGATCCTGACGGCGACTTAGTTGCGCAAACTAGAAAACTAATTGCTATAAATGAGTTCGGCTCTATTCAAGTTATTAATGATGAACTTGGTGAGGTGTTGACAGATGGGTATAATGCTAGCGCTGCATTTGGCAGAATGCTTCCATTATATTATGTGGACATTGTCGCTGGCGGAATTGAAAAGGTAATTGATGTACGAAGATTTATAAACAATCTAGACGACAAGATAGAAATAGTTGTGGATGAAACAAATAATGTTGTTGGAAACTTCAGAACCCTTGAGGGAGCGTTGCTTTTTGCCGATAAATATCCCGGCAGGGAAAAGTTGACAATACGGATTATTAATACCGCGTATATTGACAGCCCAATTACAATTCCAGATGGGGTATCTATTATTGGTGGGGCGCCATATGGTGGTGAAAGTAAACATCAAATTGTCAATTATGCTGTTGAAAGTGAACATTATTTTATAACATTTAGCGGAAATAACAGATTGGAAAATATTGAAATTATCAGTCCGCTGGTTAATCTTAGTGGCTCTTTGGCATATATTAATGGTCCCAATGTAAATGTGGAATACTGTTTGTTTAGATTTGGAGAAGAGATTACTACAAACAGCGAAGATTTTGCAATCGAACTCGGACAAAATGCAACATATAATATTCGTATAGTTAATAATAAAATTGATAATGTGTATTCTGGCATCATAAGTAATTATGGAACAGAGGACTTGTTGATCAAAAACAATATTATTACAAATGTATCTGGTACTGGCGGAAATGCATATGGTATAAGGGTTGGATCAGGGGCAAGATCTGTTAAAAATATTGTGATTGAGGACAACTCGATTAGAATCCCAAGTATTGCGTCTGGTACAGACCTAAGGGGAATATCTATTGATATAGCGTACGACATGGATATTGTTAGACTCGCTAGAAACAACATTATACATGAGGCACAAAACACTATGACCAATGGTATCCGTGTTGATATCATAGATGGGTATACTGGAGTGATCGACAATTTGTTTATATCTGACAATGTTATCGATGGGATTAAACTTGATGACAATTATGTATATGGAATTTATGTTGCAAACACAAATCAAACTGTAATTGATGGAAACAAACTAAAGAATGTCGGAGTAGATGATGATAATCGCACTGATACCGCAATTATTAAAGTTGCTTCTACATTTGGTTTTGCAGAAGTTACTAATAATGTTTTAAAGGACTGCAATATACTTCGTGGTATTGAGGTGGAGACACAGGACCAAAATTGTCGCGTTGCTATATCTGGAAACACTGTCGAAAATATAGGAAAGAATGCTCATTATATTCGTGGTAGTTCTGCGGGTTCTTTGATTTCAAATAATATTTTAGTTGGCCCAGGTAAAATTGGAATCAGGTGGAATGGATCAGGTAGTACAATTACCGGCAATCACTTAAGTAGACCAAATACATTGGCCATTGGTGATATAGAAGATGATTATGCATTTGAAGAGTACGCTATATATGCTCCGACAAGTGATGTTGATATTACAAATAATACTATTACTGGAATGATATTTGATTATGGATCAATTGGAATTAGTAACGGTGGAGCAAGCAGAAATAGACTTAAAATATTAGACAACACTATATCTGGAAGTCTTATGCGCTATATTATAGAACTCTATGGCTCGGATCATATTGTTAATAACAATAAATTATCAAACGATGCTATCAAGTTAAATGATGCGACACAAGGAATTTTATTACAATCAGTCACAAACAGTTTGTTTATGGGAAATTCTATACGGGGAGCAATAACGGCTGGATTTTATTCAACATACACTCCTGCTATGAATCTTACAATAGTAAACAATGCAGTTATTGCAGAGACATTAATTAATGGATCCATTCTGTTAAATGGTACAACTGAAGACTGTGTTATTATGGGTAACAGATTCCCAGATGGATCTGTTATGGACAACGTGATAGGGTCTACGCCAGCCATTGGTGACTATAATACAAATCTAATTGGAGTTAATTATGGATTACAAGATGTAAGAGGGATTCATGCATGTCATGGCGTTACCGCATATGATTCTGCCGGAGCGGCTGATTATTCTGAATATCCACATTGGTTGTTTAAAGATACAAATGACTATTGGGAAGTAAATAGTGAGAATACTAATGAGGCGCGACATTTGTATTTTCCAATCACAGATCTTCCAAATGGTGCAAAATTAGATTCCGTACAAATACAGGGTAAAATGCCGACCAGTGGCGGAGGAACACTTCAGGCCCAACTATTTAAACGTAGTGTAAAAACAGCAGGACTCACGGTTACAGCAATTAGTACCTTAAAAGACATGTCTAGTGCCACTGGTGAGTTTGGCAACGGGCTTGACATTGGTCTTGTTGAAGTATCTACATCTGGGGGTGAAGTGATTAATTATGCTGAAAGTAATTATTATCTAGAAATTATTCATATGGGATTAACTCCAACGGACCCAGAAAATATTAGAGTGTACGGTGTGACTATTAATTTTACATACTAATAAAGAGGAGTAAGGTATGGAAGAGAGAAGCGGGATAGATATGTTAGAGGAAGTATTGAGGCGACTTGATACTATAGAAAACAAATTAAATGTGCTAGACCAAAATGTGAAGGCTATTGCCAACAGTACAAAGATGGCAGATTTAATTAATAAGGCATCTGGAACATCGTTAGATGGTTTTGCTCGTGCTGTGCCAAAAAAGCTTATAAGTGCCAAAGAGGAAGTAGAAAAGATCCGTGAGGGCTTTAAGCATTTCAAATTTGAAACATCTGATGCGGCAAAGGCGAAAAGTGGCAAAATGCTTGCTCAAAAAAATAGAGGTGTTCCTGGCCCAAAAAACATTATGGTTCAAGGAAAAATGATAGTTAATGCTGATGATAAAAGTATTCCTTTACCAAGTGTGACGGTAAAAATATATGACGAGCAAGACAAATTGGTGAAAGAAACAAGGACAAACAGGGCTGGCCATTGGATGAGCCAGTTGCCACCGGGCAAATATGTAGCCCTCTTCGAGGGCGAATTGCATGGCAAAAAGCTCGTTCCACAGAACAGAAATTTTGAGGTGCCAGAAAAACTCCCAGAAGGTAAGATAAATATTGAGGTTTCTTAATGGTTTTAACCACACATCGCGTTATTACGGACATATTTAATCTCGAAAATGTCGTCTTACAGACCGGAATGTTGCACAGTAAGAACATTCTAATTGACATTTTAAGGGATATTTTTGCCCAAGACAGGCAATTTAAGTATGTCAGCGATGTATTTGGATTTCCAAAAACACCAACACATCTTGGTTTAGACCCATCGGCAGGGTTAGATGACAGCGAAACTACTCGAATTTTCATAGGAAGTACGTATAGATACGACGTCAAGTTCAACCCATCTATTATTATTAAAAACACCGGAAGCCGATATGTGCCAATATCTTTTAATCAGAACTTATTATGCGTTGTTAATAGGCTGGAAAAAATAGTCGATGGATATGGAAATAGTTCATCTATTTATACACCGGCTTTTAATACGCTAGTTGGTGCGTGGGATCAGACCTATGAGGTTAAAATCATTACAGAAAATGAAGTAGATAGAGAGGAAATAGCAGATATTGTTCAGGTTGCACTGATGGGCACAAGGCGCCTGGAACTCCAGAAAGCTGGCGTTTTTATTAAAGGAATGTCAACTTCTGGTGAAACAGAACAACCATATGCTAATGATTTCCTATATTCAGTATCAATTAATCTAGATGTTAGAACGGAGTGGAGAGTGCACATTCCGATATCAAATATTACAGAAAGAATAGGCTTATGCCTAACATTCAAGACTTTAGACGGGGAATCAGTATCCGATGCGCTTTCAGTCAATGAGGCGATCACGGTTGCTGCCCTACTTTAGGCTTAAAAGACAGATAAATCTATCAATATTTACATATTAGATATAGACTGAAGTATATCTATATTTAGGTAATTCTATGTTTTTTAAGCTATTTACAAAAAATATCGAACAATGAGAGGTTGCTAACATGGCCAATATTCCAGGACTCGCAGGTTATAACCAACCAGGCGTATTTTCCAGAGTTCGTACCATACGACGAGCTATTTCAATCCCAGGAGGACTGCGGATCCTCGCTATTATAGGTCTGGGAGAGGCAGAAGAAACAGTTGTTCTGACCGCTGAAGGCAGCGGCTTAGACGGTGTTAATCCAGATTTTGCTGCGGCAAACGCACCAGACGGACGACATTTCGTTCTTGCCAAGACAAATCTAATCGAAAAAAGGACTACTTTGAAGCTCAATGGTATACCGTTAAATGGTATGGAAGACACTATTGATACAAATCCGTTCGATGATCGGTATGATTATCGGATGGAGCCCTTGACTGGTAGAATTGAGCTACAACGTGCTCATCTAGTTAGTCAGGCAGGAATGTATGCTCCACCAAGCGCAAATAACATTGGTGACGGCAGCATGTCTACCATTGAACTTATTGACGCGAATGCTCCAACAGAAACTTGGACATTCAGAGCGACCAGTGTTATCAGGGATGCGTATGGAGATCCCGTACCTGGTGTTACAGTATTTACTGCTATCGGATCTGAATCAGGACAACCAACTGATGCGTATGGGGCTCCAGTTGTGTTTATCAGCGATGGCGTTTCAAGAGACAACGGGATCTTAAGAGTGGCTATTACTGAAGGAACTACTGCTTTTGATCGTGGCGACCGATTCACTGTTAAAGTAGAGAGCGGCGTCTTAAGAGTAGGCGACTGTCTTGAAGCTAATTATATTGCGACCGAAGATCTATATGATCCAGAATTCTTCGTAGACGCAAACGCACTTTATGCCAAGCATGGATTCCCATCAGAGACAAATACATTGTCACTAGGTGCATCAATGGCGTTTGAGAATGGTGCATTCGGA
>Ga0209536_100006620_pt1 | contig 17649 bp, 18 predicted proteins | sample DeeMarSeWOR28_12_FD_187461 | JGI IMG/M metagenome (GOLD analysis project Ga0209536, IMG submission 187461) | Marine sediment microbial communities from White Oak River estuary, North Carolina - WOR-2-8_12 (SPAdes) (version 2) | ecosystem: Environmental > Aquatic > Marine > Intertidal zone >... | reverse complement strand
GATACATTGGATTTTCTGCGTAAAAAGGAAAATTATATTGCTGCATTAAACAATCTTGTGGTCCTCGCCAACAATCTTAAAAAGCACGCCAATGATCCGATAGACATTAAATTTGGAAATCCGGACAAAACAACTATTGATCAGGTCATTTTCAATTATAACAAAACCCTTAACACTCCTTCCCTGGTTGACTCTACATATTTGCATGAAATGCGGATTTTCTACGATTCAAGTAATACGGCATGGTTTCAGGATAATGTACATCTGGCCGCTGCTCTTGCACTATATCGACAAGGCATGATGTCAAAGTCATTTGAATTATTGAATCATCTCGCCATTCAAAACCCCGAAGGAGAATATTTCAGCATTTTGGGGAAGCTAGCGCTTTTACTGGATGCAGAAGGATTGGCGATTGATTACTTTAAAAATGCCTTTCAGAATGGACACCTGGAAATAGCCCCGGAACTGGCATTTGCTTATATGGAAGCCGGGGAACTGAACAAGGCCAATTTTATCTGGGAGCAAATACGGATGAATCCTGATTCAGAAAATGCCGGTTTAGCCACAAAAATGATAGAAGTTATTGGCGCAAATGATGTAGCATCGATGATCAATGTAGACGTTGAAACGCGATTTTCTTTCCTTGCCTACAGGTATCACGAATTTGATCTGGAAAAACTTGAAGGCCTGGTCTTGACTTTTGAAAGTGAAGACCTCCAGGCTATGGGTTTTTTGCGATTATTTAAAGCATATTTAGAACTCGATCAGCATCAGAAGGCGTACAATATATTACAGGAGATCGGTCGGATAAATATCAGCAGAGCGGATGTATTGGATGAGATAAACCTGGCGCAGTGCCAATATGCATACCACGTAAATGACAGTGAAATTATGCTACGCTTGTATTCCAACTTAAAGAGTGAGCATATCATGGTAAATAGTTATCTGGAATTATTCAAAAATATGGAGGAGACTATCACCATGGGTAAAGAAAAAACACGTGTAAATTTTGAACAGCTGGGGAGAAATAATCCCTTTTTCGAACCCGGTGTCCTGGAATCGGTCAAATATTTTAATGAAGAAATTGGGGATCCGGACCTGGCGTATGAGATTTTATTGAATGCCGTAAATCTAAACCCATTCTCCATAGAATTGAATAAAGCCTATGCCCTGCAATGTCTTAAAGTAGGATTGAAAAGCTACGCATTGGATACCAGGGAAGAATTGCGCTCCATGATGCCTTCTGTAATGTTCAGGACATTTGAGCAGGAATTCAATGCAATAATGGCAGAGATTGAATCAAAATCTTCAGTTTGGTAGTTAACTTCCTGTAGCAATGATTTCTTATGCAATGATTCGTTTAGGATTCTTTTTGTTTTTTAGTGTAGTATTGTTTTTCGGGTGCTCTATCTCAGATGATAATGGGCAGTCAATAATTGACAAAGCCATTCAGGCGCATGGAGGGAGTTTATATGAAAACAGCATTATCGAGTTTGATTTTCGAAATCGTCATTATGTGGTGGAAAGGGATCATGGAATTTTTTCATATCACAGGATATTTCATGATTCTGCCGGAACATATCATGATATATTGAATAATGATGGATTTCAAAGATTTTTAAATGATCGTGAAATTGAAGTGGATGCCGAATGGGCAAGAAGGTATTCAAACTCGGTAAATTCAGTGGCTTACTTTGCCCTACTCCCGTTTGGGCTCAATGATCCCGCAGTAAATAAAAGCTTCCTTGGTGAGGAAGAGATCAATGGTGACAATTATTTCAAAATAAAAGTCACGTTCGATCAGGAAGGTGGCGGAGAAGACCATGAGGATGTTTTTGTGTACTGGTTGAATAAAAATAATTACAGGATGGATTATTTCGGATATTATTATATCAGCGATGGTGGTGGTAGCAGATTTCGTGAAGCAATAAATCAACGCGTAGTAAATGGGCTATTATTTTCGGATTATCATAATTATAAAGGGCCGGATGATTTAATAGCTGTTGAGGAAATGGCAGAGTTATATAAAAACGGCAAATTGGAGAAGCTGTCGGATATCAATCTTGAAAACCTGGAAGTTAAAAGGTTCGATTAGTGCACATTTCCGAAAAGCGCCGTTAAAAAATGATTGCTTCCGCCGAACAAATTTTTATTCCTCTTGTTTAAGAATATCGTATTAATGATTAAACAAATTTTTTTTACGTTCGATCAATTCTTTCAATGAGGAATCACCAAATAGCTAACATGCTTAAAGTATTCACATTTACTATTTTAAGTTTTCTTTCTGTCCATTATGCAATAGCGGAAGAGGAGAATCTGACAATCCATGGATTTATTTATGATAAATCAACAGGTGAAGTGTTGATTGGAGCCACTGTATATGTAAAAGAGCTTAGCACCGGAGCCCAATCCAATGTTTATGGCTTTTATTCACTAACGCTACCAGCAGGGAAATATACCCTTGAATATCGATACGTTGGCTACCTGTCAGACATACGGGAAATTGATTTATCTGGAAATCAGGAAATAAACATCGAATTAGCATCAGCAGATGTTCAATTGCAGGAAATTGTCATTGAAGGAACGCCTGATGATTACAATGTCACCAGCACCGAGATGAGCACAGTTGAATTGGACATAAAGACTATTCGTAAGGTACCTGCTTTTCTTGGGGAAGTGGATGTAATCAAAAGTATTCAATTGCTTCCGGGAGTCAGCTCAGTAGGGGAGGGTGCCTCAGGATTTAATGTCCGAGGCGGAAGTGTAGGTCAGAACCTTGTACTTCTGGATGAAGCACCGGTATATAATTCATCCCACCTACTTGGGTTTTTCTCCGTATTCAACCCGGACGCAGTAAAGGATGTGAAATTGTACAAAGGAGGTGTGCCCGCAAGATATGGAGGAAGAATTGCTTCAATCCTGGATATCCGGATGAAGGATGGCAACGCTAAAAAATTTGGTGTTCAGGGAGGAGTGGGCACAATCTTTAGCCGGCTTTCAGTCGAAGGTCCTACAATCAAGGATAAAGGTTCCTTTATTTTGGCGGGAAGAAGATCTTACATCGACGTATTAGCAAGGCCTTTTACTGATGTATTGAGTGACGGAGCAAAGTTAAATTTTTATGATCTAACGTTTAAGACCAATTATAAATTCAATCATAATAATACTGTCTTCCTTTCTGCATATTTGGGCAGGGATAATTTTTTATTTGATAGGAACCAGGGATTCTCCTGGGGAAATCAGACGGCAACCATCCGATGGAACCATCTTTTTGGAGACCGGTTGTTCTCTAATTTTACTACCTTCTTTAGCGATTATGATTATTCATTAAGATTTGGAGAAAACGAGCTGGATAAATTTGAATGGAAGTCTCGAATCCGTACAATAAATTTTAAACCTGAATTTACCTACTTCATCAACTCTTCAAACGAGCTCATTTTTGGAGGTGACCTGATTTACTATAAGTTCAATCCGGCCAATGCAATCGGAGTAAGTAATGGACAAGCTGTTGACATCAGCCTTGAAAAGAAATATGGTTTTGAATCTGCTATCTTTATTGGAAATGACACTAAATTTAGTGATGCAATTTCCGCCCAATATGGACTTCGACTCACTAATTTTCAATACTTAGGGCCGGGAAATGTCTACGAATGGGAAACAACAGAACCTGGTGAAAGAAAGGTTTTGGTTTCTTCAAGTCGTGCGGAGAAATATGAATCCATTGCCAGCTATACCAATTTGGAACCAAGGGCTTCTGTTAAAATTCAAACCGGGCCAATGACTTCATTTAAGCTGAGCTACAACCGGATGTCGCAATATATTCACCTGATTTCCAATACTACTGCTTCTAATCCGCTGGATGTATGGCGACCAAGCACCAACAACATTCAACCTCAGATTGGTGACCAGTACGCACTTGGCGTATTCAAAAATTTTGGTCCAAATAATGATTATGAAGTTTCTGTGGAAGGCTATTACCGAGATACAAAAGACCAGATTGAATATATAGATGGGGCCGACATACTGATCAATGAATATCTGGAAGCCGATCTATTGAGCGGGATCGGACGAGCCATGGGAATTGAGTTTTTTTTGAAAAAGAATACCGGAAAGCTTAACGGATGGATAAGCTATACCCTTGGTAAATCGGAACTTAAGGTAAATGGGATCAATAATTTTGAGTGGTATCCAGCGAGATTTGACCAGCGGCACAACCTGAAGGTAGTTGGGTATTATGAACTAAACCCAAGATGGACGTTATCTGCGAATTTCACTTTGTTAAGTGGTACACCTACTACGTTCCCGACAGACCGGTTTACACAGCAGGATTACCTGATACCCTACAATGCCTACGATTCCAGGAATAATGTGCGTATTCCCACGTTTCACCGACTGGATGTTTCAGCAACGTTGAATGGCAAGAAGTATCGAAAAAATGGAAAAGAAAGGAAGAACCAGGATTATTGGGTATTTGGGTTTTACAATGTATATGCCCGACGCAATCCATTTTCCATATACTTTTCGCAAGGGACAGAACGTCCTTTGATGGGTGAACCCATTGAGACATTTGCCACCCGTGTATCAATAGTCGGAACTATTATCCCTGCAATTTCCTACAATTTTAGTTTTTAGTGAGATGAAAAATATAATTAGATACATACCAATGCTCTTTGCAATCACAACATTTTGGTCGTGCGAAGATAAGATAGAAGTGGAACTGCCAAAAGCTGATCCAGTGGTCGTGATTGATGCCTGGATAAATAATAAGGCTGAAACGCAGAGTATAAAGGTACTGAAAACCATCCCCTATTTTGAGAATTCCTTTCTTCCGGGAATAAATGAGGCATTGGTGAGTGTTGAGGATATGACTGAAAATATCATTTATTCGTTTGAAAAGACCTCTGAAGATGGAACCTATTCATGGGAGCCGACAGCATCTCAACCCAGCTTTGGGAAGATTGGGAATACCTATCGTCTGACTGTTCAGATGGGCAACGATATTTATGAAGCTTTTTCTTCCATGAATCGTGTTCCGCAAATCGACAGCATCAGTTTCAGGTTTGAGGAAGGGAATGAATTTTTCCCGGACAGCTATTTTGCCGGAGTTTACGCTACAGATCCTGTCGGACCTGGAGATACCTATTGGATAAAAGCCTGGAAAAATGGTGAATTTTTAAACAAGCCCTCTGAGATCAATATATGCTATGATGCCGGTGGATCGCCTGGTGCTGTTGTTGATGGAATTCCATTTATTCAGCCTGTCCGGGATGGCATCAATCCTTTCGACCAGGATGAAAATGATGATTTTATACCACCATATTCGCCCGGCGATTCCGTGTTTGTAGAAATACATTCTATCAATTATGACTCCTATGTCTTCCTTAATGAAGTTGCGATACAAACCAATCGACCCGGTGGATTTGCAGAACTTTTTGCTCAACCTTTGGCTAATGTATCTTCCAACATTTTTATCGTTAATGAATCACCAAACATGACAAGGGCCATCGGCTTTTTCAATGTCGCTGCAATATCCTCGCAAGGAAGAAAGCTCGATCCCAATAACCTGCCACCAAAAGATTAAAGTGATATAAGTCATTTAACTTACTGGTAGACCATATTAGTTTTATGGTTTTAATCATCTATGGGAAAAGTAGATACCTTGCAGGATATTCTGCATACAAGATGTCCGAAATGCAGGAAGGGAAATATGTTTCAGCACAATACGTTAAATCTGCGTATGATGCTTAAAATGTACAGAACCTGTCCAAAATGCGGGCAGGATTTCATGCCTGAACCGGGATTCTATTTCGGAGCCATGTATTTCAGTTATGCGATCAATGTCGCCTTAATGGTCACTTTTGGTGTAGCATTTGAAATTATCTTCAATCCTGACAATACGCTGATCACACTGGCGTCAGTGTTTGTTCCGCCATTTCTGCTAGCTCCATGGAATTTTAGAATCTCTCGTGCGATTATGTTATATGTCCTTGGTGGAATAAAAAAGGATGAAAATCACTAGTGTAACGCGTTAGCCAAACCTGGAAACTTTATCCAGGCTCTCAAAATTCAGGATTTCAATTTTTGAACCATCAATTTTTATCAATCCATCCCTTCGGAATTCTGATAGAATACGAATCACGTTTTCAGTTGACATATCGATCAATTCGCCAAATTCTTTTCGTGTTAATGGCAACTCAAATTTGGTATTATGATAAATATCTTTTGAAAAAAAGATAAGCAGATAGGCGATCCTGCCACGCAGTTGTTTTGAACAAATGTTAACTCTGCGGTGAATGATCTCGTCCGATACCTGGCTGATTTTTGCCAGCACATCCATGGCAAAAAGTCCATTTTCCTGGATAATCTTTTTGATGAGATGAATATCAATAAAGCAAAGCGTCGATTCCTCCAAAGCGGTCAGGGAGTATTGATATGTATCGTGGGAGAAAACTGTTAAAAATCCAATAAAGGTCTTTGGTTTGGAAACGCTGATAATATGGTCCTTTTTATTAGGTGTTTTTTTTGAAAGCTTCACTAAACCTTTCTTCAGGTAGACAAATTCCTTGATCTCGCTTCCCTCTTTTAAGATTTTTTCTCCCTTTTCAAATTTTACTTCTTTCTTGGCACCATCCAGTTCCAGGAGTTCATCAAACTCAAGTTTTTCAAATAACAATGATTTAAAGGCGCACTCGGCACACCTGGACGTATCTAGTACTTCTGCCATATCAGTCTATTTTTATAAACAGTATGATATATATCATGTCAGGCTCTATTCCTGATATATATCATATCCATCGGATTGATCTCCGTCTATATTGCCACGTAATTTGTATTAGAAGTTAATTACAAACAGACTTAAAAGTATTAAAATTTTAGTTGAGGGGAAAATTATCCGAGTTGAATTAAATAAATGATAAAATGAAAAGATTGTTGATATTAGGAGGTGGGACTGCCGGTACGATCATGGCAAATAAGATGCGAAAAGATTTGCCAAGAGATGAGTGGGACATTACGATTGTCGATCAATATAAAACCCATTATTACCAGCCTGGTTTTTTATTCATACCATTCGGGATGTACAAGGAGAAGGATGTGGTGAAACCAAAAGGTGATTTTTTCCCAGCGGGCACAAATGTCATCTATTCCCTGGTAGATCGTATTGAAGGGGAAAAGAACCAGGTATTGCTGGATAATGGTGTTGCCATAAAGTATGATTACCTCATTATTGCCACCGGAGCTAAAATTGCTCCGGAAGAGACACCAGGCTTAAAAGAAAACCTGTGGCACAAAAATATTCATGATTTCTATACAATCGAAGGAGCAACAAACCTCGCCAGATTTTTTAAGACATGGCAGGGTGGTCACCTGGTGATTAACATTGCGGAATTACCCTATAAATGTCCTGTAGCCCCATTAGAGTTTGCCTTTTTTGCTGATGCTTTCTTTTCTGAACGAGGGATGCGTGATAAGGTAAAAATCACGTATACCACGCCATTGTCAGGAGCATTCACAAAACCACGGGCTTCACAAATGCTCGGAGGATTACTGGAAGAAAAGAACATTGAAGTAATACCGGAATTTTATGTGGAAAGTATTGACAATGAAAAGCAGGAGCTTGTTTCCTATGCCGAGGACAGGATCCCATTTGATTGCCTGGTGAGTATACCGACCAACATGGGAGATCCTATGATTGAGCGTAGTGGATTAGCCATGGACCTCAATTTTGTGGATACAGACAGGAACACCTTGCAATCCAAAGCGTTTGAAAATGTATTTGTGATTGGAGATGCAACTAATTTGCCAACTTCAAAGGCAGGGTCTGTTGCACATTTCGAAGCTGATGTGCTACATGAAAATCTCATGGCTGCTATAGAAGACAGGCCTTTTACTGCGAGTTTCGATGGTCATGCCAATTGCTATATTGAAACAGGTTACGGAAAGGGAACACTTATCGATTTCAATTATGACACGGAGCCTTTACCTGGTTCATTCCCATTCCCTGGATTAGGGCCATTTGGCCTATTGAAAGAAAGTAGGATGAATCACTATGGAAAACTGCTTTTCAGGTGGATCTACTGGCATATTTTGATTAAAGGCCGGGAGATGCCAATCAGTTCGGAGATGACAATGGCAGGTAAAAAATTCTAATCATGGGAACGACAGAAACATTGGAAGTACAAGATCAGATCAATGCGATAAACCGTAAACTGGATATTGTTTTGGAGGAAATCACCATACAGCGACAAAAACGTCAGGAAGTAGAAGATCTGGTAACAGACCTTTCCATTATAGGGAAAGACATGTTCCGGGCAAGTGTCGATGAATTGGACCATGCAGGCGTAGAAGTTGATGGGGAAGCATTGAAGAGTTTGTTCTTTAAATTGCTTCGTAATGTAGGCACTTTGAATGATCTGGTGGAAATGCTGGAAAGTGCAACGGATCTTGCCAAGGATGCGGCACCTATCATTCATCAAATGGGCTTACAGGGGATCAGTCAAATGAATGAGTTGGAGAAAAAAGGATATTTTGATTTTATCAGGGAGCTTTTTAAGGTGGCTGATAATATTGTGACCCATTTTAGCAAGGATGATGTCCGCATGCTAGCGGAGAATATTGTTACCATCCTGGAGACCATTAAGAACCTGACACAACCTGAAATGCTGGATGCGATGAACAATGCAGTGAGCATTTACAATAAGATTGAAACCAAGGATATCAAGGAATATTCGATGTGGAAAGCTTTTAAAGAAATGCGAAGTCCGGAGATGCGAAAAGGCATTGGTTTTATGATCACATTTTTGAAAAACATTGCTGAAGATTCAACACATGCTTCAGTAGATAATAAATAAATTTTAAACATTTAAATACATATAATTATGTCAGTTGTAACAATTGCAAGTCAACAAGTTGACGTGAACGAAGAAGGATATTTAACGGATGCTTCTCAATGGAATGAAGAAGTTGCAAAAGCGATTGCAAAAGAAGAAGAAGTGGAGCTTACAGAAAAGCATTTTGAGCTGCTCAATTTTTTGAGGAAACAAAGTGAGGATGGAGTTGATATCACCATTAGGAAAGTAGGGAAATCAGGAATTGTGGATATAAAGGGATTTTATACATTATTCCCTAAAAAACCTTTGAAAAAATCCAGCCGGATTGCTGGAATTCCCAAACCATCAAGCTGTGTTTAAATTTTTGAACTATTAAAATGAATTGTCATGAATGAAGTTGAAGAAGTAACTGTAAAGGCTAAAAAAGAGGAAAAGAAACCTTTGGAGAAAGTCTGTATAATTTGCGCGAAAGGGGCATTGGAAGATGTGTATGCTGCTCTGGTTATGACCAATGGCGCAGTAATGGAAGGAATTGAAGCCCGATTATTTTTTACATTTTTTGGTCTCGAAGCCATTATAAAGAAAAGAATGAATAAATTACATACCGGGACTGTAGGCAACCCTGCCATGCGTATGCCTGGGGGTTTGCCATTCCCGACCATGTTAGGTGGTCTGCCAGGTGTTGAATCCGGTGTATCTGCCATGATGAGAAAACAAATGGATGATCTTGATATACCTCCGGTGGATGAATTTTTGGATATGATCACCGCTGGTGGTGGTGAAATTTATGCCTGTAAGCTTGCTTGTGACATGTTTAAAGTTGGCATGGAAGATTTCAATGAAAATGTGAAGGATATCATCACCATTGGTGAATTTTATGAATTGTGTGATGGTGATCGAACACAAATAATATTTACCTAGCCGATGGGTAATATGAAGAGGATAAAAGGCCATCTTTTCAGGTGGCCTTTTTTATTGGTATATTTTTATCCTTGCGGTTGACTTTTTTGAAGCACGCTTAGCGGGCAGTAATTTTTTTTGGAGACGATTAATTAATCTAATAGATTGAAATCTATCACAGGGGCTATACCTGATTTATTTCTTTCGAATGTTGTATCAATTGGTGTATTGTCATTTGTAAAGCCACAGTTTTTCAAATAAAAAACATTATTTTCTATTCCACACGAATAATCTAATCTGTTTCCTTTTCTGGCCGTATTATCTGCAGTAAATCGAACTTGATTTATTTCGTGCCATCCACTCGCATTATGCACCCATTGGTTATTATAAATTCCTTTTCTATCAAAAACGCCCTGATCGGGAATAAAATTTTCTAAAAATGAATGCAATCTAGTCAGGTACGTACTGGTCTTGGGTCTGCTAAATTGAGCGATAAGATTCCAACTATTTTCCTCCGGATGGTAAAAATATGCCGTGTAAACAGTTTGATTATCAGCAGTTGGCCGTGCCCCAACAAGAAAGCCATAATTGATATCTGGTTTCCAGCTGAATACCTTATAACTTTGACCGCCGGAACCTTCATTTCCAAATTCGCGTGTGGTAACACCGATGCCTTTTTTTAATAGTCTAATTTTATATTCCTCTGGTATTTCAGATGGATCATCTGTTTTGAAAGGGCTCCAGATAGAAAAAAGTATCCTGCGTTCGGTCGGGGAGTTCACCTGTATACCGAAATAACCTTCTCCAAAACCATTTGCCATAAAATAGGATCCAATTACATCCTGACCAGAAGGAATCATTAATTCGCTGTAAAACCAATCTATGTTGTTGATTTGACCAGGGATCAGGTAGTTCAGATGTGCAGAAGGGCCCCTTCTGCCCCAATAAAAATCGTCTTTAATAAATATAATTTCTCCTTCATTTACCTTGCCGACTAAAATATCATTGATATCAGCATAGATTTCTCCTTTTTTTTCAAGCCCTACGAAGTCAATAGAATAATATCCTGCATTATCTATTTTAAAATTACCAATATGAATATCCTTGAATTCGGTTTGTTTAACCTGCACCTCCTTTGATATATGATTAAATAAGACCCGGATGGTAGCATTACCTCCTTGTATTCTTGCGCTTAGACCCAACGATATTTCCCCTTTTTCTTTGATATATATGTATGTTCGGATGATGTGGTCACTATTATTCCAGTTCCGCACTCCATCAGAGGTAATGGTGGAAGATCTTTTGATATACGTTTCCTCGTTCATCAACCATGCATTTCCTGATGTTGGGACCCGAATTGTATAAGCTTTTTCCGTTGAATTATCACCATAACCATCCGTGCATACTTTATTAAAAACTAATACTGTTCCAAGAAGTATGATGTATATATATAGCGGCTCATATTTTAATCGATTTATGGATAGGGCAATGGCTAGCATTAGTAGTTATGGTTTCACAATGATATTTGTGGCTATTCTGCAATATAGTGTTTATAAAAAGTATGCCCAATATAAGAATGAGACTTCAAAAGGGAAAGTGTATGAGGTGCGTTAGGAATTGCCTCAGTGCTAGGTAGTACAATTATTTATGCTGTTAGTGGGAAGGGTTCCATTGGTTTTAACGTGTTCATAGATCCAAATAGTAAGGATAACTCAGATTACCAATCCGGATAGCAAAGCACTTATAACCTTGATATCTTACCTGGATGGTTTCATGTAAATCTGTTCCAGCAAATGTAATATTTTCTCCGGAGGCATTCTTACGGTATAATTTGCTTCAACATGAGCAGCCTCAATGATCGAATCCTTATTGATAATGAATGTCGCCGGTACGGGAAGAGTTTTTGAACCATCACCATTTAAACGCGTCAAATCCCGTAGCTGATGATAATCTTCGCCAGGATCAAACTGTAGATTGTAGGCTTTTATTACCTGCTGGTCCACGTCGCTAAGCACCTCAAAAAGGAGATCATTTTTTTTCGTTATTGATAGCGAATCATCTGGTTTTTGAGGACTAATTGCCAAAATGGATGCACCGTAAGACTTAATTTGAGGCACATGTTTTTGAATTTCGCGTAGATCTAAATTGCATATTGGACACCATTCACCACGATAAAATTTTACGATCACGACGCCTGATTTAAGACATGCGGATAAGGATATTTTTTTACCGAATGCATTTGGCAAGGTAAAATCCGGCGCCCTATCTCCCACAGATAATCCTTGAACATGAGATGCATTGGCTATAACTAACTTTTGGAATTCCTGTAAATTATTCATGGAAAATACAATGAGTGCACGTTAGTAAAATGACTAATTTAAATTTTCAGGTCTTTGAAAACTATTGAATAAAGATAAAGTAAAATTCTGCATATTATTCTTTAATCTCTCCAATATACGTGACACCTGCTGGCTGGAGGGCAGAATTGTGCAATTTTGGGCACTGAGGAGGAGAGAATTAAACTGGTGGCTTAGTGCACAATTTCGTATGTAATGCCCTCCAAATCTTAATAAAAACAGCATAGTAATCAGGGCCATATTCCGGATATCATTATGTTGGTTAACTATCCTTGCCACAATTTTCTACAACTCATTGGAAAGACGGTCAACTTCAGGACGAGATGCTGGTTTAAATGCGAGATGATGTATGCCCCAGGTTTCCGTCGATTGATTGTTTCATCTATAAATGCTCTTCTTGGAGAGGTATGGCAAACAATAATAATGGATGGGGATATTTCACGACATGAAGATCATGCTCATCTATTACAACGCTAACTTTGTTTGTAACAAGAAATCTAAAAACTTATCCTAAAATGGTTCAGCAATGTTCATGTTCTTTTGAGTTATCACAATGGCTTACAGCAGGCAGAAGAACGTACGTTTGGGGCATAGATGATATTTGTTCATGAACCTTTCATGATTTCGTTTATTATTTCCACTTGATGTTGCACCCGATGCTGGGGACCTGGTTTTCTGATACTTTTCCACCGGATAAGACAGCCTCAAGCGCGGCTCTCAAATCTTTTCCGGTAACAGGGATATCATTTTTTGGTCTCGAGTTGTCCAACTGGCCACGGTAAACACATTTCAGATCCTTATCAAAAAGAAATAAATCCGGGGTGCATGCTGCATCATATGATCTTGCCACATCCTGGCTTTCATCGTATAGATATGGGAAGGTATAGCCGACTTTTTCTGCCTGGACCTTCATGAGCTTGGGGCTATCTTGTGGGTAGTTCTCTACGTCGTTGGAGCTGATGGCAATGAATGATACACCTTTGGGTTGATACGATTTGGCAATTCGCACCAATTCATCATTGACATGCAGTACAAATGGACAGTGATTACATAGAAACATGACCAATGTAGCATTTTTGCCTTTCAGTTCGGAAAGCGACAACGTTTTTCCGGAGATTGTATCAGGTAGAGTAAATGAAGGAGCGATTGTGCCCAGTGGCATCATCGTAGAAGGAGTTGCAGCCATTTTGATATTTAGTTTATGCTCTCAAAATTATTGATTTATATGTAAAGAGAAAATTTAATGAGGAAGTAGCATTCACAGTTTATATCAGGACCAGATTAGATCATGAAGATTTCGAAGGTTCTATTAGGTCCCATAGGTTTCCATAGATATCTTCAAAAACTGCAACTTTTCCATAAGGCTCATCAGATGGTAACCTAACGATTTTTATACCCTGTTCCAGGAGGTTCTGATAATCACGGGTAAAATCATCGGTATGAAGAAACAAAAATACACGACCTCCGGATTGCCGGCCAATGTACTGTATTTGATCCTCATCAGACGCTTTTGCCAGTAAAAGGTTGGTTCCATCAGTACCGTTTGGCCTTACCAGCACCCACCTTTTCGTCTCACTTATTTTTGTATCCTCAACCAGGATAAACTTCAGTTTCTCGGTGTAAAACCGGATGGCTTCATCGTAGTCTCTCACGATTATGGCAATATGGGCGAGTTTTTGCATCGGATGGGGAGTATTTTATTTGTCATTGTTTCTGAAGACGAATTTTAATCCGGACCAGTCATCATCTATTGCGTATACCTTAACATCTAACAGGCCATTTGCCAACCCTGTTGTCCGTACATCATTTTCATTAGGATCCTTGGGGAGATTTGATTTGCCTTTGGGCCAGGATATCCAAAGCATCCCATTTTTCTTCAATTTTTTTTTAAAACAAGGGAAATTCGTTGCCGATTGATCCTTATTTTGGGTGAATAATTGAATAAAATCCACTTGTTGGTTTTCGTCGAGTTTTAAAAACCTTACATTTTCAGGCCATTCACCAATCAGCAGATCAAAGTGATCCGGTTGGTCTACAAGTAAAATTTTATCCCAGGTTTTTATGCCACGTTTTTGTATGATCGGAGTGGAGGAATAGCCTGCCATGGTTAATTGACTAATTACTTAAAGTCCAAGCACCTCAGTACCCTGCCTGAAGAAGATATCCCTTGGAATACCAGCATTATTTACCCTGTCGAGTGCTGCCTGCAGCTCGGGGCCGATATTTCCCATTTCTTCAAAAAGTTTCGTGACACCTTCATAATCCCCATTCCCTTGTAAAGTGAGTATCTTCTCAGAAAGGGAATTCATCGCATGTTGAAAGTTATCGATGTTCACTGAGTAGGTGCCGGTTGCTTCGTCAAAGCTGAAAGCATTCATCGAACTAAAATAATTGAAGCGGATCATGTTGGCTTTGCCATGGGCGCTGGAGGCTCCAAACCGAACAGATCGGAATATCCCAGCCATAAAGGTCACATAATAATCCAGCAACTCACCTTCTATTTCACCCAGCTCTTGTAGCCTGGTCACCATGTACAATCCCAGGATATCTGCTTTGCCCTCTTCAAGTGCAGCACCTTTTTCTAGCAACGCCTCGCGTACTGTACCTTTCCCGTTAATGGTGTTTTTAATGCCCAGACCATGAGCAACTTCATGGAACATGGTGTTGGAAAAGAACGCATTGAACGTGACATGCTTTCGCTGGTTGTCTGCAATAAGCACATCTGCCATTGGTGCCAGTATTTTATCATATTTGGCCTTGATCGTATTTTTTAGCTGCAGCCTCCGTGAACCCTTGGCAAGCTGTACTTCCTCGTCATTGGGCAGATTAATGGCGATGGTTTTACTTCCAGCATTGCAATCACCGGCATAATAAACGACGTCATAGGCATTTAGTTCTGAATCGGTTCCGGGTGTTTCTTTTTTATAAGAATCAGGAACAGGTAGGCCTTGCTGAAGATCAGGAAGGAAGGCTGCATATTTGGAAAGCTTTTCACTCCAGGATTTATCTTTAATTAACACATAGGCTTCATGAGCAGCCCGGTAGTTGAACAGCTGATCCTCATAAACCTCAATAGGACCTACCACCATTTCAATGGTGTTATCTTTCATGTCCATCCATGCCATATCACTGGGCTGGTAATTGTCGGTAAGTAAGGCATCTGCCCGTAAGATCAGGTAGTTTTTTAATCCTGCATCTTCTGCCAGGGCAGCTGCATCAAGTAAAAGGTCAGAAGCCTTTTTTATTTCTTCAGAGAATCTTTCATGATAGGGGATTAGGTAAAGCTCGCCGTTTTCATTCCTGCTTACAAATGAATATTGTCCCGCCTTATCGGGGTTATCCCAGGTTTCAAATTCTTCTTTGGTCATATCAGCGGGATAAAATTGAGCGCCGGGAGATTTGGGTCCAATTCCAGGTATAAACGGTTCATTTTCCCGCAACCTATCCCACGGGCCATAATTGATCTCCACATATCTTTTTTCTGCTTCCGTTTCCAGGCTTCCCATTAAAGCAGTTTTATCTCCATAGGCTTCCTGCCAGAATAGGTCATCCATGATTTTTGCCACCTCGATAAGGATAGGGATCATTTTTTTCTGATTTTCAGAAAGAATCGAGATATCCGTGGTCAGGGTAAATTCTTCATATTCATTTGCTTTTACCTCAACTTCACCTGGTGTTTTATCGGATGTGTTTTCTTTGGTTTTTGTCTGACATACAAAAATCAATATTGAAGTAAAAGAAATCATACAAATTATAAAAATTCTCATTGTGTTTCTTGATTTGTTTCAAGGAGCAATTTAATGACATGTTTTCGATAAAACGGCGGACGGATGATTTTTTTTAGAAGATCAATTCCCAGTATCCAACATCAATCCAATTGTCGAATTTATAGCCCACTTCCCTGAATTGACCGATTTTTACAAAACCGAGTTTCTCATGCAACGCAACGCTTGCATCATTTGGAAGTGCTATGCCACCGATAGCGGCATGAATATTCTTATTTCTCAATTGGTCGATCAATTCCTGGTATAATAAAGTGCCAAGACCATTCCCTTTGGCTTCATTCCTCAGGTATACAGTTGTTTCCACAGAGTGTTTATATGCACATCTCGATTTCCATTCACTGGCATAGGCATAGCCGAAAATCCGATTATTTTGTTCATATACGATCCATGGATGTTTTTGTATGGTTTGTATGATCCTGGATCTCATTTCCGCTGTAGATACTGTGGATTCTTCAAAAGTAATGATCGTATTCAGTATGTAATAATTGTAGATCTCGCAGATCTGTGCGGCATCCTCAGCCTGTATTTTTCTTATCATGTATTTGGTTGAATTGAATGAATTCTTTTCAGGTTACAAAAATATCAAGAATCCCAAATATTCCAGCACCAATGATCAATGTCCAGGAGATCCAGTCTTTAAATTCATTGTTCTTGTGTTTGAGATAAGCCAAGTGTAAAAACACGTGAATGACAAAAAATATGTCCAGCCAAAAAATCAGTTCAGATTGATTTTCAATAGATTTCAGTGTCCAAAACAGCGCAATCAATAGTGGGAAATGAGCGAGGATAAAAATCCTGAAAGCCAGTGGTTCTTTCAATGAAGACAAACCTGGAAATATCCTCCACTCCCTGCACCTGACTGCATCCATTTCGTGGATTAGCATAAAAGTGAGGCCGATATTGAAAAGCAGGCTGTTCATATTTCAAAAAAAAATAGTAGCGAAAATAGTTTACCAAACCAGGACCTTAGCACCTCGAATGTGTTTTTGTTTCATAGAAAGTAACGCTTCATTGGCCTTTTCAAATGGATATAATTCAACTTCCGGTTTGATTGGAATTTCAGATGCCAATTGCAGGAATTCCTCCACGTCCTTACTTGTAATATTGGCGACACTTTTGATTTCCTTTTCCATCCAGAGGTGGTCCTCATATCTGATATCCAATAATGCCTGTTGATCTGCAGTTTCCTTTCTGATGGCATTTATCACCAGTCTGCCTGAAGGTTTTAAATGAAGTAGTGACCCGACTACCGTATTCCAAACTGGGGTGGTATCAATGATTGCATTGGCCTTTAAAGGAGGTTTATCCGTTATATCACCGGCCCAGTGGGCGCCGAGTGAACGGGCAAATTCCTGTTCTTCCCTGCTCCTGGCAAAAACCAGTATTTTTGATTCGGGATACTGGTGAGTTGCCATCTTCATAACCAAATGTCCTGATGCACCAAATCCTGTCAGCCCTAATGTCTGGCCATTTGTAATATCTGCCAATCTCAGTGACCGATATCCGATAGCACCTGCACAAAGCAGTGGGGCGGCCTCAGCATCTGAAAAAACCACGGGAATGAGATAGGCAAATTGTTCATTAATTACCATGTATTCCGCATAACCACCATTTTCATCTCGGCCGGTTCCCAGGAATGATGCACACAGATTCTCCTGGCCACTTTTACAAAACTCACAAGTTCCGCATGCCGAAAATATCCAAGCCACACCTACCCTGTCGCCGATATTATATTTTGTGGCTCCATGGCCTGATTTTTCTACAATACCAACTACCTGG
>Ga0209536_100006619_pt1 | contig 17650 bp, 16 predicted proteins | sample DeeMarSeWOR28_12_FD_187461 | JGI IMG/M metagenome (GOLD analysis project Ga0209536, IMG submission 187461) | Marine sediment microbial communities from White Oak River estuary, North Carolina - WOR-2-8_12 (SPAdes) (version 2) | ecosystem: Environmental > Aquatic > Marine > Intertidal zone >... | reverse complement strand
AGATTACGGCAGAGTTTCATATCCCTTTCCTGTTCATGACCTATTACAACATTCTCTACCGGTATGGGCTCGAAAAATTCATTAACCGTGCTTATGACATAAATATACAGGGCTTTATAGTGCCGGACCTGCCGCCCGAAGAAGGCAGGGAATACCTTGCGCAGGTGAAAAGCCTTAACCTGGCGCCTATCCAGATCTTTGCACCCACATCTTCACAGGAACGCATGCAGCTCCTGGCACAGAATGGCGCAGGCTTTATCTACTGCGTGGCCCGGCGTGGCGTGACCGGCAAAAAAACAGACTTTGACGAGGATTTCAATGCCTATATAAGACGCTGCCGCAAGGCAACAAACCTGCCCCTGGCAGTCGGGTTCGGAATACGTTCCAGGGAGGATGTGGATTTCCTTGCAGGAAAGGCAGATATTGCCGTCATAGGGACAGAGACCATCCGCCTGGTGGATGAAAAGGGGGCCGAGGCGGTCGGTCCATTTATTGCCGGTCTGCGCTAGGGATAGCCGGAAATCTCAAATTGAATCCAAGTTCCGTATTCTTCAGCTTTTAAAGGGTTGCCAACATGTTACGGAGTGACCAAAAACCATACATCGCCTAGTCCTTGACCAAAGGTATCATTCGGGTACTTGTCATTCTTGAAATAGTACAGGGGCATGTTTTTGTAGGTCGTCTGCTGTCTGCCGTCACTTCTTGTCATAGTGGAAAAGTCACCAGGTTCCAAACCATCTCCTACTGCAGAGCGATTAACATAAAAAGGCGGCCAGTTAACAGCACATCCCTCTATGCAGTTACTCGTGTTTTTCCCGTCTTTGGCGAAAGAGTAAAGCGACATACCATTGCCATCGGCCAGGAACTTGCCAACCAATTCTTTTTCCATGATTTTGACGCCGATCATTTCAGCGGTCCTTGCAGGGCTTTGATCGAAAAGTAAAATGCCTGTGGTAAAGAAGCTGCAAATAATTAAAATCAAAAAGGTGAAAAAGGTATTCATCATGCTGTTTGTCTCTTGGAATTAGTTTTCAGATGTGCGATTACATTTTTATAAATTTAAATATGTCTTCTGGGTTTTGTCAACGGAACGACTTTCAACTGTTAGTTTTAGAAAAGAGTAATGATATGTTAAGCAAGGGATCAACCTGACATTACACCTTGACCTGATAATGAATTAAGGTATTATTCCTCCCATTTCTGGGAAAGCAGTTTGGTTGGAAGTTGAAATGGTGCCTGGTCAATGGAGCAGACTTCCCGATAAAGAACAAACGGTGTTATGTGTGGAAAGTTCAGGCAAGGAGATCAAAATGACAGCAAAGATCAATGAAGAACTTGGCACAACAGAGGTGAAATGGAACCTTGCAGATCTATACAGCGGGTACGACGACCCGCAGATTGAAAAGGATATCGCTTTTTGTGAAAAGGAAGCCGCAGCTGTTAATGGGCAATATGCGGGAAAAGTAGAAACACTGGAAGCAGGGGAGCTTCTTGCCCTGGTTGCCAGGCTTGAGAGCCTTGAAACACTGATGGGCAGGCTCTTTACCTTTGCCTTTCTTAATTTTGCCACGCACACCCATGACCAGCAGGTCGGTGGTTTTCTGCAGCGCATGCGTGAAATCGGCAGCGCCATCGGCAAGGAAACGGTTTTCTTTGAGCTGGAATGGAACAAGATCCCTGAAAAAACGGCGGAAAACATACTGCAGAATGAGGAGCTTTCCCATTACCGCCATTATCTGGAAAATATGCGCAAGTATGCCGAGCACCAGCTCTCACAGGTTGAAGAGAAACTGCTCCTTGAGCGGGCTCCTGTTGGCCGGGGCAGCTGGACCACCCTGTTTGAAAAGGTTATGGGTCATCTTAAATTCGGGGAAAAGCAGCGGGCGGAAGAGGAAGTGCTCTCAGACCTGTATGACCCTGACCGTGAGGTGCGCAAACAGGCAGCCCAGGAAATGACGGAAGGACTGCAGAGCCAGTTGCATATTCTCACCCATGTCTTCAATACGCTCTTGGCAGACAAGATGATCACAGACCGCCTGCGTAAATATCCGGGCTGGATCAGGTCCATGAACCTGGGCAACGAACTGGAGGACAGGACAGTCGAAGTGCTGATAAGTGCAGTAAAAGGGCGCTACGATATCCCGCAGCGTTATTACCAGGTCAAGAAGAAAATGCTCGGGCTGGATGAACTGTTTGATTATGACCGCTATGCGCCTGTGCCCCATCTGCCGGGCAAAAAGATTCCCTGGCCTGACGGGCAAACAATGGTCCTTGAAGCCTTTGGAAAGTTTTCCCCCCGCATGGCTGAGATAGCAGGCTATTTCTTTGGCAAAAACTGGATCCATGCCCCGCTGCAGGACGGCAAAAGGGGAGGGGCCTTTGCCCACCCCTGTGTGCCTGAGGTGCACCCTTATGTGCTGGTCAACTATACCGGCAACCTGCGTGATGTTTCCACCGTGGCCCATGAACTGGGACATGGTGTGCACCAGTACCTTGCCGCCGGGCAGGGATATTACAACAGCAACACCACCCTGGTGCTGTCAGAGACCGCCTCTGTATTTGCTGAACTTCTGGTCTTCAATTCCCAGCTTGAAACGCTTGACAGGAAGGAGGAGCGAAAGGCCTTTGTCTGCCAGAAGCTTGAATCCATATTTGCCACGGTATTCCGGCAGATATCAATGAACCGTTTTGAAGACAGGGTACACAATGCCCGAAGGGGACAGGGGGAACTCAAAACCGAAGAGATCACCGACATGTGGCTGCAGACACAGCATGAGATGTTTGGTGATTCGGTCACATTGTCTGAAAATTACGGCACCTGGTGGTCCTATATCCCGCATTTCCTGCATACGCCGGGCTATGTCTACTCCTACGCCTTTGGTGAACTCCTGGTGCTGGCGCTTTATGCCCTGTATAAAAAGGAGGGAGAGTCTTTTGTGCCCAAATATCTGGACCTGCTGGCAGCCGGCGGCAGCCGGACGCCTTACGAACTCCTGGTGCCGTTTGGCGTGGATCCGGATGACCCGGGGTTTTGGAATGACGGCCTTAAAATTATTGATGAGATGCTGCAGCTGGTGGAATAGTTTGCTGCGAGTATTTAGACTTATTTAATGATTCGGTTGAGCCGGAAGAATTACTTATAGCGCTATGCTTGCTTCTGTTGCTGCTTTGTTCATTGCATCCGGTAGCTCCTTCTGTTTGCCGGCAGGTTTTCTCTGCACATTGGCAATACGTTTTTCCTTTTGTCTGAGGGTAAAGCGGCCCAGCATATCACGCAATTGGGCGATATAAGTCGTCAATTCCTCGGCGGTCGCCGCCGACTCTTCGGCATTAGCGGTATTCTCTTGGGCCACTAGGTCCACATGGCTCAATCCTTCATTGACCTGCGCGATACCTTGGGCCTGCTGGTTTGAGGCTACCGCAATCTGATCCACCAGTTCATTCACCTTGCTGATCCCGGCAACAATCTCATTCAAAGCCTCAGCTGTCTGGTTGGCTATTTCACTGCCTCGCATCGTCTTTTCTACCGATCCCTCGATAAGGGCTGCGGTTTCCTTGGCAGCTTCAGCGCTTCTCGCCGCCAGGTTGCGAACTTCCTCGGCCACCACGGCAAAGCCCCTGCCGTGTTTGCCGGCCCTGGCCGCCTCTACAGCTGCATTTAAAGCCAGCAGATTGGTCTGGAAGGCGATCTCGTCAATCACCTTATTGATCTTCGAAATATTCTGTCCGGAGGTATTGATCTCATCCATGGCCGCAACCATTTCCTGCATCTGGTTGTTGCCCATTTCTGCCGCTCTTTTCACATTATTTGCCAGTTCATTGGCCTGGTTGGCGTTTTCCGCATTGGTCTTAGTCTGGGAGCCCAATTCGGTCATGGAGCTGGTCATTTCCTCAACCGAAGCCGCCTGTTCGGTAGCTCCCTGCGACAGGGACTGGTTGGAATCCGATACCTGAAGGGCACCTGAAGATATCATCTCAGTCATTTCATAGATCTGCGTTACAAGACCGTTCAGGTTATTGACCATTTTTGCCAGGGCCTGGCCTAGAACATCCTTTCCTGATGCCAGTTTCACCTCAACCTTCAGGTTACCTGAGGCGATGATTTCAGCCAGCTCGGCCCGGGCTTTCAGGCCGTCCGCCATGTTGTCCAGGGCACTGCCCAGCTGTCCCAGTTCATCTGCGGATTCCATCTTCAAGCGATAGGAGAGATCCCCCTGGTCGCCGATGGCCTTGGCCAGTTCCATGTCTTGCCGCAACGGCTTTACAATCATTTTGCTGAAGAGAATAAAAATTATGACGCTTAATGCCAATAATCCAAGCAGGGAAAAGACTATGAATTCTAAGCGCAGCGCCCGGGACGCCTTTTGCTGTTTTTCCAGGGCCTGCGTTTTCTGCTTGCTGATGTTGTTGCTGATCTTTTCCAGCTCTTCATTCATCGCTTCTTTGCTGAGAAACAGCCTGATATTACCCAATGTTACTTCCTGTTCGATAATTCCTGACTCAATGACCCCGGAAATATCATCTACCTCTACTCCTTCTATTGCAATGGGATTATTGTCAGCGTCATAGAACTCCACACGGTTTATATCTCGGTCCTGGACCATATTGTTAGCGATTCTTTCCACTGCATCAAAATTATAATTCAGCAGCAGGCCGCTGGCTGTATCGGCAATGGTTGTCGCCAACAGCTTGCCCTTGGCCTGCAGGTTCGCTTCGTATGCTTCCTGACTGCGCTGCTGCTCTATCTCCATAGCGCTGATTAGCTCTGCCGACTGGCTTTGCATTATTTCATTGGTTTGAAAGATCAATCTGCCGGAGATGGCTGCCAGGATAATAACAATGACGAGGATAATGATTGTGAAAAACTTGCCGGTGATACCTACCTTGTAAGTCTGCATATCAGCTATCTTTGTAATTATGGTTACTTGATCGCCTTCACGCCGCCTTCCAGAAAGGCATAGTTGCTATACCCGTATTCTTCCAGGTAGTATTGCAACCAGCGGACCTGCTTGCCGACTGCGTCAATGATCAAAAGCTGCTTGTCCTTGAACTGGCCTTTTTCAAAAAGTTTGGTCAGCCGATCCAGGGGAATGTTGCGTAGAAGCGGTATGGCCGGGATCTTCTCCCGCTGGAAGGGATCCCTGATATCAATATTGACCGTATTGGGCTGTGCCGCTCTTGCCATAAACTGGTCGACAGACAACATCTTTGCCTCTAATTCACTTTTGGGGATGATCTTGTCCTGCACTGCCGGGGTCTTACCCATCAGCGTCGCCTTGTCAGGTTGGGCCATGATCCAGTCAAAGATGCCAGCATCATAGGCAAAGACATTTGTAAAGCCTGCCTCCCGGGCCGCTTCAGCCGCCTGGTAACTCTTGGCGCAGGTATGGCCGTTACAGTAAAAGGCCATGAGAGTGGCACTGTTTTTAGGCCGTATCTTTTCCAGGTCGCTGGCAAATGTTGCCTTTGCAATAGGTACATGGGCCGCCTTACTCACATGGGCAACATCAAACTCCATGGTAGAACGGACATCGACAACAATCGTATCGTCATAAGAAGCATTTAATTCTTCTGTGCTCATGATCTTAATGTCAGGGTAATTGGCACGAAGCGGGAAGCCTTCGGCCCCGATTGCCGATGATGCAATACATAACAATGCAATTATTAATACGCCCCTGAACATAAAATTACCTTTCATTGATACTCCTCCAGTGGTTGATTACAGTGCGTTATGAACCTCGTCAAGCTTGCCAACCCTGAAAAAAATCATTAAAAAATTAGGGGCTACTTCAAATAATTTTCATTATCCAGAAGAGCCCCTTAAGTTATGTTTGGTTGGTCTAGTATTTGCCGAACTCGAAATCATCAAGAACGATAAGGGGTTCTACTGTTTTTTTACGGGTTTTTGCTTCAGGCCTGAAAGGTATTCTGTTATTTCCGGAAGCAACATCTTCTTCAGCTTCCGGTTGAATCATTCGCTGTTTCCCGTTTTCATAATAGCGCCCGTAATGCTCTTCTCTTAACTTGAAGTTGGACAACAGGACCCTGAGTTGTTCTGCCTGGGCAGAGAGTTCTTCTGAAGCAGAAGCGGATTCTTCTGCATTGGCCGTGTTCTGCTGGGTGATCTGCTCTACTTGCCCAAGTCCCCCATTTACCTGGGAAATCCCCTGGGCCTGTTCATTGGAGGCTACGGCAATTTCCTCAACCAGATCACTTGCCTTGCCAATGCCGGCAACAATTTCCTTAAGTGATTCGGCGGTCTGATTGGCAATCTCCGTGCCGTTTTTGGCCTTGACTACCGAACCTTCAATGAGCTCAGCTGTTTCCTTGGCCGCCTCGGCACTTCTGGCTGCCAGGTTTCTTACCTCTTCAGCCACTACAGCAAAACCCCTGCCGTGCTGGCCGGCCCTGGCGGCTTCCACTGCAGCATTCAATGCCAGCAGATTCGTCTGGAAAGCAATTTCGTCTATTACCTTGATGATTTTGGAGATATTCTGTCCTGCATCATTAATATCAGCCATGGCATTAACCATGTTCTGCATTTGCATGTTGCCTTTTTCCGCAGCATTCTTCGCCTGCCCTGAAAGATGGTTGGCCTCATTGGCATTCTCGGCATTGGCCTTGGTCTGGGCCGCCATCTCGCTAATGGAACTGCTTATCTCCTCAAGGGAACTGGCCTGTTCAGTGGCACCCTGTGACTGCGACTGGCTGGCATTCGATACCTGAACTGCTCCTGAAGCTACCTGTTCGGTAGTTCGCTTTACCTGGCCAAGCACCTCATTGAGATTCTTAGCCATTCCTTTCAGGGCATTACCAAGTAAATCTTTCTCCGAAGCAAGCTCCACTTCAACGGTGAGATCCCCGGCTTCAATGGTTTTTGCAAGCCGGGCCTTTTTTTCAAGCCCGTCAGCCATTTCATTTAAGGCCATTGCGAGTTGCCCCACTTCGTCTTGCGCGCCGGTATCAAGCCTCTGGGAGAGGTCGCCGTCTCGGATAGTCAGGGCCAGTTTTACGGCATTACTTATGGGTCCAACAATTTTTTGCGTAATGAACAGCAACGCCATGGCCACCAGGAGAACCATGGAAGCAGTGATAAGCAGGCTGACTTTCCTTATTTTTCTGGCCGGCGCATAAAGATCGGCGGTTCCAGCACCTGTTGCAATTATCCAGCCAAGTTCCTCAAAAGTGGCAAAGGAAACCAGTTTTTCCATGCCATTGAAGGTGTAAATAATTTGCCCTGCCTTTGCCGCCAGGATCTTTTTGCCGAAATCATAGGTTGAAAGATCAAGTTTGAGGATATTCTCCTTATCCGGATGGGCAATAACAAGTCCTTTTGGGTTAAGCATGTATGCGTAACCTGTATTGCCCAACCGGATGGAATCGATAAATGTATTATTGAAGTACTCTAGATCTATGTAGCCTAACAATACGCCATTGACCGTATCATTCTGATTAACAGGTGCTGCAAGAACAAAGACCGGCTTCCCGCTTTTGCTGCTTTTTATGACATCTGAAAAGTTGATAGCGCCCTTCAGAGCGGCCTTGAAATATTCAGATTTAGCGACCTGCATATCACCCGTATTGCCAGAAGCTGATGAGGCTATGACATTGCCGTTTTTGTCAGCCAGGGCAATTTGCTCGTAATAAACGTACTTCTCTTTTAGCTCCGCCAATTCTGCATTGGCGCTTTTACGGGCGGCTTGCCCTAAGAAGCTGTCCTGCACTGCAGACTGATAGACATTTTGCCCGCTCCAGCTCTCAAAGTCCAGTTTCCTGTCCCGCATCCACAAAGAAATGGTCTTGACCGTTGAGTCGGTTGTTTGAGCAACGACCCCGGAAACCGATTCCTGGAATGCTTCTTTCGCTGTTATGTAAGACACGACCGTGGAAATGATCATGCCCAGGATGATTAATAACAGGGTTGGGATAAGGATTTTACTTCGCAAGCTTTTTGTCATGTCTATCACCGCTGTTTTTCCAGTTCAAAGATTACTCGATAACAGGGACTGCAGTTCCCCAAATTGACCATCATCTATTCGAGCACCGTACCGGCTACCTGGACGATGTCATAAGGAATCTCGAGGCCTGCCTGTTTGGAGAGTCTGAGATTGACAGTCACATCGCCGTCAATGTTTTTGGCAATGGGAATATCGGCCGGCGAGGTGCCGTCCAGGATCTTGAGGGCGCTGTTTGCAGCCCAGTGGCCCTGTTCCTCGGCGATTTTCAAGAAACCTAGGGAAACAAAGGGCGTGACTTCCTTCTGGAAGGTGCCGGTAGGAATCTTGGTATTGGCGCTGATAAATTCATTGGCCATCTCTTCATTCCAGCCCTTTATGCCGGCATAGGAGTAGAAGATCACCATGTCTGTTCGTCCCTGGAGAGCAGCGAAGCCTTTCTTGAAATCCTCGAAGTCCTTGCTGAAATGGGCATCGAGGTCATAACCAAAGACAGATTTAGCGTAGTTTACCACTTTGCGGGTGGTCTCGGTGTCATCTGCAATGAAGCCGATCCTGTCGCCTTTGGCAAATTTGCTGAGAATGTTTACGAGTCCCTTGAAGTCGTCCACCTCAATCATTCCGGTGACATTACTGGCCGGAAAACCATAGCCCGAGGCGTCCCAGTTAACACCGCAGAACACAAAAGGCAGGGAACCATCTTTGTAGTAAGGGGCAATCAGGTATTTGGAGGCGTTGTCGTCGGAGGCGATGACCACATCTGGTTTCCAGGATTCGATTAAGGCCTTGGTTTCCGCCGCGGCCTTGATCTTGAAATCCTCACCCGAATTCCGCTTGGTATCCATTCGGTGGATTTTCAATTGCGCCCCGCTCGGCTCGACAACCATTTTTAACCCGGTGGTAATCCCATCGCTCCAGGCATAGCCTTCGTGGTATGAATCTACGAAGAGAATTTTCTTGCCGCTGTATTCTGCGGCATACGATGTGACTGCCAGGAATACAAACATGTTTAAAAACATTGTGATTTTCACTAATTGCCTCATTTTGTCCTCCTTTTTATTCGTTTTGTTTTAGAAGATTGCCGGTGCTAGTTTCAAAATCGAGTTCTTTTAATAATTCCTAAAAACTTTCCACTTTTTCAGGCAACGTTCTCCAGTGTTTCGAGTTCCTCTTCATATAAGAGCTGACTTATATTCAGGATGATCTTTACATCCTTTCCTACCTTGCCTATGCTTTTGATAAAGCTGCTGCCGTTTTTGCCGTTTGTCTTTGGCGGCGGGTCGACCTGGGATTCGGGTATGTCCAAAACTTCACGCACCTCATCAACCACCAGGCCAACCGCCGTGTCCTTGATATCAACCACGATGATACAGGTTCGCGCATCGTATTCCCTGAAAGGCAGCTTGAAGCGGCTCCGTACATCCATTACAGGGACCACCTTGCCGCGCAGGTTTATCACTCCTTTGATAAAATCCGGCATTTCAGGGATCTGGGTAATAGACTGGATGCCGATTATTTCAGTGACGTACTGAATTTCAATGCCGAATTCCTCACTGGCCAGATGAAAGGTGAGATACTTGTCCTTCTGCGTATCCTCTTCTTCAAAGATGTCGTTATTCAGTTCATCAGGCTGGGTTGATTTTTCCATGATCTTGACCATATCTGTTCCTTCAGAAGTCACTGATGAAGGATTTCCATCATTTTGTTTTCAGGTTACTGTTCAACTCTGGCGGAATATGATTGATTGATTTTAGTCAGCACTTTACCCACCTCTTTAAAGTTGGAGTCGATGAAATCCAGATATCGCGGATAAAGGGAATAACCTGATTTTATGGTTTCGGGTTCTTTGTCCGAAAGCAAGATGATGACCTTGGTTTCCGTTATATGGCTGCACATCTTTTTCAGCATCTTGAATTCGTTTCGGCCGGTAATGATCAGGATAGTTACTGTTGCGTTATTTAGTGTTATCGGGCTGTTTCTGATTTGCCGGCAAAGGGTATCAAGCTTGTTAAATTCCTTTATGCCGGTCCCGGGGATTGCTTTTTCGATTTCCTTCAGCAGGAGTCGCAGATGCCCTGATTTCTTTTTTGCGTATATGAAGACTTCCATTTTTCCCGGGAATTTGGCTATTAATTAGGTTCCTGTTCGACAACGGTTAATGAATCAGCATTGTTTTATTATCAAAATCCATGCCACTTTTTTGTATATTTTAATAATTCAAGTTATTCCTGTAGGTTATAATAATAATGTCAGCGGCTGAGCATTTTTAAACGGACCTAATCGTCTCTTTTTGGCAGACAAAATCTTGCAAATAAAGACAAAATCTTGCAAATAAAGACAAAATCTTGCAAATAAAGACAAAATCTTATAAATAAAGACAGCAAATAGGGTTCGGTATTTAATAGAAAGAAGGTGCTAAAATGAATGGTTTTCGGAAGGGAATACGCGCATTCAACGTGTTATATGGTATTTTTTCAGGAGTGCGTAAAGTCTTGGTCGTGACAGCCCTGAAAGAAGACAGGCATCTTTTATTTTCCAACTGGTCACTGCCATCAGGTTTTGAAGATACCTGGTCTCAATTTCTTGGATCACTGTTTCCCGATATTCTTTAAGCGGTTTGATTTGCAGGGGCGTTTTCGTTTTACTATCCGGTTTTTCAGAGGTTTGTTCTTTTGTTTTTACAGAAGCACGGGCCAGACTGGCGCGGAAATAGGTCGGCAGGTGATCGGGGAAAAGCGTGGGAGAGTCTCCTGCAGCACTGATTACACTCTCAATAGTACTGATAAGTTCCCGGATATTTCCCGGCCAGTTATATCTGGAAAAAGCAAACAGTAGTTCCTGGGAAAAGGCTTTGGGGCCAATCTTAGCACGTTTGCAAAGGTCTTTGGCAAAATGCTCAGCCAGAATCTTAATGTCCTCGGTCCTTTCGTTAAGGGCTGGAAGTTCAATGGTGATAGCACGAAGGCGAAAAAGAAGATCCTGCCGAAAACTACCTTCTTGCACCATCCTGTCAAGATCACGATTGGTGGCTGCTACCAGACGAAAATCGCTCCTTCTTTCATGTTTGCCTCCTATGCGGCGGTACTTTTTTTCCTGCAGAACACGTAGAAATGCCTTTTGGGTTGCCAGGGGCAGTTCACCAACCTCATCAAGAAACAGGGTACCGTTGTCCGCCAGGCCTATCAGGCCGTCCCTGTCCTTGTCCGCACCAGTAAACGCACCTTTATGGTGTCCGAAAAGAGTGCTTTCAACAAGGTTCTCCGGGATTGCCGCACAGTCCACCACGATAAAATTATTCTGTTTGCGCTGGCTGTTCTGGTGAATCGCCTTGGCGAACAGTTCCTTGCCGGTGCCTGTTTCCCCGAATATCAGTGTATTGGCTTCACTGGTTGCCGCCCGGGCAAGATGATCCAGACATTTAACAATTTGGGGGCTCTCCCCGATAATATCATCGCGTATGAGAGTTCCAAGGGGCACTATTGTATTTTTCTTTTCATGGTGCCGCAGGGCGCGTATGAGCGGCAGGGATATTTTATCCTGGGAAATGGGTTTTTCCAGGTAATCCCAGGCGCCGCTTTTAATTGCCATCTCGGCCACGTCAGGATCTCCCTCGCCGGTTATCATTATAACTTCCGGGAGGCCGATGGTTTTCTGGATATCCGGCAGGGCATCGAGGCCATTGCCGTCCGGCAGATGAACATCGAGAAAAACAACAGCAAATTTCTCCTGGGAACAGATATGCAGTCCCTGCTTTAACTGCAGGGCATAAATCACTGAATGCCCGTGCTTTTCTATGAACAGCGTGAGGACTTCACATATTATTGGATCATCATCTATTATAAGGATTCTGGCCATAGGCAAATAATGTCCATAGTCTAAAAGTTAATGAAGTATTTTTTTCAACCTCAAGGCAGCCTGATCCATGGTTTAAAATTCAGCCAACAACTCAGTTACTGCAGATGCGATCTCTTTCATAGCAGCAGGTTCAGGATGATTTTTTTGGAGGAAAGCGCCTGCGACAACAAACTTCTTTATTTGCTCCAGCGGTCTTTGAATATCTGGCCGGGCTATTTTAGCTATCTGCTGAAGTCATTAGATTATCCTTACAGCCATTTTTTAACTCTTCAACAGTATAATACCTTAAAAAATGGCCCTGTAAGAATGAAGAGACTCACTGGTTATCATAAAATCCATAAAGATGCAAAATGTTTCATTGCTGAAATAATGAGTTAGAAGTCTTGCAGGTGCCGGGTTTCTCAATCAAGCCGGTTTTATTTCATCTTGCGGCTATAACTGTCAATGGGAGCACAGCGGGCAGCTTTGCAGCCTGAGAGGTTTTTCCAGATGGCAGTCGACCAGGAGCTTTTCGTTCTGAAAGATATCCGCTGTCGGGCCGTCAGCCTCAATCTTTCCCTCGTTGACTATAATTGTCCGTTCGCAGATATCCAGGACCATATCCAGGTCGTGCGTGGCGATTATTTTAGAATGTTTAAAAGATTTAAGCAGTTCTATAAGCTGGCGCCGGGCCCTGGGATCAAGGCCGGCGCTTGGCTCGTCCATGACAAGTATATCAGGGCTCATCGAAAGAACCGTGGCAATGGCAACACGGCGTTTCTGGCCTGCGGAGAGCCTGTGGGACGGCCTGTCCTTAAGATCCAGAACCTCAACGGTTTCAAGTGCTTTCTGTACTCTAGCCTGTACTTCTTCCAGGGGCAGTCCCAGGTTCAACGGACCAAATGCCACATCATCATAAACTGTTGACATGAAAAGCTGGTCATCCGGATCCTGGAACACCATGCCGACAGTTCGGCGGACTTCCTGCAGAGTTTCCTTGGTCAGGGGGAAATCCCCGATCCGGACCTGGCCCGAAGTCGGAGTAAGGTAACCGTTTAAATGGAGGAGCAGGGTGGATTTGCCGGCCCCGTTGGCACCGACGATGGCTACGGATTCACCGTGCCTGATTTTAAACGATATACCCAGCAGGGCCCGGGTGGCATCAGGATAGCTGAATTCAAGGTTTTTTGCTTCCACGATATGGTGACTCATCAGCCTGCCTCCAGTAGAAGTTTGCCGATCAGGGCTGAAATGTTGACAAAGCGAATAAAAGTAAACAGCGTTATGCATCCTGCCAGGTAGAATATTTCAGGGGTGCCGAAGCTGAATTGTCTGGCAGTTTTAATTTCGCCCGTAAAGGCCCGTGAAAGCATGGCCATGTGAATGCGCTGGGCCCGGTCAATGGTGCGGAGCAGCAGATTACCCAGGAGCTGCTTGAATACCTGATAGCGAGGTTTCTTGCCGGAAAAGGAACGCAGGGTATAAGCCCGCATTATACGGATCGACTCTTCAATAAGGACAAACAGGTAGCGGTAGAGCATGAGAAGCTGGACCGTGAGGATTTCAGGGAGGCCCAGTTTTTCCAGGGCCATGCAGATGGCCGGAAAACCAGTGGTAGCTATGAGAAGCAGAGCGGCTCCCACAGTCAGGATAAACCGCAGGAGGATCGATATGAAGGAAAGCCAGCCGCCTGAGACCTCAAATGTGCCGACCTGGAACATTATTTCCCTGTCAAGGAACGGATTGAAGACACCGATGAAAATGACAAACGGCGAGACGAGTATCAGCTTGCGCAGCAGGTAGCCGAAGGGCAGGTCAGCTATGCCGATCATGAGGGCCGGGAAAAGGAAAAATGGCAGCAGCCTGGCAATCTCATACCTGCTGAATGATACAACGTATATGATAAAGACAAGGGTGGCTGCTACCTTGGCCCGGGGATCAAGCCTGTGGATAGGGGAGTCTTTCTCGGCAAGGAGATCAAGGCGGCCCAGGTCATAATAGGCTGTTTCGAGGCGTGAGGACATTATCGGCTTTTTGCTTTAAAACTCTGCTGCCATGCGTAAACCGTATATGAAACCTTTGATTTTTTCAGCGATTTCATAATCGTCATTCATGTACTGGATATCCATGGTAAAAGCAAGATAATCGTTGAGACCGAAACGGATATAGGCCTCCAGGACCCGGGAAGTGTCGAGCCCGGTATTGCCGCCGTTCAGGTGGGCATAGCCGATACCGCCATTGTCATTTTGCCGGCCCCACAATTGGCCGCTGATATATATCCCGCCTGAATATATGTTTTTGTAAGATATGGCGGCAGCATCGTCCTGGGTGCCCATACGCAGCCAGGTCCCGTAATTGCTGCCGAACTGCTGGTCGAAGGAGAACAGCAGGCATTTGCGATTTTCTTGAGCCAAGCCGCTTGGATCAAGGAAGTCATTACTTGTTGCGCCAACAAGCATGCGATAATTTCCAGGACCCAGGAAAGTTTCTATCGTGTAGCCAAGCTGCAGGCCATAGAAATTGTAGCTATTGCCGGTATCATTTTCGCCGATGTGCATGAGCACCCCGGAAAGGGCCAGGTCCTTGTGGGTGAACTGGAGAGAGGCGCCGATATCATAGGAGGGAAGAAACGCATTGGGACCGTTGACCAGGGCCTCGTTCATGAACTGGGTGTATTCATCGTTGGAATAAGTATTTTCGTCAAGGTAGTCGGTGGCGTCAATAATGCCGCCGGTCACAGAGATGCCGCTTTCGGCACCAAACTCGAATCTATGCATATACCACGCGGTGAGGAGATAGTCGCGGTTTCTGCCGTTGATGTCCCTGGTGTCATCCTCAAGGTCTGCAGTCCAGGGTGAGAGGGCAAAGCCTGTCCGGTCAATGAGGCCGTTGCCTGCCGCAAACCCGAACTTGGCGGAAAAAACATCATTTTCCCCAGGTGCATAGGTAAGTGCAAGCTGTAAGGGCACAGCACCCCGGCCCAGATCGTCATCACCATCAACGTCCTGGTACTGGTAGGCGCCGGCCAGTATGCCGCTTATGGAAAATTGCCCGTTGATCTCAAGGGCGTAACAGTCAAAGGTGAATGCAAGAAGGGCTAGTGTCAGGAAGAGTATGAAAAGATGGCAGATATTATTTCGCACTTTCAGCCCTCTTCCGGTTGGATGTTAAATATATCATAATGTTGCCAGTGACGGGATAATGCATGAGTATGGTTGAAACTATCTAAGGGATAGCTGGCTTTCAGGCGCTTGAATTGCGCTTCTTAAGGACGAATCCCATGAGCACGCCAAGCACCAGGACTATGCCTCCCCCGAAAAGGCCTGCAGCCGTTGTTCCTGCCCTGGCTTCAGCAGCAGAAAGTCCATGGGTGCCAGCCTTTACTCTGAAGGAGTAATCAGGCATCAGGCTGGTTTTTTCCTGGATGGATTCCAATTTTCCGTGTATTGGCTGATCAAGGCTTTCAATTTCCGGGCTGCCGGCCACTTTTTCGATAGACCATTCAAGACCGTCCGGCTGTTCTGATGCATACCAGGCAAGTAAGCCGCCGGTTAAAACTGTTGCTGCAAGTAGGCTTATTACGACATTTCTGATCGGCACCTGGCTGAGCGGCTGTTCGTTCGCGTTTCGTTCCAGAATCTCTGGACGGGCGTTCCAGATAAATGAAACGACGCCGGCGGTTGCAATTCCCTCCACAAGGCCGATACCAAGATGTATTGGCAGCATCATGAGCAGGAAAGAAGTGAGGGGAAGAGCGCTGATGCCGGAAAAAAAGGTCTGCAAGACTACTGCAAGGGCACCGAGTTGCAGGCCCAGCAGCGCTGCAATGATAGACCCGGCTATAAGTTTCTGGCGCGTGAGTTGCGTGCCGGTGATTTTTTTGTATATGAAAGGATAAGCGATAAAGCAGGGAAAAAATCCCAGGTTGAATATGTTGGCGCCAAGAGCAAGCAGGCCGCCGTCTGCAAAAAAGAGGGCCTGGACTGTCAGCACCGAGGCCATGGTAAGAAAGGCAGCGTGTGGCCCAAGAAGAATGGCCAGCAGAAGGGCGCCTCCTAAGTGGCCGCTGGAACCGGTGCCTGGAATGGCGAAGTTGATCATCTGGGCCGCAAAGACAAATGCACCGAGAACGCCCATGAGCGGGATTTTGCGGTTATCAAGCTGGTTTTGCACCTTGCGGGCACTGTACGCAGTTATGCCTGCAGTCGCTGACCACATTACAGCACCTGCCGCTGGTGAGAGTAAGGCATCCGCCATGTGCATGGGAAATCTCCTTTGAATGCAGTGTTACTAATTTATATTTTCGTAGCACGATAAGAGTAAAAAATATATTTTCTGATGTCAATAAATATGTAAAAATACTGATCTGGAAAATCGATAGCATGAATATCTGGTCCTAACATTAAGAGAAAGAGGCATAAAAATGGGAGAAACGGTTCGGTTTGGGATTTCCATAGATGAAAGGCTGTTGAAAAGATTTGATACTTTGATTGAAGAAAAAGGATACATTAATCGTTCTGAGGCTATTCGGGACCTGATCCGCAATGCTCTGGTTGAAGAGGAGTGGGCCAAGGAGAACCGGGAAGCGGTGGGTACCGTGTCACTTGTATATGACCATCACACCCGCGACCTTTCAGACAAGTTGACCGAGCACCAGCATTCCCATCACAAGGAGATCATTTCCGCCCTGCATGTCCACCTTGATGCACACCATTGTCTTGAAGTAGTAGTGCTTAAGGGCAAGGCAAAAAATATCAAAAAACTGGCCGAGGAATTGATCGGCACAAAAGGTGTCAAGCATGGCAAACTGATGACAACCACTACAGGAAAAGGGCTCATTTAATTTTCATGCAGACTCTGAATAAAGAAATTACTGAACAATTATATGATATCATCATTCTGGGAGGAGGCGTTGCCGGGTTGGCCGCCGCCATGACGGCAGGGCGGCTCGGTTTGCAGGTTCTTGTCCTGGAAAAAGCCGTGTTTGGAGGTTCGGTCGCGGTATTGGAGTCTGTAGAAGAATATCCCGGCATTGAAAGGATCGGCGGCTGGGAGCTGACCCAGGGTATGGTAAAGCAGGCAAGAGATGCCGGCTGCAAGTTAATTGATTCGATTGAGGCAGTTGAAGTGGCTGCATCTGTTGAAGGAAACTTTGAGATCAGGAGCAGTGACGCTGTCTTGCGCCATGCCCGGACTGTCATTGTCTGCACCGGCGGTCAGCCGCGCATGCTGGAACTTGCCGAAGAAACACATTTTGCCCAGCGCGGCATCCATACCTGTGTGCAATGTGCCGGCGCCCGCTACAGTGGTCAAACAGTCGCCATTGCCGGGAACAGCAGTTGGGCGGTACGGGCAGCGGTACATCTTCTGGATCTGGGATGTACAGTATTGTATATCACGGGAGATACTGAATTGTGTAGAGATGCGAGTAGTATTAAAGAACTTCTCGGCAATGCAAATTTTCGCTTTTTGGGAGGCTGTCATATTACTGGGTTGTATGGTAAAGAAAAACTTGAGGAGATCCTTGTCACCAGCCTGACAGGCGGCAACTATCAGAAAATTGCGGTATCGGCAGTATTTGTCTACCGGGGTATAAAACCTAACAGTAGTATGGTGTCGGCCCGCAAGGACAGGAATGGTTTTTTGGAAGTTGACGAGAATTCCATGACCTCACTGCCCGGAGTATTTGCTGCCGGCCGTGTTGCCGAGGCTGACCTGCCGATAGCGGCAATGGCCGAAGAGGGCAGCAAGGCTGCTCATGGAGCGGGATCCTTGCTGCAGGCAAAAGCATAAAGTATTCGTTGCCGAGTGAATATTTTAAAAATTATAAATTGTCTAACGTAAGTTAATATGTGTTATGT
>Ga0209536_100006617_pt1 | contig 17652 bp, 11 predicted proteins | sample DeeMarSeWOR28_12_FD_187461 | JGI IMG/M metagenome (GOLD analysis project Ga0209536, IMG submission 187461) | Marine sediment microbial communities from White Oak River estuary, North Carolina - WOR-2-8_12 (SPAdes) (version 2) | ecosystem: Environmental > Aquatic > Marine > Intertidal zone >... | reverse complement strand
CCGGCACCTTCTCCGGCGGTGATCATGCCGTTTTCCTGCCTCTGGCAATCGGAGGCGAAGGGCATCAGCGTTCCGTCGTTGTCGTCCAGTGCGTCGTAATAGGACGTGCCGATTTTGATAAGTTCGTCATGAGCCATACGCTGCCCTTCCGGGATTTCAGTCACCAGCCCGCTGCGCGGTGTCTGGAGGTTGGCCAGGCTGCTCTCGGAGGAAATGCCGGCGAGCAGGTGTTCGGCTTCCACGATCTTCCCGTTTTCTAGCTTGAGGCGCAGGGCGAGCAGCACGGGCTGCTCGATCTCTTCCGGGGGTTCCGGAGATTCCGGAGATTCCACGGCTTCTGCGGTTTCCTCTGAAGCCTCTCCTTCTTCAGCCGATTCGCTTGGCGGTGGCGGGGGTGGTGGAGCCATATAGGTCATCATGCCCATAAAACCGGCAGTCTGGTTTTCCACATCCGGCACATAAATGGCGAAACTGGTCGGACCGGAAACGGCGGATTCCCACAGCCCTTCGCCGGGGGACATTTTCTGGATGTTTTCCACAAAAGCAATATTTTCAGCCAGCGGTGCAGCAGCAGGATCGTGGGCTACAAGAGCGGCCAGATAGGCGTTTGTAATGTCGATGATCTCTTCGCGATTGGGCGGGTTGCTGCATGCGGCCATTGTAAGTGCCAGCACTACGGCAAGCGCAATAATAAAACGTTTATGCATGTGTGTCTCCATTCTGTTTTTTATTCCACCTTCAGGATCTATAAGTAAATAAATCCCGATTTCAAAATTCGCTTACGATCGGAGGCTTCCGGTATTTGTGAAAATACCTAATGCTTAAACTATACTTGTATTACAGGCTGCGATTTTACTACAGGCGGGAATAATGTAAATTAGATTTTAACATGCCCGCTCCGTCTCGCAGGGGTAAAGTTATAGGGATTGAAGCCCATTGAATGGGTTACGAAAGATGCAGACATTCGGAAATCACACAAGTAATAACATCTCGCTAATCGGAATGCCCGGCGCCGGAAAGAGTACGGCCGGCATCATTCTCGCAAAAAACTGCGGGCTCGGATTCATCGACACAGATGTGCTTATTCAGATTAATCAGCAGAAAACACTTCAGAAGATCCTCGATGAGAACAGCTATATGGCGTTGCGTGACATTGAAGAGAAGGAGATCCTGAAGCTGAACATAGAAAATCATGTTATTGCCACCGGCGGAAGCGCCGTTTACAGCGAGAAGGCGATGGATCATCTGCTGTCGATATCAATCGTTGTTTTTATTGAGATATCCCTCAGGCAGGTTCAGAGACGAGTGCAAAATTTTGCCACCCGCGGCATCGCCAAGGCCAAAGATCAGTCGTTGGAGGAACTCTACCGGGAGCGGCAACAATTGTATAAAAGATACGCTCAGATTACGGTGGACGGCAATGACCTATCACTGGAAATGCTGGCGGTAACGATCGCAGCCAGGCTTGGCGCCTAATTGGTGTACGTCATTAGGAATTATCAGTTCACCTGTTACGGTGCTATCCCGTTACTTTTCTTCTTTCTGTTTAATTTTTTGATAAAAATCAAATAACACTTTCCATGCAACTTTATGTTCGCCTTTTTCGGACAGCAAACCTTTGCGATTCCAGTAGTCCTGTATTCCCGGCAATGGGCGGCGAGGGGAACGGAAATCTTTTAAAATCCAGGGAGTCATACCCTTCACGAACGTCATGTTCTCAATCATAGCAATATTGTGACGATAAACCGCTGCCTGGTATTCTTCCGTCCACCTCTCCGATTCCTTTCCATGTTTCCCATATAATGCACCGCCGCCAAACTCGCTTATGATCACCGGCTTGTCGTACGGCGAGTTCCAACGAAGCTGAGAGCAACTCTCCGGCGTGCCGCCATACCAGCCACAATATGAGTTTATGCCTATTACATCCACCGTACCTGCGAAGGGGTCTGTTATGACTCTTGTGCCGTTTCCGGAAACCTGGGATTCCAGTGCGGCTGTAATCAAGCGGGAATTGTCCAGTGTACGCGCTTTTTCAGAGAGCTTTTGCAGAAAGGTAAGGCGGGCTTCGTGATTTGGAGTTTCATTGGCGACCGACCAGAGAATAATCGACGCTCGATTTTTGTCTCGGCTGATCATTTCCTCCACTTGTTGTTCGGCCTTGGCATAAACATGGGGATCCTCGAATTGGACCGTCCAGTAAACCGGGATCTCTGCCCATACCAGCAGCCCCATTTCATCGGCTGTTTTCAACATGGCTTCATTGTGGGGGTAATGAGCGAGTCGTACAAAATTGCAGCCCAGTTCTTTCGCCCAGCCCAGTGTTTTCCGGGCATCTTCTTCAGTCCAGGCGCGACCTTCCCGCGTCGGCGCTTCTTCGTGGATGCTGATCCCGCGAAGAAAGACCTGCTCGCCGTTCAGGAGTATATTCCGTCCTTCCGTCTCTACAGTCCGGAATCCGATTCTGTCTCTGATCGCTTCTCCGCCATAAATGAATTCCACATCATAGAGTTTGGGATTTTGGGGCGACCACAATTCCGGCTCCGCCGCGAATGTGAATTCAGCCAGAGTATTATTATTGAGCTTAATTGTTTGATGAACGTTCAGCTCTGCAATGGCGATACGGACCTGCCCGTAATCATCCTGTGTATCACCGGCAATTTTTATCCACCCTCGTATCTCCCCCGTATTTTCTTTCTCCAGCTGAATTTCATAGTCGGCGATATAGGTTCGTTCCAGTTCCAGCAGCTTAACCGGCCGGGTTATGCCGCCGTAATTCCACCAGTCTGTGTTGACCGTGGGCACCTGATCGCGCTCCCGGCGGTTATCCGCCTTGACCACCACAAAATTTATACTTTTTCTGAACAGGTATACGCCGTATTCATTGGCCGGCGCATCAGGCACGGAGACCCATTTGGCGGCCCATTCATGCGTCAGAAGTTCGGGATTGATGGAGCGGGAGTCGGCGATTTCATAAGAAATCGGGTTTGTCAGAAAGAACAATAATATAGAGGCAAAGATAAAGTTCTTCATAGTTGTGTACTATTTTATATTTCTAAGTTATTGCTGAAACTCTGGAAGGAAATTCTATATGAAACGTCAGACCTTTATCTTTATTTTTATGGGCTGTGATTGTTCCTCCGTGATTTTGTATCAATTGATATGATATCGACAACCCGAGTCCTGTTCCATGAGCTTTGGTAGTAAAGAACGGATCAAAAATATGATCCAATTCTTCGTCGCTGATTCCTACTCCCGAGTCGCTTATGTCAACAAATATACGCCGATCATTGTTTCCCATTCCTGTTCTTACTCCAAGAATGCCGCCGTCAGGCATGGAATCCGAGCTATTGAGAACGATATTCAGCAATACCTGCCGAATCTGATCGCGGTCCAAATGGATCATAGGCAGATGGGTGTTGAGTTGTTTATGAATCTCAATCTTGCATTCCTGAGCCCGTTTATTAAAGAGGATCAGGGTACTTTCCACTAAATCATTTATCGACGTAGGCTGCAGTCTTGGTTTTGGAGGACGGGCAAATTCAAGAAACGATTCCACAATTGAATTTAACCGGGTTACCTCCTCTTGGATGATCTTTACAAATTCATATCTTTCGTTATCGGGGGAAATCTCCTTTTCCAGGATATCGATGGATCCTTTAATAGAGCCGAGCGGATTCCTTATTTCGTGAGCGATCCCAGAGCTCAACTGGCCCAAAGCTGCCAATCGGTCCGCTTTCTTTAGCTGTTCAAATGTGTTATTGAGCTTTTGATACGCTTCCGAAAGCTCCTGCGTGGTTTTTTCCAGAATAAGCCTATGCTGCCGATCTTTTTTCGACAAAAAACCGATAACAAGAGCCAGCACATGGTACAGGAATATTTCGGCATACTGGTTGAAGGAATAGACGGGAAATTGCGACCAATCACTCTGGATGTGCCAGATATACAGAAAACTGGCGAGAAAAGCAGCGAGAACTCCCCGGAGAGGTCCATACCAATAAGCCGCCAGAAGAATGGGAATATAATAGGCACGCTGATAAATTTCGTGTAAGTAACGATGCTCGGTGCTGGTTTCATAGTGAAAAAAAGACACTACGATAATGAGCGCTAAAATGGAGAAATATCTGAGAATGTCCCGCGACCACCATCTCATCAGAACCACCTGCTTCCCGGGTTGCTCTTATTAATATTGCACTGTGCTGTAAGCTAATAAAGACAATATTTGTTCAACCGGGTATCTCTTCCCCCTGTTTTGCCGTTTATATCAAATCGCATTTTATTGTTTATACTTTTGCCATCATCTTCAGAATTTCTTCTTCAACAAAACAGGAAAAACAGGACACGCAGCTTTCGGAGTTAGCGGATTTCTGCTTTGTGTGAAATTCAACAACATGGTGTTGAAAAATAAACAGACATAATGGATTTATCGCTTTCCAAAATCATGCCCATAGTCCGTATCACAGGCTTCTTGTTCAATGTAAAGAATTGAAATATTTATGTTTATACGTCTTGAAAATCAGAATACGACTTTGTTTTCAATGATTGGCCCCTAATTTGCGATGATCTCCAACTTGATATGCCGGGAGGCTCAAGATGAATTGGAATACCAAAATTTTTAATATAGCGATTGCGATTGGCTTCACAATTATGGCGGCGATTCCAATCAGATCTCAGGATGTATCTTCCGCAACAGAGTATTCCGCAGGCGATGCTCAACTGGAAGTGTATATTGAAGAAGCGCTCTCTCGCAATCCCGGAATCCGTCAATCTTTTTCCCTTTATCAAGCAGCCCTTCAGCGTTTGCCACAGGTAAGTGCGCTGCCGGACCCGATGCTGAATCTCACACAGTACATTCGAAATCCGGAAACAAGAGTAGGACCGCAGACTACAATGATTTCTCTTTCCCAGAAACTGCCCTGGTTCGGCAAGCTGAGCGATAAGGAAAAGATCGCGGCAAAGGAAGCTGCCGTTTATCGATTCCTCCATGAGGCACAGAAAGCTGACGTCATTCAAAAACTGAAACTTGCCTATTACAGCCTTGGCTATATCGATCAAGCACTTGATATCACTGCAGCGGATATATCCGTGCTGGGACACTATGAAACCCTGGCCCGGGCTCGATACGAACAGGGAGTCGGTCTGCAGCAGGCTGTTGTAAAGCTGCAGGCGGAGATCACGCGGGACCAGAATCGGCTGGAGGAGCTTAAAAAACAGCGAGTGGATCTTGAGGCTGTCTTGAATTCTTTGCGGGATTTCCCTTCCAATACACCTGTTGAAAAAGTGCTCCCCGGCAAAAAGCCTGAAGTGCCGATCATTCTCGATGACCTTTATCGGATCGGGCGGAATAACCGGCCGGAGATCCAGGCTGCACTGCTTCAAATCGAAAAGAACGAAAAGCGCATTCAGCTGGCCAAGAAAAACTATTGGCCCGATGTCACAATCGGCGCCGGGTTTACCAACGTCACCGGCCGATCCGATCGTGCAGGACTCCTGAATCCGCCCGATCAGAACGGGAAAAATATCTACAGCTTTTCCGTGGGAATCAACATTCCCATCCAGCGTAGAAAATATGATGCGGCCGTGGCGGAAGCCACGGAACAGAAAATCGCCTCCCGCGAGGGCTATCGTGATGCCGTAAACTCCATGGAAGCTTCCATCCGGGCGATCGGATTCCGTATTGAAACGTTGCAGCGGCAAATTTCCCTGTTTGAAAACACCCTGTTGCCGCAGGCGGAGCAGGCCTTGCGTTCCACAGAAGCGGCTTATTCCACAGGAGAGGTGGGCGTTCTGGACCTTCTGGACAGTGAACGGGTGTTGCTGGACGTACGGTTGAGTCTGGAGAAATTCAACAGCGACTACAGGAAATCCCTGGCAGAGATGGAACGGGTGATTGGGATTCCATATTGGGAGAAGAAATCATGAAGTCCAAAAAGAGCGTCTGGATCATTGCTGTTCTGGCATTCCTGGTGGGAGCAGCCTTACCGACTGTTCTGATCTGGAATCCAATCCAATGGAAATGGGCGGAGGAGTTGACGGCCGGTCTTCAGGGGCATTCCGCCGCCGAAAACGAATCGGAAGGGACACAGCTCTGGACCTGCGGCATGCATCCACAGGTAATCCAGGATGAACCCGGGCTCTGCCCCATATGCAATATGAACCTTGTGCCCCTGAAAGAGGAACCTGCGCCGACTGCCTCGGAAAAGAAAATCAAGTACTGGGTAGCGCCCATGGATCCCAATTACATTTCCGATAAACCCGGCAAGTCGCCCATGGGGATGGATCTGGTCCCGGTCTACGAGGAGGAAGAGGAGCCCGAAGTGACGGGCATCCACGTCGATCCAAACTTCATCCAGAACTTTGCCGTACGAACCACGGAGGTACAAAAAGGATCGATTCCGATTGTGATCCGCACCATCGGCACACTCGATTACAACCAGAAAAACATCATATCCGTAAATACAAAGTTCGAAGGCTGGATTGAAAAAGCCAACGTGAATTACATCGGCGAGTCGGTAAAGCGCGGCGATGTCCTTTTCGAAATATACAGTCCCCCGCTGATGACAACCCAACGGGAATTCCTGGCGGCGCTTGAGTATGTGGATAAACTCGATTCTGGGGGGGATGAAGAAGCGGTCGCACGCGCAAAATCGCTGTTGGAGGCTACGCACGAACGTCTTCATTACTGGGATATCACGGACGACCAGATTGAAGAACTGAAACGCCGCAAAACCCCGATGCGTACGCTGAGTATTCTCTCCCCGGTTTCAGGGATTGTGATTGAAAAGATGGGCGACTCGCTGGAAGGCATGAAGCTGACTCCCGGCATGAATGTGTTTAAACTCGCCGATCTTTCCGATGTATGGGCAGAAATCGAAGTCTTCGAACATCAGATTCAATATCTCAAACTTGGACAGAAAGCCGGCATCACACTGGACGCGTTTCCGGGAAGACGCTGGACGGGAAATATCATCTACCTGAATCCAACTCTTAATCAGAAGACACGAACACTTACGGCCTATGTGGAGATAGAAAATCCCGGCCGGATGTTGCGCCCCGAGATGTATGCGAATGTGCAAATCCGTGTGCCGGCCGTTTCAGGCGCGGTGAAAATTCCCAGCGAAGCGATCCTGCATACGGGAGAGAGAAATGTAGTGATAGTGGAAAAGGACAAAGGCTATTTCGAACCGCGGGAAGTGACGCTCGGAGCCGAAGGCGAAGGGTACTCCCAGGTGACCGGAGGACTTCAAGAAGGGGAAACCGTGGTCGTTTCATCACAGTTCCTGATTGATTCGGAAAGCAATCTGAAAGAAGCGATCAGCAAGATGCTCGCGGCCCGAAAAAAGGAATCTGAAAATCCGTCTGCTCCGGAACACACGCACTAGCTTCAGGAGGAATCCATGTTCGCAAAGGTCATCGAGTGGTCGATTGAAAACAAATTTCTGGTGCTGCTGACAACGGTCTTCATGATCACTGCCGGAGTTTATTCACTACAACAGACCCCACTGGATGCCATACCGGATCTTTCCGATGTCCAGGTGATTGTCTACACGGAATATCCCGGGCAAGCGCCCCGAATCGTCGAGGACCAGGTCACCTATCCCCTGACCACTCAAATGCTGGCCGTGCCCTATGCCAAGGTCGTCCGCGGATACTCCTTTTTCGGCTTCTCATTCGTTTACATCATATTCGAGGACGGGACCGACATGTACTGGGCCCGGAGCAGAGTTCTGGAATATCTGAACTATGTTTCCGGCAGGCTTCCCAAGGGCGTTACTCCGACGTTAGGACCGGATGCTACCGGCGTAGGCTGGGCCTTCATGTACGCCCTGCAATCGGATCGTCACGACCTCAGCCAGCTCCGCTCAATCCAGGACTTCTACCTGAAATATGAATTGACCAGCGTTCAGGGCGTTTCGGAGGTCGCAAGCGTCGGCGGTTTTGTGCGCCAGTACCAGATCACGGTCGATCCCAACAAGCTCCGGGCCTACGACATTCCGATTTCGAAGATCCGCATGGCCGTCCAGCGCAGCAACAACGACGTGGGAGGACGTCTGCTGGAAATTGCGGAAAAGGAGTTCATGATCCGGGGTCTGGGATACATCCGGTCGCTGGATGACATCAGGAAGATTTCTCTGGGCGTGGACAACAAGGGAACTCCCATTCTGTTGGGCGATCTGGCAAAGGTTCAGTACGGCCCGGAGATTCGGCGCGGGATTGCGGAATGGAACGGTGAAGGGGAAACAGTCGGCGGCATCGTCGTCGTTCGATACGGCGCCAACGCGCGCAAAGTCGTAGAAGACGTCAAGGAAAAGCTGGCGGAACTCAAGAAAGGCCTTCCCGAAGGCGTGACGGTTGAAGTCGGCTACGACCGGTCGGCCCTGATCGAACGCGCCGTGGACACCCTCAAGGAAAAACTCCTGGAAGAAAGCATCGTCGTCGCCGTCGTCTGCATCATATTTCTTCTTCATTTCCGAAGCGCGTTGGTTGCCATCATCACACTGCCTGTAGCCGTCCTCATTTCCTTCATCATCATGCACCAGCAGGGGATCAACGCAAACATCATGTCCCTCGGCGGGATTGCCATCGCCATCGGGGCCATGGTGGATGCCGCCATCATCATGATCGAGAACGCGCACAAGCACCTGGAGCGGGATGCGGGTAAAAAGCCGCACTGGCGCATCATGGCCGATGCCGCAACCGAAGTAGGCCCGCCGCTCTTTTACTCGCTTCTGGTCATTACCGTATCCTTCATGCCGGTCTTTACGCTCGAAGCCCAGGAAGGGCGGCTATTCAAGCCGCTGGCATTCACCAAGACTTACTCCATGGCCGCGGCGGCGCTTCTTTCCATAACGCTGGTGCCGGTGCTGATGGGATATTTTATCCGTGGCAGGATTCCGGCCGAACATAAAAATCCCATCAACCGCTTTCTGATCTGGATCTATCATCCGGTGCTTGAATGGATCATGAAACTGAAATGGTTCGCTCTTTTTGGAGCGATCGCTGTCATTGCCATAACCGTAATCCCGTTCAACCGGCTCGGGTCGGAATTCATGCCTCCATTGTGGGAAGGCGACCTGCTCTACATGCCGACTACGCTGCCGGGCATCTCCGTAACCAAGGCGCGGGAACTGCTGCAGCAGACCGACAAAATCATTAAAACATTCCCGGAAGTCCGGCACGTATACGGCAAAATCGGACGCGCGGAGACGGCCACGGATCCGGCGCCTCTTACCATGATCGAAACCACTATAATGCTCAAACCGGAAAAGGAATGGCGCCCCGGGATGACGGTTGAAACGCTGACGCAGGAGTTGGACAACGCAATTCAAGTTCCCGGACTCACCAACGCGTGGACCATGCCGATAAAAACCCGTATCGATATGCTTTCAACAGGGATCAAGACTCCTGTGGGCATCAAGCTGGGCGGGCCGGACCTTAAAATGCTGGAGGAATTGGGCAAGGAAGTGGAAAGCGTCATCCGCACCGTACCGGGAACCCTGAGCGCTTACGCGGAAAGGGTCATGGGCGGGAATTACCTCGATTTCGATATCGACCGTGACGCCATTGCGCGATATGGGCTTAATGTCGGTGACGTGCAGGACGTGATCCAAAGCGCCGTCGGAGGGATGAACATCACAACAACCGTCGAGGGTCTTGAAAGGTATCCGGTCAATCTGAGATACAGCCGGGAACTGCGCAATAACCTGGAAATGCTCAATTCCGTTCTCGTGCCGACGCCGACCGGCCAGCACATCCCACTTGGGGACCTGGCGGATCTTCGCTTTGCGATTGGACCGCCGGCGATCAAGAGTGAAAATGCCCGGCCCAATGCATGGATCTATGTGGACCTGCGAGGCGTGGATGTCGGCTCCTATGTGGATAATGCCAAGAAGATTGTGGAAGAACAGGTGGACATTCCCGCCGGTTACACAATTCAGTGGAGCGGCCAATACGAGTATATGCAGCGCGCCCGGCAGCGGCTCATGTACGTCATACCTCTCACGATAGTGATCATTTTCGTAATCATTTACATCAATACCCAGTCGCTCATTAAAACATCCATCGTATTTCTTGCCGTCCCGTTCTCACTTGTAGGGGCGATCTGGCTGCTTTACCTGCTGGGATACAACATGAGCATTGCCGTCTGGGTCGGGATCATCGCATTGGCGGGCCTCGATGCGGAAACAGGCGTTGTCATGCTGCTGTACCTGGATCATGCCCATGAGAAATTCCGGAAGGAAGGACTGCTGAAAACCCGCCATGACCTGGCCGACGCCATCTATGAAGGAGCGGTGAAAAGGGTACGCCCGAAAGTGATGACGATCGGGGTCATCGTCGCCGGTCTGCTTCCAATCATGTGGAGCCACGGCAGCGGAGCCGATGTCATGAAGCGAATCGCCACACCTATGGTCGGTGGGGTCATCACATCCGGCATAATGGAGCTGCTTATCTACCCGGTCATATTCTACCTGTGGAAGGCCCGCCCCTTGCCGAAAGCCGGACCTTTCAAGGGATTCCATCACTTGAAAAACGTGTGAAGGTGTATACGTATGAACGTGCGAACGAAAATCACGGAATGAGGACACTTGATGAACGAATTAGAAATATACCGGCTGTTAAAAAGGAGTATTTATCACTTTTGAACATTTATACGCTTTCCTGAAGCAGAATTTCTTTCGGAGGCCAAGATGAAATACCTTTTAATCCTTGTATTCCTGGTACAACCTCTGGCTGCGCAAATATTCACAGTGACCCATGAAAAGCGGCTGTGGCGCGACGGTCACGGGACAATGGAAATTGACGATGAAGGTATACGATATACATCGGATAAGGCAAAGGACAGCAGAAGCTGGTCCTATCAGGATATACAGTACCTGGACAGGATCAGCGGCAAGGAATTTACAATTCTTACCTATGAAGATGAAACCCGATACCTTGGGCGCGACAAGTCCTACCATTTCGTCATAGCCGAAGGGGAACTCACCGACGAACTATTCCGGAAAATCAGCGGAAAGATGGGCCGCCCGGTGACCGATCGGGTGCCGCCGGATGATGTCTCCGTAGAGTATCGGATTCCGGCCAAGCATACGCACACGTTTGGCGGATGCGAAGGCGTTCTTCAGTTCACCGGGGATTCCATCATTTACGCTACGAAACACAAAGAGGATGCCCGGGAGTGGAAAATCGACCGCGACGTTCAATCCGTATGGTCTTCGGACCGGTATCAATTGGAAATTCATGTCTATGAAAACAACCGGCTGGATTTCAGCCGGACGCGCATCTTCAATTTCGCTCTCAAAGCACCATTGGATCCGGAGATCTACAGGAGACTAAAACTTAGACTCTATGACCTGGAGACGGCGCATTCCCCAATATCGCGATCCGCCTATTAAAATTCAGGATTATGAAAATCCGGGTGAACAATGCAAGAAAGGATGCCCTCCAAGGCTTTTAGGTGACTTGTGAATGCCCCAACCATACTCATTGTGGAAGATGATGCAAACTTCCGGCGCGTGCTTGAATTCCAACTGACGGAGGCGGGCTACCAGACGACGGTTGCCGAGAATGGAGAAGAAGCCCGAGAGCTCTTTTCAGAACATCGCTACCGAATCGTTCTTACAGATCTGAACATGCCGGGGATAGGAGGTGAGGAGGTTTTAAAGCATGTGAAAGAGGTTTCCCCCGACACTCCCGTCATAATTATCACCGCGTTTGGAAGCATAGATTCCGCTGTCGAGGCCATGAAACTGGGAGCGTTTCAATACCTGACCAAACCTGTCAATGGCGACGAACTGATCCATGTAATTAACGATGCGCTCAAATACAGTAAAGGAAGGGCCGGAAACCCTTTCCGGCATGAATAGCATTTCCATTGCCATAAACGATGCACAGGATGCATCATGTTGACGGTTTCCACAGTTTTTTAAAAATCAGGCACGGTATCTTCTTCTTACCTCAGAGCAGGAGTTTCATCGGGAATTGATTGCACTACCGTATTATAGAACTCGATCATGCGAGGCCGTAATTCCCGGTGTCGCAGAGTATTGTGTACGGCAACGCATATTTTTTTGAAACTGCCGTAGCATTTCAAACCGAGCCACGTAACCGCCGCATATGCGGCCAGCCAGGAGAATTTCCCCAGTGAAATAAGCGTTACCAGGAGAATCGCGGTCCACAGGGCAAAACAGGGGACACCGACAAGAATCTTCCAGAGCGAAATCACATTGCGATCATCGGCAAGTTTCTTACCGGCAAACCAGCCTGCGGTAAAGGCTGGTAGATTGACAACGACCGCTGATGAAACCAAAACTCCCGTCACGATGAGCGCCAGTGCAGAAAGAAGTATTGAGTTCATCGGGAACAGCGGCAGACCCTGGTAAAACCAGAGCTTCTTGCCGGCCAAATCCCGGGCGAAAGGGCTCCATTTTTGCAGGATTGAATCAGGGATAGCGCATTCCATTGCCTTCAGTGACCTGAAGTAAGATCTTCCGGTACCCATCGTTGCTGCAGATGCGAAGCGCCGGATGAGTGTCTGATACTCTTCGGATGAAACGTTGATTCCAACTTCCTCCATCGCTGCATGCACCCGGCCCTTCAGTATCCGCAGGCGTTCCAGCCGACTCGCCTCATCCGGCAGGGCGGTGGAAATTCTACGCCCGATTACGACTTCGACTTTGCTTTGGAAAGCCTCCGGACAGCTGTAATGAATACCGACCGGCACAACCTGCAGCAATGGCCCAACGGATTCCAGATAATTCAACAATAGCCATGCAGCCCCGTTCTTGAAGGGCAGATGTTGCGGACCTAAAGAACTGGTACCTTCGGGGAAAATGAACAGCGCTCCTCCCCGTTGCAAAAGATCTAGACAACGATGCAGGGCTGCATCATTGAAAGAGCGATTTCCTTTATCCTTCGTGCGGGATATCTCAATCCCATTGAAGAAAAGCTTTGCAAGGATGTTCTTTCGAAGCTGTGTGGAAATCATGAAAACCGGTCCACGCAAAAGGTAATGGTAAACAAACCCATCCACAGCACCGTTGCGATGCAGTCCCAGAAAGAGAACTGGGCCGCTACCGGGCAGGCGGTCGGAATTTAAAAGCCTGATGCGTTTGAAATAGATGATGTTGATGAATCGATAAAGCCCGCTGTACCACTTGGCGAACCGAAAGAGAACTCGCGGCGAATGGTTGGAATTCCGTGTTGGGTGGGACCGGATTTTTGGCGCTGCGCCTGGTTTTTCCTCTGTGGCCACAGTTTGTGAATATCACAGATTTTAAAAAAGAGAAAGCCTATACCGTTTGCCGGAAGGATATGAAAAAAACCTTTCACAATGAGTGCTGTTATCGATCAGGGCAGAACAGCCATTCGGCAATCGGCGGCCTTGCGCTCCGCCTTCAAATCGGAGAATATCTCACCACGGTGATGTATGAGAAATACGTCTAAATAGCCATAGCCGCATCAAAGGCGCTGGTTACAGCATTCCATACCGTGGCAGACTTTCCGTTGCAGGTTCCCGCAACATAACACTCGGGTACAGATGTCTTAAGGTGATTGATTGTTTCAGCATCCACCCTGGTGCCGAGTGACAGGACAACCGTATCGAAAACGAGTCTTTCTTCGGCGCCGTCCTTGGCTACAATCGCATAATCCTGCGTTACATCCACCAGCTTTGTCCGGGTCCTCAAATCAAGATTGTACTCTTCCAGCATATTGAAAAAAGCATACGCATTGATGGGCGAAGATCCGGACCCAAGGTCTTCTTTGGGCAGTACATCGATCAGGGTAACTTTTTTGCCTGTCCGAAGAAATTGCAGCGCGGCTTCGCAGCCCGTCAAACCGGCGCCGGCAATCAGAACATTTTCACCGATCCGGACACTGCTGTTGTTGATGTCACCAACCCAAATCACCTTTGACTCATCCCGGTATGTCAACCGGGGGATTACGGGAGTTCCTCCAATTGCCAGAATCAGCGCATCCGGATTTTCTTCATCTAAAAGCTCCGGGGTTACTTCGGTGTCCATTCTCAGGTTGATATTTTTACAACGCACGACTGTGTGAATGGACCAGTCAAGATATCTTTTTAAATCAACTTTCATGGGAGATCGGACAGTTCCCTTCAGGAGCCCTCCCAATTGGGAAGCTTTTTCAAACAGCACTGCTTCGTGCCCGCGGTCTGCCAGAGTTCTTGCAGCTTCCAGCCCGGCGGGTCCGCCTCCGACAACAACGACTTTTTTCTTTTTTTGGGGAGCCGGACGGTATCTATATTCCATTTCGCGCCCGAATACGGCATTCACGGCGCATCTCGGCGGTTTCGACCCGAAATGGCTCCGGCTGATGCATGTATTGCACCGTATGCAGGGACGGATCTCATTTTCCAGCCCCCGCTCTATTTTGTTTACGGTTTCGGGATCGGCAATAATCTGGCGGCATAGAGCGACCATATCCACTTTGCCTGAAGCAATCGCGTCTTCCGCCTGCTCCAGAGTGACGGCGCCTACGACACTTACCGGCACATTCAACGCTTTTTTGAATTGAGTGGCGTATTCTATATTGATTCCGTGATCCATATACGCCGGGGGGAATATGAATGGAGTCAGCTTATTGATTGCCAGGTTGCCCCTGGAAATATGCAGAAGATCGATCTTATCCTGGATGACTTTTACAAACTCAATCACCTCCTGGATATCGGGAGATCCGGGAACCATATCAATTGCGCTGATGCGATACTCTATTGCCAGTTTGTCTCCAACCTCTGCGCGGATGGCCTCCAGAATTTCCACTGCAAAACGGCACCGGTTTTCGAAAGATTGGGGGCCATATCGGTCGGTTCGCCGGTTAAATACTTTTGAAAAAAGCAGGGCCGGCAATTGACAATGGGCGCCGTGTATTAAAACCATATCTCCATCGGCATTCAGCACATGGAGTGCCGCTTTGGCATAGTCCGCGACAAATTCCTGGAGTTCTTCCAAAGACAGGAGATTGCAGTCGATTTCCATAGGAATTCCCACGGAACTTTCAACTTCATGCGTGCCGAAATACGAAGCGATAGGCACCAGCTCAACACACGCTTTCGCTCCATACCGTTTAACCGCCTCGCACCATTCGGATAAACCGGTAACTATCCAATCGTCATTCAGCCCTACGATATGATGAGCGGCAGGAGGCAGGGCACGATTAATAAAGCCGCTGCCCAGAGTAACGGTCGCTGCGCCGCCCTCGCCAACCGGCTTGGAAGCTTCTATCGACTCTCTGGTGATGTGATTGTCATAGGAAGCCAGGAAGTTGTAGGTCGGGGCATTGGTAATACGGTTTTTGAGTGTTAAATTTCCAATTCTGATCGGTTGAAGCAGGTGCGGATATTTACCGGGCAACATTTTTCTACTCCCCCTGTATGCATAAGGGTTACGAACCCTTGTCAGAAATGCGGGCTAAACACAGGAATGAACGGTGTCGGGATTCCCGTGGCACGTTTGTTTGAGTTCTGCTTCCAAAGCTGCGGGCGCTTATTAACGAGTCTCCGTCCGGTCGATTGTTTCCACTCTGGTGTTCCATCCACTGAGTTCGAAGACGGGCCGTCCGCCTTGCAGGTATTTGGGATTGAATTCCACGGTGACCGTCTTATTCTCGCCCGGCATCAGCGAAAAGTAGTTGTCACTGTAGAACGCGGGCAGGATGTCTTCGTCCGTTGCGCTGCTGATGGTCCGGATGCGGGTCTGCACGGCGGGCGCGGAGCTGTTGTTGGATAGAGTGATGACGTAGTACAGATAGTTGCCTTCGCCGATTTCTGCAGCGACAGGGGAGCGCCTTGTAACGGATGCGCTCAGGCCCACTTCAGGCAGGCTGTTTAAGGACTCATAGCGCATGTAGTCCTTCCAGTTGTGCCAGTAGAGAGTGTCTCCGAGCACAGCGCCTGAGCCGTCTTTCACGGTCAGGCGGATAAAGACCAGGTCCGTGGGGGATTTGGCAAATTCGTCCGTGGCCGTTGCAAGCTTGATACCGTATGAGTCCGGTCCGAGAGTAGGTGTATCCCATTTCGTTTCCGACACAATCCTGCCGTTGAGGTCGAACACCTTCATCGTCGTAGAAATATTGCTGTATGTCTTCGGCGTCAGGTTCGAAAGGACTATGGAATCATCCCGGGGATCCCAGACGGCGTGTGTCGGCTGGTTCGCCGCCTTCGAGCCGAAATAGCCTGCGTTGGTATCCAGGTACCAGTCGTAGGTCTGCCACATGAAGCTCGGCCACGAGGACTGGCTCATCCACATCAGGAAGCCGTTGGAACGCTTCACCGTCAGCCCCTCATACACGCCCTTGAAGTTCTCGTAGTTGATGAGCTGCGCAATCTTTTGGAATTCTGAGAGCGTGTACGCCCGGCCTGCGGCTTTCACCATTTCATGAACCTCACTCTTGTACCGTGCAAACACCGGATCCGTCGGGTTCGGCCTCTGACCCCGCACATTGTCGGTCGGGACGGTAAAAGCGGCGGGCCTATAGAGCTGCAGTGCGTCCATGTAGGTGTTGGCCGGCCCGTTCATGTGGTAGGTCCAGTCATGAAGCGCCCAGGACTCGTTGATGGGCCACAGTTTCTCTTCGGGAAGAAACTTCTTCATGCTTTCGAGGCTCGGCACGTTGGGAATGCCGCATTCGCTGCGGAGCGTGACTGTCGGCACTTCGTCGAAATATTCCTTGATGCCCGTGCCGTTGTTCCGGTTCGGCATGGCGGCGATCGAGTAGCCGCCGCCGCTGCCCACGGGATCGCTGGCGGAATTCGGAAAGTATATCCTCGTACCGTCATACTCCCGTGTACGCTGTCTCAACCCGTCGTCGAGGGTCCGGGGCGGGCTGCTTTCGTTTCTACCACAATAGATGGCCAGCGATGCGTGGTGGCGGTTCTTCCTGATTTTGTCCACGGCGTTGTCGAGAAACATGGTCTCGTCGTCCGGGTTCGGGCCGTCCGCGGGATTTGCCAGCCAGAAGTCGTCCCAGATGAGGATGCCGTATTTGTCCGCCGCGTCATAGAAGGCTCGGTTATTGGTCATGCCCACCCAGTTGCGGATCATGGTGAAATTGCTTTCCGCGTGAAGCCGCATCTTGTCGTCGTATTTTTCCGGCGTATCCGTCTTGAGGCCGTCGTCCATGCCCCAGTTGCCCCCCTTGGCCAGTATCCGCGTGCCGTTGCAGTAGATCGTCAGGCGGTTGCCGTCGATCGGATAGGTAAACGAGCGCACACCGAACTTGAATCTCGTCCGGTCCTCGACTGCGCCCTCCGCGCTTATGGTCACGTCCGCCGTATACAATGGTTGTTCGCCGTAGGTGTTCGGCCACCAGAGTTCCGGATTTTCGAGGACAATCCCGTCAATCATCACTTCCTGAATACCGTTTTCCGCAACGCGGACCGTTTTTGAAAAGCGGATATTGCCGGGAGTGATACGCCCGTTGATAGTCACGTTTGACGCCGTCGATCCATAGTTGTGCACGTCCGTCCGGAAGGTGAGATCGGCTTTGGAAGCGTCGAGCTCATAGGTGCGGACCATGCTCCGGCCGACTTCGTCGATCGTTTCCGCGTAGATTCTGATTTCCCTGACCCTTGTCGGCACGATCTGGTTGCCCTGCTGCTCCACCTGCCTCCGTTTGGTGCTGACAAAACGTACATAG
>Ga0209536_100006616_pt1 | contig 17654 bp, 19 predicted proteins | sample DeeMarSeWOR28_12_FD_187461 | JGI IMG/M metagenome (GOLD analysis project Ga0209536, IMG submission 187461) | Marine sediment microbial communities from White Oak River estuary, North Carolina - WOR-2-8_12 (SPAdes) (version 2) | ecosystem: Environmental > Aquatic > Marine > Intertidal zone >... | reverse complement strand
ATAATGTCACAGAGATACGGATATATTGGGTGAATTCTGCCGTCTGATTGAATGGAGTTAACAAAATGCCAACATGCTCTCTGTGCGGCACTGAAGATCTGAGTTTCACGTGCCCTTATTGCAATGGTGTGTTCTGTTCAGACCACAGACTTCCAGAGAGCCATGGATGTCCTGAAATGCACCGTGTCAGGGATGATGCAAAGAGAAAGGTTGCTGAAGAGGTGGACCCACAGGACGTAAACGTGACCTATTCTATGGATTCTCCAAGGAAGACTCGTCGTCGAAGACGAAGGAGGCGGAGATTCTCTTCTACTGAACTACGTGACCTGACCATAGCGTCAATTCTCGTTGTTTTAGTAGGGGTCTCAATTTTCGGCTCTCCCAATGGGATATTATCTGCAATCGACTATCTGGTTGGTTTGCCTTCGGCGTTTTGGTGGTTGCCAGCGGGAATGATTCTACTCTTCTTGCTTTCATTTATGGCACATGAGATGGCTCACAAGTTTGCTGCACAGAGCTTTGGAGCATGGTCCGAATTCAGAATGTTGCCCACAGGATACATCCTCTCAGCAATGGCCATTTTGTTCTCAGTTCCAATCTTTGGAACAGGAGTGGTTTATTCCAGTGGAATGTCAAGCAGAGAACAAGTAGGGAAGACAAACCTTGCAGGCCCTCTAACTAATTTCATTCTGGCAGCTATACTAATGATTTCTGCTTTAGTAATGTCACTTTTCGGTCCGCTACTATTAGCAGGTCTACTATTTCGTTTCGGGATACAGTTGAATGCCTTCCTTGGTCTCTTCAACATGTTACCTTTCCAACCATTTGATGGAGCATCAATAAGGAACTGGAGTAATAGGGTCTGGATTGCCCAGGTTATTGGCCTGGCATTCATGCTTGTTCTTGGTTATGCATTTCCCTATTTGGGCCTCTGAAGTGTTGCGTCAATAATACCACGCTTCATAGCAGAATATTATGAAGTCAACCTGACATTGTCAGGGGATTCACCACTTGCTCACACCAAAGGGATACAGCACAGACATCACAGAACTTTCAGTCTCAGCATGGTTCTATCGTAACAGGACTATCGCGGGTTTCGACAACCCTGCACGTTCACTCTATGTGTCGATACGCGAGATTGTTGAGAATAGTCTAGATGCCTGTGAGGATGAAAGAGTCTTACCAGACGTGAGTGTCTTATTACATCGTGTGAGTGAAGTAAGAGATGATCTTCTGAACTCTGGCCCAGAGATTTTCGAACTAACTGTGAAAGACAATGGCAAGGGTATCAGGCGAGAAGACATCCCTGTTCTAATCGGGAAGATGCTGACAGGCACAAAGTTCACACTCAAACAGAGTAGGGGAACATTTGGATTAGGAGGAAGTCTCGCACTACTATATGGACAGGTGACCACACAAGAGCCTATCGAAGTTGTGACTGGGCAGAGGTATGAACCTCAAGGTCACAGGATTGTCATGCGTCTCGATATCGAAACCAACCAACCTGTTATACTTGAAGAGGAAATCATCCCTAAGGACCCAGATGAGATGGGCACGATGGTGTCCTTCCAACTTCAGGGAGATTGGTTGAGGAGTAAAAGACGGATCATAGAATACTTTTCCCAGACAGCCATCATAGTTCCCCATGCATCTCTGCTTTTTGAGACCCCTGATGGAGAGGTTCTCAGATTTGATAGACTGATTGACAGACTGCCTGTTGCGCCCAAGGAGATGAGACCGCATCCAAGAGGAATCGACGTAGAGATGTTAAAGAAGATGATCGAGGTCTCTAGAGCAAGGAACCTCAAGTCATTCTTGAAGGGAGCATTCCAGCGTGTCGGGGTTTCGATCGCAGAAGAATTCCTCAGTTACTCGAATCTGGATAGTGAGAGGCCTCCCAGCTCACTGCAACAGCATGAGCTCGTATCGATGATGAACTCACTCGCCAGCTATGAGAAATTCCTTCCACCTTCTCCGAAGTCCCTTTCACCTGCAGGAACCAAGGTGCTAATGGCTGGTGTTCAGAGACTCTCTCCAGACTTCGCTGTGTTCAAGAAACGCTCACCTAATGTCCATGAGGGACATCCCTTCATCATAGAAACAGGTGTAGCGTACGGTGGAGGTTTGGGAGCTGGAGTCAAGATCTTCAGATTCGCCAATCGTATCCCGCTATTGTATGATGAAAGTTCGGATGTAACCCATAGAGTTGTACGAAACCTCAACCTGAAACACTATGGGCTTCGTCAGGACGACCCAATCGCGTTTGTCGTTCACATCTGCTCAACAAAGATCCCGTATAAGACGGTAGGCAAGGAGTACATTGCAGATGTTGATGTTGTGAGGCGAGAGATCGAGTTAGGCTTCAAGGACTGTCTTCGTGAAATCAGTGGGAGGGTTAGGAAACGCGAGAGAGCCCATAAACAAATGAAGAGAGAATCAAGACTAATTCAGTACTACCAGTTCATGTCAGAAACATTGTCTTCAGCCCTAGACAGAGATGTTTCCTTTAGTTCTCTATTCGCACTAAGTGGAGATGATGATGAATGAGTGACACAAATTCAGAGGTCATAGAACTCATCGAAACTGTCCTTGAAACACTAGCTGAAACGATTGATGATGGAGTCTTTCCCGAAATTGGATACTTCGGGTCAAAGAAGAAGAATGTCGAATACTCTGATCTTGAAGGCTATATTCCAGTCGCAGACACACCATCCTTTATTGATGGGCGAAAGGTAGAGAGTGCGAAGACCATAGCAGGCCTTGTCTATGGACTCACACGCTTCAAGGAGCATCTCGAACAGAAGATGTCAATGAGTCTAAGAGACTTCTACTATATGCACAAAGTCAAACGAGTTCAGGACGTCCTTAAGATTTCTAACCAGACCGAGACCAACCGATTAATCAACCTCAGCGAGAGGATTATCAAACATAAAGGAGCTTCAGTGCCGAGAGAGGAGTTCGGAGTGGTCAGCTCACCAAAGGGTACATTCTATGGTGACGTGACTCTCTCAGACCTATCAGGAAAGAGATTAACATGTAATGCCGCTGGCGAGTACGGCTGGTTCATTTCCTCGCGTCCATCCGATGTTCAGATCCACGACATCAACATCGATGCAGCCGTCTTCGTCGAGAAGGAGGCCATGGCAAGAAACCTGATCGAACTCGGACTTCCAGAGCAATTGAGTATTGGAGTTGGTTCTCTATTCGGTCAGCCAGGGAGAAACATGAGGGCTTGGATCCGGCGTTTGTCGGACAACGAGGTCCCCATCCTAGTCCTTGCAGACATGTCTCCCTGGTCTCTCCGAATATTCTCCACCATAAAGAGCAACTCAATTGAACTGGCAAATATCAGAGGTCTCGCAACTCCGAAGGCACATCTCATCGGTCTGACAACCAAAGACTTCTGGTGGAAGAAGGGAATGCTCAACGGAATAGAGCATTCCCTGGAAACCATGAGCAGCTCGGATATCAAGTGTGCACGGCAGAACCAGAACATCCCTGCAATCAGCCAGGACGAGTTTCTGAGAAAGGAAAATGAGACCATGCTCAAGAAGAAGCGTAAAGGAGAGCTGGAAGCCTTCAAGGCCTTTGGATTGCCGCTGTCAGAGTTGAAACAGCTCTATGTCAACTATCTCAGTACAAAAGCGGCGGATATAGATGTGAAACTGATATAAAGGCCAACTGTGTTCACACAGGATGAGGAGTCATAATGACCGATAGGGAGAAGTTGCTAGAGCTATTGAATGAATTTCAGAACTCAATTGTGAAACTCATGGATGAAAGAGATAAACTCAGTACTGAGGGTGACGAGCTCCGAGCCTCTAAGAGAGAGGCCGAAGAAACAGCTTGGGCTGCAGAGGAGAAGGTCAAAGAACTCACAAATGAACTTGAGCAGGCCAAAGCTGCTCAGGAAAAGGCAGAGAATAGTCTCGCGTCTGCTAAAGATGAAGCAGATAGTCTCCGAGCAAAAGCTAACGAAGCTGAATCATCCAAAGGTGAAGCTGTGAGCGCTCTCCAAGCAGAGCGAGATGAACTCCGAAAAGAGATGGATGAAATCCAAGAACAGCTAGGAAGAGTTTCAGAACTCTACAGAGAAGCATCGGCTGAAAAGGAAGCCCTCCAAGAGAAGGTCGATGTAAGTGACCTCTTGGCAATCTACATCACCCTAATTGAAACAGTTTTCTACGGAAAACCACATGCCAGGATTCTATATACCTTGCATGATGTGAAGACAGCGATCACGAGAAAGAACCTAGTATCGAGTACAGGGATTCAACCGGCTTCCGTACTCAAGGCTGTTCACGACCTGGCAAATGCAAATCTTGTATCATATGATGATGAAACACAAGAGGTAAACCTGACCAAGGATGTTCTCCGAAGATCCTGATAATTTCAACATGAGAGAGAAGACAATTGGCCAAGAAGACAACCAAAGGAAATGCACTGCAAAAACATGTGCGGAGATATACACTGAGTGACAAACTTCGCTCCATCACAGCTTTATTCGGTGACGAGGCTGAGAATGTCATAGACTGGGCTTTTGAAGAAGCAAGGAGAAGGATCGCTGAGAATCCCGCTGAAAAGGAGAGTGACCTTGGGAGAATAGTCTTCGATCTCATCGGAAATGAGGCGGCGATCATCCTAGTGAAGCAGAACCACGCAAAGGGAAGACTGACAACTAAAAGCGAAGTCAAAGCAAAGACAGGACAGAAAGTCGAGATGCCAGTTCTTTATCGTGACGCTGGTCTAAGGCATCCACAGGAAGCTCGCAACCTAAGACACAACCTGTTTCATGAAGCATTTCATGCACTCATCATGCATCTCTTTCCTGATGTTACTACAAGCGTACCATCGACTGGTGAAGGACTGACTCCAGATCTCATGATTGAGCACAAGGATCCGGATTGGTCAATCTCTGTCGAATACAAGGGGTATCGATCTATCACTCTTCTGAGTGAGTCTGAGGTTCTCAAAGGAATGAGGTACCAGGCTGAATTTGGAACTGCATGGCTAGTGACCTCGTCAGCAAAGACTGTGAGAGATGTTTACAAGAAGAACATTCATTCGAAAGAAGTTGTCAATCGAGGTATAGAGAGGCTGCGGAGAATATACAAACGAAGGGCGTTCACGAGTGAACAGAAAGAGAACAGAGGAATAGCTAGGAAAGGTATCAGTCACCTCGAGAAGCATATGGACCTAGACCTGAAATGCAGGATGTGGACTTCAGAGGAGCTTCTGGAATCAATGAAGATTGGGAAACCCTTGAAGGGACTCATCATCTCAAGTGGGTTTGAATTCATCGAACTTCTAAAAACTGCTGGACTAGAGGAAGAGGCAGACAATGTCCTCCGTGTGATGAAACTTCCAACAACATCTTTGCATAGTGATAAGGTGACTTCGGTCCGATTGATTGGTTAAATGGTGTAAAAACCAGTCTAGAGATGATGCTCCCAAGCTTTATCAATGGCTTGCGTGAAGTCCATAATGTCCCTGATTAAGACGGGACATGAGGGATTCGACAGTTGGAAGACTCAAGTCACAGTATCATGAAGCTTCAGGAACGCCTCAGTGATCTTCTAAGAGATTTGTCAAGCAGATCCCCTATTCTTGGAGCTGCTGTGTTCTCAATTGAGGGGCTTCCATTAGTCAGCAGATTTCATGGAGGGACGGAGGAGGCTTCTATCGCAGCTATCGTAGCTGCAATACATGCTGCCGGTGAACAGACCGTCAAAGAGCTCAGACAGGGAGAACTCAAATCAATCATCATACAGGGAGATCTTGGTACCACCCTTGTAATCTCCATATCTGCAGACTACCTTCTTACTGTTACCGCACCGGAGAATGCGAAACTTGGTCTGGTATTCAGTGATGCTAAGAAGTCAGCTAGAGAAGCAAGAAAGATACTCCATCAGGCAATTTGATCCACAATGTCTATTCTTCGAAAACCACACCTTGACAATCATCCATGTTTTAGCAACCAGAGAGAGAATCTCTGGCACCGAATTCATCTACCTGTTGCACCTAGGTGTAACGTCAAATGCGCATTCTGTTCACACTCATTAGGTTCATCGTGTCACACATCAAAGCCAGGCATTTCGAGTCAGATCATGTCACCAGAAACTGCAGCCGCGAGAGCTCTGTCTGAAATTAGAGCAGATCCAAGAATCCGCATTGTTGCAGTTTCAGGCCCAGGAGAACCACTCGCAAACCCTGAAACTTTTGAAACATTTGAGTTGATTAGGGACAGCCTTCAAGACGTCAACTTCTGTCTTAGTACAAATGGAACTATGTTGTCCGAACATGTTCCATGGCTCAAGAAAATGGGATTCATGTCGGTGACTGTGTCTATGAGCACAAGCAATCCATCATCAGCTGCACGAATATATGAGTGGGCTGAGATCGCAGGGAGAAGACTCACCGGTGACGAGATGGGATTATTCATTATCAGGTCACAACTTCATGGTATTTCCAAAGCAGCAGATGCGAGATTACCAGTCAAGGTGAATTCAATTCTCATTCCAGAGATAAACAAAGAGGACATTGTCCGACTTGCAGAATTGGTAGCAGAGGCAGGAGCTTCATTACAGAATATTGTACCTCTTGTGCCAAATGGCAGATTTGCATCACTGACACCTCCAAGCAGGACCCAGCTTGAAGATGTGAGAAAGAGGGCTTCAGTACACATTGTACAATTCAGGCACTGTAAACAATGTAGAAGCGATGTGATGGGGATTCCCGGCTGTGATGTCATCCTGTAGAGTCTGCAAGAATGCCGAGACAACCTTCCTCAACTAGTTTATTGATGATGAACCACATGGCACGAGGATCATAGGAGAGTTCCTCGAGGACTTCTCTCACTCTCTTTGTGCCATCGAATGCTTTCAGAATATCATCTAGAGGTTGTCCATATTGCGATCTCAACATGTTTAGTCTCAATTCAGGACAATCTTTCCTTACGAGGACGTTGTCCTCTGTCAGCCGCGTTTTGAACTCAATCCACTTGTAACGAGACAGGATGGAAATCAAGGCAAGGACCTTTTCATCTGGAAATCCGATGAGGTCCATAATCTCAGCAACTGTCCGTTTTCCATTGATGAACGACTCAATCTGCTCCAGGTCATGATCAACTGAACCCACTCTGAACGGGATTCTTACACCATTCTTGGCCTTAATAGGAACAAGGTCTAGGTCAGCAGTTGAAAATGGGAACTCTTGCACCACTGTAAGAGCAGATTCCCTGAATCTACGAACATCACCCTCAAAGTGACGGAGTTTCTCACCATGGACATCTTCAACCTGACTCAGAATGCGTTTCAGTTTTTCACGGTACGGAGACTCATCCGCAACGGGATCTACGACTAAGAGAACAAGTACGTTCTCTCCAACCTCAATGAGAATGTCATACGCAGCCTTTCTGATTGTACGAATAGGTGTCTTAGCAAAGATGATGACAGCAGTAACGAAACCAGCGATGAGGTCAGGGTCTACAGTGAGTTCTGCATAGGGGATGTTAAGGACAGATTCTCCACCTTCCATACGGATCAATGAGATGTATCGGACCTTGGAAACGTCTAGAGCCATCCATCATACCTCTGTATCTTTGACTGGTTCGTCAGCCTTTGGTGGTGAATCACCGTAGCCTAAGACTCCTGCATCAATCAGGTTGTTTGCTACAAGTCTAACTGCCTCCATATTAAATGGAAGGAGTTCGCAAATCTCTGCAAGTGTTCGGGTTCCATCAATCTGTTCAACAAGCTTTGTTAGTTGTTCACCGTAAACTCCAGCAAGGAATAGAGGTGGATTCATAATCTTGACCAACACGGAGTCATCCTCAAGCTTCCGTGTGAATGAAATCCACTTGTATTTGTCAAGCATCGATAGAATTGCTATCACTTCATCATCTTCCAGGGCCGATTGCTTCATTATATCCTCTATTGTACGTTTCCCATTGATGAAACCAACAAGTGCCTGAAGTTTTTCATCAGTTTCTCCCACTGACCAAGGAATGTTAGCATGAAGATCAGGTGTGGCCTCTGATTTTGTGACGATTTTAGGTATCATCTCCAAGTCGAAGCTTCTGTATGGATACACGCGGAGGATGTCCAGTGCATACTCTCGAAACGGACGGATGTCACCCTTCCATGACTGTAGGAGGACTTCATGCTTTGTCTCGAAGTGTTGGACTATCTTGATCAAGTTGTTTCTATAGGGCGTGTCATCCTCCACCTTGTCTACGATTAGCAGTCCAACAACATAGTCACCCTCTTCGATGACGACTGCATAGCCTTCCTTGATGAATTGCTTCAACTGTCTGTTTTCGAAGATGATCACTGCAAGAACGAAGCTGGCCACAAGGTCAGGGTCTACACTCATCTCTCTATAGGGAATGCCTATGATAGGTTCTCCTCCTTCTTTTCGAACGAGAGAGAGATAGCGGACCTCTGCCTTCTCTGCAGCTGTTTCGTTCACAAATTTCCACTGAAACGAGTACCTAAATAACTTGTCAGAAGAAATCCATCAATCCAGATTGTGTTACCATAGTAATATCCTCATCATAGTCTAAGCTATATCCAATCACCTGTTTCAGGTCAATGACTGTGTAGGAGCTTCCTAGACTTGTGACAAGGAGTGACCCTTTCATTCCGACAACTTTACCTAGCAACGGACGGTCATCAATCTTCTCAGATCTCTTTCTCCAAGGATTTGGTTTTGCTTCTGCACTTGATAGTGAATAGTATCTTGAAAGGTCCTCGAGGTCAACAGTAGTTCCCAGCTCAGCATCTTCGACTTCGATTAGGAAATCGTCTACAATTGTCTGAGCTGAATCAATCTCCAAATTGTCTAAGAGACCCCGAATTTTTCTCTCTCCTCGAACCTGTTTTGCAGCTTTGGGGTTCTTGCCAAGACGGTCTTCGATCATCCGGGCATTGATTCCTCCCTGAACCAAACGTAGAATCCCGCCGTAGTCCGCCCCTTGTTCAACCCATCTAGTTCGAACTCTCTTCTCAGAGGAAACACCAATCTTGAGAGTCTCATCGTTGAAAACAACAAGATAGATCGCATAGTCTGTTTTATCGCATTGAGCTCGCCTTTCAGGAGATGCCATGCAATTTCTACCATCACAGCGGATACAGGGATCAACGAAATCCATGGCTGAGCAGGGGCCGCACCTCTGCATCCCACGTTGTAGAATTATTGAATCTTCAGGACAACGGACTGACTTCAGTGAGGAATCGATACTCCCGATGCATTTCTGAGGTCCGCGAAACACCCAGCTAATATTCTCACCAGGAACGATTGGGATAAACTCAGGAGAGTCATTACCATTCCAGACTCGCAGGCCTGAGAGAAATGACCCATCATCTTGGACGTTCCATGATATTCCCATCACCTGCATCAAATCAACCTCAGAATCGCTTGAACTGTCCCTTTCCTTGTATCATCCACTGAACCCCTTTTATGTTCAGGTCTGACTTGCACTTTGGACAATTGCCATCTCGATCAAGATTGTTACTACCGAGATATACTGAATATCTTTCCACAGCCTTGAATCCGCACTCCGGACAGTAGGTGTTTTCATAATCATGTCCAGCAATGTTACCAGAATAAACGAAGACAAGACCAGCTTCCTTAGCAACATCAATGTGCTTCTCAAGAGTTGATGCAGGAGTTCGAGGTAGATTTGTCATCTTGTAAGTTGGAGAGAATGCAGTCAAGTGAAAAGGTGTGAGCTCTCCAAGATTCTCTACGACCCACTCAGCCAGATACTTCGTGTCTTCCAGTGAGTCACCCACCTCTGGAATAATCAGGTTAGTAATCTCAATGAAGATGTCCCTCTCATTCATGGCTTTCATGGAGGTGTATATTGGATCAACCTTAGGGACAGACATCAGTTCCTTGTAGAACTTCTTGTTTCCACTGCCCTTGAAGTTCACTGAAGCCGCATCCAGGTACGGTGCAATCATGTCTACAGCCTCAGTCGTCATGTATCCATTTGTAACGAATGTGTTGAACATCCCTCTCTCGTTAGCAATCTTTGCGGTGTCATATGCCAATTCGTAGAAGATTGTGGGCTCAGTGTAAGTGTAAGTTATTCCACTACAATCATACTTCTGTGCAAGATTTACGATCTCCTCAGGACTCACGTATTGTCCGACAGGAGTTTCCCGATGGGCGGAATGATAGTTCAAACAGAATTGACATCGAAAGTTGCAGGATGATGTGCTTATTGAGAAGGCTGAGCTTCCAGGCGCAAAGTGGAAGAGCGGTTTCTTCTCGATCGGATCTGAAGCCATCCCGTCGATGAGTCCATAGACCGATGTATAGAGATTGTTGTCCTTAGCAAATCTGACTCTACAGAACCCAGTCTCACCATCATGGATAACGCACCTTCTAGCGCAGAGATCACATCTGATACCCTGTTTGAGGTTCGAGTAAAGCACAGCTTCTCTCATCGCAAATCAATCATTGTTTGACGTCTTATGCGTGTTCCGGTGTGTTTCACGTAGTCATAATTATAAGATGAAGTTGCGAAGGACCTGATGGTATCGCTATGCCGGACGCTAAGGAGTTGGAACGAATAGATGGTCTCTTCGATCTTGCTTCATCTCGTAGTAGACCGTTTCTCGATCAATGCTCAGAAGCCAAGTATCTAGCTGTAAGGGACTTCAATCGTGCAACTGATGAAACAATGAAACTAGCAATGAGGACTCTCAAATCAGCAGATACCAGTTTTGTCAGCAGTCCATCACTCACTCGGACCCTTTCTCAATTAAAGACAGCAGTGAAATCTGGTCAATTGGATGCCAATCTTATCGACACCCTCTCTAGATTTCGTAATAGCTACATCATGCAAGTTCTCAGACCTGCTGTCAAGACTTACCTCAGTAACAAAGACCTCAAGACAACATACCTTGATTCATACTATGAGAGTGCATTAAGGATAGACGGTCTCCTAGAGGTGTTTCAGTTCCTAAGTCGAATTAGACCAAACTCATTCTGACTTTTGATGGTCCCTATGGACTAGGGTCTGTCCATCGACCACCCATGCAAGTGCTAGAGCCTGAAACTCATCAGCCCATTTCATCACTATAGCTGGGGCAACACCTAGAGATCTCGCGATCTCTCGGATGGACATCTCACCATGTTCCTCCACCATTAGGTACGCCTTGGTCTTCTCTGTACTGTCCATAAGGTCAAGGTATCCCTCGAGAGTTTCCTGGGTATGTGCTAGCTTCGCCTTTGTTTCCTCTAGGTCTTTAGTCGATCTGTCAAGGTTGGCTTTTGTCCTATCGAAGTCAGTCTTGAGGCGTTCTAGTTCTCTAGCCTTGTCACCAGACTCAAATGACCGTAGTCGAGCTCGAATCTCTTCCATTTCTGTGAGTCTATCAGCAGTCTTTGCCTTCTCATCCTCTAGCTGTCGAACTTGTGTATTCAATTCACCTATCTCTAGGTCTTTCTTTGCAATGTCATCTGAGAGGTCCTTGGTCTTTTGTTCAGCAGTTATTGATCGGGCCTCAACCTCAGCCACCTTCTCTGATAGTAACTCATTTGATGCCTCGAGTGTCTTGACGTTCTGTCTCAAGTCTATCAATACTTGTTGATCAGTCTGTGGTTTAGATTTGAGGGTGGCAAGTTCCTCTTCCAGTTCCTCATTGATGACCTTGAAAGTGGCATTGTCCTTTCGTAGATTTTCTATTTCGACCTCCCTGGTCTCAATCTTCTGAGTGGACAAAGTTAGCTCCTGGGTCAGCTCTTCGATTCGACGTTCAAGTCCCTTCATCTTCTCTGCCATGTCCTTTGGGACCTCAACCTTAGGCTTCATGCCTAGTTCTGAAGATAGGAACTCAACCTCAGTTGTTGACCGCTGCGTGAAGTCATCTATGGCAGATTTGAGAGTCGAGAGCTCCTCATATGTAATCTTCATAGCCTCTTTCAGACTCTCGGTTACATCACGAACTTTCTCGAGAATCGGAGTGGACATGCCGGTGGTGAGGGACTCCTCTACTTTGGTAAACTCCTCTTCAACTCGTGGTTTGACTTCTGTCTCAATGAATGTTGACTGGAGGTTGGTCTTTGCAGCACGCTTGCTTCTGCTGACAATGTCACCCCGCATGGCTACAAGATTGCCTTTCAGGCTGACAAGAAAAGATAGAACAACAGGAACGAGGTCTCTTTCAATCCTATCAATTGAGCCATCAACAGTCATGATGTTGCGCTCAAGTAGACTGATGCTATCCTGAAGTCGTTCAACACTCTTATCGATCTCCATTCGTCGTCGGACCTGATCCGCAGATTCTACTCTCATCACATCACTCGTCATCCGACCAGAGTCAATTAGCTCCTGTCGCATTTCATCGTCTACACCAAGCTCAGTGAGCAGATTGTCGACGACGCCACCCTTCTTGCCTGTGTCCTCAGGCTTCTTTTCCGGATCTTCAGCCATACGGAGACCTCACTTTCCTCAAACCAATAATGGCAGATGGAAAGGTAGCCAGACAATACATAAATCTATTCGGTGAAAGCTCCAAGGTATCTAGGAGCCTGAGAACACGCCATGCGATTGAAGATTGAGATGCAAGCAAACGTGCACAACCGTGGAACCTCTAAGTTACGCAGGGGAATGATGGTTTGGCATCTCTTTACTGACATGGAGAATCAATTTGTAGAGATGATTGACGTCTTTCCTCCTGCGAAGGTGACTGAGAAAGCAGAGAAGAACATGGTCGCTGTGATAAAGATCCCAGAGTTGAATCCAGGAGAGAGCTTCTCGCCTTCTGTAGTTCTGAGGATTGACACGATAACTAGAGACTGGTTAATGGAACCTCAGATGACTCCTGACGACCTCATATCTCAGAACCGTGGAATGTATTGTACATTGCAGAAATACTGGGAGATAGATGATCCATTGATACAAGAATTGTCCCAGAAAGCGGCTGAGCGTACAGGAGACGACGAGTCCTATGTCAAGCTGGTCTTCCAAAAAGTACGAGAACTGGTGAAGCTGAAGACACACTTAGATGAGCGCCGGGGAGCTGCTCGGGCTGCTCGAGAGAAAGAGGGAGACTGTGACGAACATGCAGACCTATGCATCGCACTCTTACGCTCCGTGCACATACCTGCAAGAAGAATAGTTGGCCACTTCTTCAGGGGAGAACCAGAACCAGAACCTCACGCTTGGTGTGAGGTGTTTCTTGAGAGGAGGGGATGGGTTCCCATAGACCCGGCTTTGGGTCATTTTGGTATCATGTCAGAGAACTACTTCTCTCGAATAAGAGAAGGTCTTGTTTCAGAGAGACCTACAATTCACTTGAAGTGGAGTGGAATAGCTAGTGAAGCCCCTACTATTGAGGAGGACGTCAGAATGACTGTTCTCAAGAATGGTCAGACCTAGAGTCCCTGAATCATACCTGTTGTTTCTAATTGTACAAATAACTCTGCGCCAAAGTTCCAACATGCGTGGGTATCAAAAATTGAACACATCACCTTGGGAAGGAGTGGTTCTTCGAAAGCGGAATGGAGGGTTCCTGCCAGATGATGAGCCATGAGTTCTCCATATGCAGCTACTTGTGGAATGGAATCAAGAAACCGTTTCTTCGTCTGTACGAGCGGTCCGGGTTTATAGTCGCAGACATGAATGACACCATCAACAACACGAATCAAGTCTACATGTCCTGATAATCGATATCTCTCGGACCAGACAGGAACTTCAATTGCGACAGTGTTAGGGTCCTTTAGAAGAAACTCTTTCAGTATGTCATGACCTGCTGAGTAGCTCAGGTCATTTCGTAATCGATGATACTCTCTTAGTAGTTTGACTAAGTCATCATCGACAGCCATCTGGAGCTTTCCTGAACGTCTGAGCTTCTTCCGAAAACCGACTTTCTGAGCAGGAGGCATCTGGGGCAGACTCAGTTTCGATGCTCGATTGTAAAACGGGTCATCGAAGGGAAGTTGTGGTACATTACCAATGTGGATGGTATTTAGATGCGCCCATAAAGATGAGAGGTCGCCATCTTGATGACCGAGATCTTTGTGGTGTGCTATGTTCCACTGAAACCCATAGGCTATTCTACCATGTTGAAAATCACGACGTAGAATATCATCTGGAGTCATAGCATTCCCAGAAGGTTGTCAGGTTCAATCTATTTAATCCACCGCAAAAATGATAGCAATTGGCCTTCGTAGAAACAAGTCCGAATCATTTTAATCTTCAAACACTCCCGTCTGGGTGGTGGCGAGTCTTGACCTATGCGTTCATCGTTTTCTATCGGTTCCAGTTGATGACTCCTGAGCAGGCAGGGAAAGCAAAGGAGTTCTGGGAGGAGTTTGGAAAGGGCAACTGGCCTGACCAACTGAAGATAGTTGGAGACTACAAGTACGCATGGGGCTCTGATTGGAGTGGTTTCCTCCTTATAGAAACAGAAGACCCACAGACTTTCTTCGAGTTCTGGCCGATATTCAGGGACAAGACAAGATGGTACATCGACAACACTCGAACAGTGATTGCCATAAAGAGAGAGGCCCGAGACTGGATGTAGACAAGGTAGGAACCGTGGGGTAAAGACCCCATACGGTTCTACTGTCTTTTATGCGGCTGGAGCGGGATCAGCACTATTCTCAAGCATCGTTACAAGCCATTTGAGGTCCTTGGGATTGATTCCCTTGGGATCGTATGGGAAGATGGTCATTGCACCTGCTTGGAAGTTCACAGTTGTCTTCATCGTTTTCTTCGAAGATGGATATGGAATGTATCCACTAAATCTTGCAATGTTGCCTTTGTACCTCTGTTGATACAAATTGATCTCGCTGGCATTCTGGATGTTGTCACCCTTGAACTCAGCATGAGTGAATGCAATCTTTGTCTTGTCCATGTCAGTAAGGAGCACATAGGAAATGTTGGATTTGTCACGACGTTTGATATCATCGAATACAATCCTTGCTTCCTTAGTGATACTAATCGGTGCCATACGGGCCACTTCCTCCCTACGGAGTATTGTTCTTAATCGTGCAGCCAGTCTGTCTGAACCTCGAATCTCGACGAAGTTTCTGTCTAGTTTGACCACCACAGTTCCCCTCTTCACTGTGTAGCTCGGGGAGTCCAGTTTCTCGAGCTTGCCTCTTCTGAATGTATAGAGTGGCAACGCAAAGCTCGCAATAAAATCGCAAGATACTGAATTTCCTTCAGCATTAACTTTGGTGAATCCATGTGCTGGTTCAGATTCTGACATGACAAAGGGCATACCCTTCATGAATTTAGCTAACTGAGCCGCAGACATCGCCATATCCGTCAGGTGAAACAGTCGTACCGACAGGCTGACACCATCCGGTTTTATGAGTTCTGCAGCTGGTTTCTTCGCGCTCACGGTATCTCAACTCGCATTTTTAGTAAAGACAGTGTCTTAACCTACCTTTACTTCCAGTGGAATAAATGCTTCGATTTCATATAAAATAGTCATCAAACCCAGGCAATAGCTCTGTCTAACGGATGTAATACCCCGATACCAATGAGGGTATGAAATGAGGATTCTTTTCACGTATATGCGATGAAACTCAATAGCATTTGGCGCCAATCAAAACCAGTCCAAATCAAGCAAAAGGATGATATTGAGGAGAGTCACTCGAAGTCATAAGACAAGGATGAGTCGAAATGAGACTGTTGTTTGTACTTGGCTCAGGTGGACACACCGCACGTGGATTGATACTGAGCAACCAGGTTGAGGGTCAGAAGTACTACATAGTCCCATGGGAATCCGACGTGACAAAGAAGAAGGTCGGAGGGAACTACTTCAGTGTCATTTCTCCGAGGTTCAGAGCCAAAGACAACAGAATCATGACAGTATTGAGGACATTGTTCCTCTTTCTTCATAGTCTCATGATCCTCTTTATCGTCAGACCAAAGGTCTTGATTAGTACTGGGTCAGGTCTCACTCTCCCACCATTTCTTATTGCACGAGTTTTCAGAATTAAGACCATCTTCATTGAGAGTCCGAGTCGTGTCTATAAGCCATCTATTGCAGGCAGGATGCTAATGGGAAAGACAGATCTCTGGCTGAGTAGCTGGCCAGATCTAGCTGAACGCTACGAGGGAGTCGAGTATAGGGGGATGATCTTTTGATCTTCGTCACTGTCGGAACATCGTTACCTCATGACCACCTCATTGAAACCATTGACAGTCTGGTTGGACAGGGTGAAATCGCAGATGAGGTCATTGCTCAGAGGGGTGCAGGTCAGTACATTCCGAAACACATCAAGAGCTTCAGGTTCAAAAAGGGACTCGAGGAGTATCTCTCCCAAGCTGAGGTAGTCATTAGTAACTGTGGTGCTGGGACTATAATGGAGAATGTGACAAAGGGAAACCGACTAGTCGTCATCCAGAACCCAGACATTACAGGAGGGCACGAGTGGGAGCTAGTGACAAAGATGGAGAAGGGAGGTCATCTTATCTGGTGCAAGGGACTGGGCCATCTGAAGGAATCGATAGAACAAGCACGGACCATGGACTTCACTGTATTCACACCTGAGAGGATGGACCTCAGGGCGGTGCTGAGAGAACTAACATCAAGATGATTCCTGCTTCACCAATCATATCCAGATGGATGAGATGGCGTCGGTCCACCTGACCGTCCTCGGCATATTGCGCCAACAATGACAACTATCACTAGTATTGAACCAGCACTTATGACGATGAGTGTGAGATTTCCATCACTGACCGTGTAGTTCCCAGTCGGAGTTTCCGCAAGTACAACCACCAATACAGTGTCATAGACAGTTTCTCCTAGAGTATTTGATACACAGACGGTATAGTTGTAGGCACCAATTTCCAAACCGTCTACATTGACAATTATTGAATCACCCAACCATGTTCCAGAGTTTGTGATTTCATCATTGACAAATAGCTGATAAGAGTCCGGCATGGTGGAAGATGGTGTCCAGGTTATACTATGTCCTGTCGTGCCCTCTACGTAGATGATATCCACAGGATGGTCGATGGACAGCTCATCAACGGGTGGTGAAACCTCTGAACTGATCAGGATGTCATGGACCCGATGGTCGAGATATGTTCCAGAACCTCTCCTCCACTGGATGCCAATATAGGCAATCTGACGATTGATACCTGCATTCCAATCAGCCATATCGACAACTACACCAGAGCCGACTCCTTCTATTGTGCCAACAAGACCAGTTCCCTCTTCAAATTCAAGGCTGAGTGTTCCGAAGAAGTTGGGATCAAGATCACGCACATAGTAGGCGCTCCCAGTTAGGTCTGTGTGTATGTAGTATAGGTAGATGTGGCACTTGTGCTCAAGCTCATCCCATGACAGCACATACATGTGCATGATGGGATTCTTATCCTCATCGAATAGTGTTGCGATTATGTTTCCTTTGTACGACATTGAAGGTTGAATTGTTTCGAATATCATGTCCCAGCTGTTGAACTCAGAGAGTGGCGTAGGTACACCCAAATCTTTGAACCAGAAGGGTCCGGTTTCCCAACCAGAGTTCGATGGACAGTGAAGATAACCCGAGTCCGAAGCCAATGTCCCTGAGGCAGTACCCCAACGTGTCCAACCGTCCCATTCAGTGTGGTAGGTCCAACCTGTGGTGTTCGAACAGTCATCATGCCAAATAGACCAGTCTACTGGTTCAGGGGG
>Ga0209536_100006615_pt1 | contig 17658 bp, 15 predicted proteins | sample DeeMarSeWOR28_12_FD_187461 | JGI IMG/M metagenome (GOLD analysis project Ga0209536, IMG submission 187461) | Marine sediment microbial communities from White Oak River estuary, North Carolina - WOR-2-8_12 (SPAdes) (version 2) | ecosystem: Environmental > Aquatic > Marine > Intertidal zone >... | reverse complement strand
TTTTAGCAAGAATGGATTCGTTGGCTTCATCCGCGGAAGCAATAATCAAATCTTTTGTCATCACTTCATCAACTTTTGTTTCTTCAATCTTTTTGTTCTTTGAAATCACTCTTTTTACCAAATCTCTTTCAGAAAAAACACCAATGAGTTTTCCGGCGTCCATTACCGGAACCAAACCCACGCCTTTTTCAGCCATATAAAATGCTGCGTCTTTAACTGTTGTTCCAACCGGAACGGTGAACAGTTCTCTGCTTTGTAGTAGTTCGTGTATTTCTCCCATAAACTATACTCCTTATTTTTCTCTAATATAAGCTTTTTTTAGAAAAAGTAATGAAAGAAATTATTTGACATTTAGAAATGATTGATTATATTCAAATAATGCTATTTGTGAAAAATTAGAAATTCTCTTATTCCTAATTAATTATTCATAAAATAACAAAGGAGGCTATTATGAAGAAAGTCGTTTACACCTTTCTTGCTCTTATTGTAGTTTCAACATTTAGCTTTGCACAGATGAAACTGCAATTGCCAACTGATATTACCGGTGAATCCTCACAATCATTTTTAAACCACAATCTGGAGTCCAATTTAAATTTGGATCTACCACAGCACATAACTTCCCCGGGTGGGGAGTTTATGAAAATGTGGCTTATTGGTATTATGGCTGACGTTACATTCCCAATGGGTGATTTGGGTGATGCCTGGAGCACGGCTTTTTCCGGGCACGCAATGATAGGATATATGATAGCAAGAAGTATTATGATAAACCTTTCAGTAGGTTATGTGAAGTTCACTGAGAAGGAATCAATTGAAGGTGCCGACAACAGCTTTTCTTGGATTCCTTTATTATTAAGTGCAAACTATATTTTTAATCCTGGCAAAAAATTTATGCCGTTCATTGGTTTTGCTCTAGGACTCTATTTTATAAGCCAATCATTTAGTTACAGCTTTTTTGGGCAAAATATTGATGAGAGTGTTACCGATACGCAATTTGGCATTGCACCACGGGTAGGTGCAATGGTATTAGTCTCGGCTGCAATTATGATTACACTTGCTATGGAATATAATGTGATATTTACATCCGGTTCAACAAGTTCAGCTTTGGGAATTTTATTTGGAGCTATGTTTGCCCTTCATTAATAAAAATAAATTTCATTTCCTAAGAGGCGAAGAAATACTCTTCGCCTTTTTTATTTTTTCCCCTTTATCATTTGAAACTACCCCACTTTATTAAATGCAATAAATTTACCAATAGTTAACTAAGAAAAATTGCTAAATTTGTTTTGATTTCTTTATTATTTATTTGATTTTTATCAAAAGAATATCTTGAATTCGGGACATAAGTATATTCAGAGAGGAGTTTTACAGGTAATATTTTTTTCGGATAAATCCGAATTAGTAGAACTAATTCAACCACTTTAATAGGAGGCTCTATGCAAAAGTTGATTTACTCAATTCTTATCGCTTTTGTGATTTCATCTTTAAGTTTTGCACAAATGAAACTACAACTGCCGATGAAGATAACCGGTGAGACGCAGGAATCTTTTATCAATCAAGACATTGAACCTAATCTGCGGCTTAATGCGTTACCTGAAACTACGGCTCCGGGAGGAATAAGTGATTTTGCTCAGGGTATGTTCCTGCTTGGAGTACTCGCCGATGTATCACTGCCCTTCGGTGAAGGGGATGATCAAGTAACAGGTAATACATTTGAACCGGGATTTAAACACATCGCCAGCACTGGTTTTTCTGGACACGTAGAAGCTAGCTATGTTGTTGCCACATCATTTTTAGTATCCCTTCGTGGTGGATATATATCTTTTGGTACCCAAACCCAAGAAGGACAAGACTTTGGGGAAACATATAAATGGGAAAATAAGTATAGTCAAATTCCAATACTAATTGGTGGTTATTATTTAATCCCAACTGGAAGCGGATTTAGACCATATGTTGGTACAGCATTAGGGATATTTATTCAGAGATATGAATTTACCGGAACTTATACTTATACAGGACTTCTGAAAATCCAACAGACATCGACAGAAACAGCGGATGTGAGTTCTACCGGTTTTGGAATTGTACCAGCAGTGGGTTTCTATTATCTCTTAGGTTCAGTTGTTCTTCATGCGGCAGTTGAGTATGCTTATCTATTCAGTAAACTTGAAATTACAGGAGATGATTATGAATCTAATTATCTTGGCAAAATATCTGGTGTATCTGGTATTAGTCAAGATGAATATAAAGAATCTTATGCAGTAAATTATTTATCTATTCTTCTCGGTGTATCATTTCCGCTTGGTCAATAATTTAAGTGATTTATAATTTAAGGCGAAGAAATACTCTTCGCCTTTTTTTTGTACCGAATCTCTTATTTGGTAAAATCCATATTTAAACCAATCCTCTTAATAGTAATCCATCAATTTAATCACCCACCATTTTATATTTGCCAAATGCAAACTATTGATAATTTCGCAATTATATTTTTATTAATTATGAGTTATTCAATTTGTGATTATTAGAAACTCCAGGAATTCACAATACCGGGAGGCAATGCTTATTTCAATTCAGAGCAATAACAACTAAATTATTTTCACAATTACGATAGGAGGCTCTATGCGAAAACATCTATACTGCTTTCTCACTGTTGTTTTGATTTCATCCATTTCCTTTTCCCAGATGAAATTAAACTTGTCATCAGTTATTGATGAGGAAGAAAACGCTTCAAATCTTAAATTAGTATTAGATAAAACTGAGACACAATCCAGCAGTTATTCAACTATCGAGTCACCTGCCGATGCAACTTCGCTGATTCCCGGTACAATTATGCTGGGTTTATTAGGTGATGTTACTTTTCCTTTTGGTGAAGCTTTTAAGACATACGCGGGAACCGGCTGGTCAGTGCATGGAATGGGAGCTTATGTCCTGAATCCGATTGCTTTAGCATTAAAGGTGGGATACATAAGATTCGGTGAAGTTGAAACTGACTTAAGTTTTTTAGAAAAAAGTACACAATATGGTGAAATTTTAAAGGCTTACAACAGTCAGGTTGTTATCACTGCTGCACTTATTTACTTTTTATCCGGTCTTAGTTCATCTTGTGTAACAGGAACAGGATTGGGAAATTTAAATCCTTATTTAGGATTAGCTCTATGTCTGATTTTTAAGAACTACGTTTCATCACTGGTAACCAACTATGGATTGGGTAAGGTTTCAAATACTTTGCAGTTAGAGCAAGAATATGAAGAAAGCAGTACTATTTTTGCTATCAGTCCTTCTGTGGGAACTTTATTTCATCTTTCAAAAGATATAAGTTTAATTTTAAGTGCAGATTATTATTACTTGTTTGATGAAGCAGATGTAGATGCAGCAAATATCAACTATCTTTCAATTACATTTGGTGCAGCATATTCTATTCTGTAAGAATAGAAAAGTTTATTGAATAATGGCGAAGATTTTTTCTTCGCCTTTTATATTGTGTAAAAAAATTATTCAGTCCTTTGAACGAACTCTCTGATTATAAAATCGTCAGATTTTAGCAATTCATCCGGCGTGCCCACAAAATGAATTGCTCCCTCGTGCATCATGGCAACTTGATGGGCAACATTCTTGACGCTGTACATATCGTGAGTAACAACAATAGAAGTAACATTCAGTTTATCCGTAAGTTCCTTAATCTGCTCATCAATCGAATCTGACATAATCGGATCTAAACCCGTCGTAGGTTCATCATAGATTATGTAGTCTGGATCTGTAATAAGCGCACGTGCAAGTCCCACCCGTTTTTTCATACCCCCTGAAAGTTCTGCAGGCTTAAGCGGTTGCACACCGGACATTCCAACCATTTCTAATTTTTCCGCAACCTTTTTTTGCAACTCTTCCTTTGTAAAAATATTTCGAGATTCAACAAGAGGCAGTGTAATGTTTTCTTCAACTGTCATGGAATCGAATAGTGCAGAACCCTGAAATAGAAATCCAAAATTAGTTCTTAAATCGTAAAGTTCTTTCATTTCCATTTCATCAACACGTTTTCCCTCCACTTTTACAAATCCTTCATCCGGATAAAGCAATCCGACTATGTGTTTAATTAATACACTTTTGCCGCAGCCACTTCTTCCAATAATAACAATTGTTTCCCCAGTGTCAATTTCCAGGTTTACACCACGCAGTACTTTGTTACCCCCGAACGATTTGTGCAGATTACTAATTTCTATCATATATAAGTTATTTTTTATTATTTAAAATAGATAAAAGAAGGGAGTATTGTAAATTCTATTTTAAAATAAGAAACCGGATCCACTTTTATTGAATCCGGTTAAATTGGAGAGCTATTTGATAGGGTTTAGTTGTTGACAATAATTTCAGCGCCTAGCTGCTGCGCACCATTTCCACTTAAAAATCCTTTTGCGAATACAGTATAGATTTTACCGGCTTCGAGACTTATTACAGGCAAATCCAGTGCAACAGTAGTTGTTCCAGCTACTCTTACTTCAAGATCGTATGAACCAGCATCAAGTGGAGTGAAAGCTGTAAACTCTTTAAATGATTTGTTGCCAAAAACCACCGTTCCGTCAGTTAATGTTATGTCAACTGCCGGTGCATCAGGTGATAAGTGAACAAACCTTACATGAGCCTTACCCTGAGCTGGAGCGGTTAGATCGTCCTCGATTACAATTGCTTCGATATTAGCTACAGAGTTTACTGCAAAAACTGAATAATTAACATCTTTCATTAAATTTAAGTTTGCTTCAATAACCGTACTAGATGTTCCGGTAACATTAACTTTTACGTTTCTTGTTCCACTTGGTACAGTTAAATAACCAGTGTTGTTAGGAAATGTTAAGTTTGTCCCGGCTATTGTGTTATCCACTAAAAGATCAACTCCGGGTGCATCAGGAGATGCGTGTACAACTTTCACCAACGAGTTAGATGGTAATGGAGTTGGGGATACGGGTGTTTCTTCGTCATCACAACCAATAAAGGTTAAAGTGAGTAAAGATACGATGAGTGCTAAAATGAGCTTTTTCATTTTTTTCCTTTGTTTTTTATAATTATTTGATGTTTGTTTTTATTTTGAATAATTACGTTATTTGTGTGTTAAAACACGCAAGGTATATCGAAAGTTCCACACCGACGAAAAAAAATGATTTTGGGGAATTACTTAAAAAAAAGCTAAAGTTTTTTAGGATTTAGAAATTTGGATCAAAAAAAGCCTGCCAAATCGCAGGCTTGTGAGGTTAGTAATACTGATTAAATTTTTTCAGGTAAAGTATATTTTCTTCCTTTATTCTCCTCTTTCAGCCACTCCATCAATGGTACAAAGTAATTTACCATTGCTTTTGCATCCATTTCGGAGCCAATGCTGTTCTTTAAGTGTTCACGCCAATCAACACCGGCACCGGGGGATAAAAGATCATACAGAAATTTTCCGGTTTCTTTATTTCCATAGTAATTAGTTGCGTGAGGATCCTGTTTTAAAATATTGTTTGCAATGTGATCGTGAAACTGAAACAATAGTACATTTGAAATTGCATAATCGTAGTACTGAGCCGCATCGTTATTAATATGAGTTTTGGTTGCAGCGTCACAGTAATCATTTCCTCTTTCGAAAGGCGGAATTATTCCCTGGTATTTTTTAACAAGCTCCCACCACTTATTGTTAAACTGATCTTGAGGTAATTTTTGGGAATAAAGCTCATATTCAAAATCTGTCATCACTCCAGCACTCCAGGGAATGAAAACAATATAATCCAAAGATTCTTTCAGTAACGCTTGAATTTTATCAATTTCAAAATCTTTCGGTAATAATCCCATTTGCTTTAAGAATGGAGTTTGAAGTGAGGCTAATCCAATCAAGCTTCCCACTGCCTCGTGGTAGCCGCGGTTTGCACCTTCTCTTAAAATTATTGGAACATCGGGATTTGAATAGCTTATGAAATAATAGATGTGTCCTAGTTCGTGCAGTGATGTGCTCCACCATCTTGTATTTGGAATAATACTCATTAATGACCGCACGTCATTATCATTATCCATATGCCATGCAGAGGCGTGGTTATTCTTTTTGTAACCTGCGTCAGGAGGAGCGGGGTAGAGGCTTGATAGATCCCAGAAGGACTGCGGCAATTTCGAGAAACCAAGACTCACATAGAATTCTTCTCCCTTTTTTACAATCCACTCGGCTGAGTATTGTTGCAAGGTTTCATCAATGTTTAATCCACTTGTATTAATAATGCCCTGCCAATCCTGTCCCCAACGATTTGGTAACCAATGTGCCGGCAACAAATCAGGAACTTCTGCATTATACTTTTCAGCTAAAGTGTAACGAGCCCAAGTATGCAACTCTCGGTAAAGCGGCCAGATATCTTTAATCATACTTTGGCAGACATCTCGCATTTCATCTGCGGTCATTCCATATTCTGAAACCTGGTATGCAAAGAAATCATCATAGCCTAATGCCTGCACAGTTTTATTTCTTAAAATTTGAAGATTTACTAATCCATCCTTTAAACCTTTACCGACTTCTTTACTTATTTCCCAGACTTTTAATCTTTTGTTAATGTCGGTTTCTGTGTTCAGAAGTGCGTCTATTTCATTTGTTGAAATTGATTTATCATTTAGTTTAAAATCGAATCCGTAAAGAAGCTCCACCTGTTTTGTATCAGCCTCAATTTTTTCTTTAACAATCCCTCCTGCAGTTGCAGGATTGCTCCCAGCGAGAAACAGGATCCTGTTAAGTTGTCTTACCTGCAGATCAGTTAAATCATCTTTAGTTTCCAAAAATGTAGTTGCGGTTTCAATGTTTTCCTTACTACCGACAAAGTTCGCATACTGCTGCTGCGCATCCTGTGCAATTTTACTGGTCATGGTGTCACCTTCGACAATTCGCGTGTTCAATGCCCATTCTCCTTTGTTCCATTCGTAAAGATGCTTTTGAAATTCTTTATTGTACGCATCCAAATAAACTTGAACTTCTTTTTGAAGATCAGATTTTTGAGAGCAGGAAATAAAAACCAGCAGTGATATAAAAAAAGCTCTTTTTAGTGCTTTCATTTTCCCTTCAATTTAATTTTGTGATTTGAGCTAATATCAGCACAAATTAATCTAGAAATAGAATATCTATTTTGAAATATATTTAAATGCATCAATTGCTTTTCCCAAATTATCTTTATCGCTGCCGCTAAGTAAAAATATCCAGCCATTATTAACCCAGCCATACCATCTTCTGCCGTTCTCATCTGTACCGCTGGCGCTCCAGCTGCCGTTAATGTTTCCTCTAAAATGATTTTTCATTTCATCAAAACGGGGAACAATTGTTTCCTTAAAATAATTATCCGCCGTTTCTTTATTCGGAGCAAGAATCGCATCAATAGTTATTTTGTCATTTCCATAAGCAGCAGTAAATCCTTCCAGGGGATGACTAACAGTCATTCGCTCAACATTGCTTCTCATTCCGTCTATTTCTGTTGGAAAAACATCATCCAGTCTTGCGTTTGGCGGTGGTGGCTCGAAATCTGTGTTGTAGTCGGGTCCGCAAGCTGTAATAAGCAATAGAACAAACAGAATAATTGAATTAAACTTCTTTAACATTTCATTTTCCTTAAATTATTCATTAAAAATTTTATTTAGATGATGATCCATGTGATCAACATAATCTTTCATTAATAAAAAAAGGTTGTCTGCACTCTCGAAAGGATCTTCTGCATTCAGTATAATTTTAAAATTATCACCAGGTGTATTCTGCATTATGAAAAGAATATGTTCGTTGTAAACCTTCCAGAAATTTACAAGTTCATTTGTATTTTTTTCATTGTAATTTTGAATTCTTACCCAATCGTTTTGTGCATATCCATTAACAAAAAATGGGATTCGGGAAAATTGTGCTTTCACAAACCTGTGATGATTATTAGCTGCAGAATCAATAAGATGTCCGAGCAGTTCTTTTTTAGACCACTTACCAGGAGCCGGTTTTCTTTTTAACTCCCCCTCTGGATAATTAAGAAATTTTAAAGGAACATATTTAATGTTTTCCTTTAAGCGGTTTATAACTTTTGTTAAATCTTCTTTCACCATAATTCAATTAATAAATTTAATAATTAATAAAAACAGCAATTCCTATAAAAATAAAAGACATTACCATCATTGTTAAAAACAAGGGCAGAACAAATTTAAGCCATTTGGTGTAAGGGATACCGGCAATGCTTAATACTGCCATTAAGAATCCGGATGTCGGAATAACCATATTGGAAAATCCGTCGCCGCATGTAAATGCCAGAACGGCTGTCTGGCGTGTAACCCCCAATAGATCTGAAAGAGGAGCCATTAAAGGCATCGTTACGGCAGCCTGTCCTGATCCCGATGGTATGAAAAAATTTAATGTTGTTTGAAATACCAGCATTCCGCCTGCGGCAACAAATTCATGAAAATTCTGCAAAGTATTTGCAGCAGAGAAAATGATTGTATCCAGAATTTGACCGTCTTCAAGTACGACCTGTACTCCTTTGGCAAAACCAACGACCATTGCAGCAACAATCATATCTTCCATTCCTTTGACAAAGGATTTTGCGGCTTCGTTGACCGGTATTTTTGAAATTATAATTGATGCTATTCCAATCAGTAAAAATCCTCCTGCCATTTCACTCATCCACCATCCGAATTGTTGTACTGAAAATATGATGAATGCAAAAAGCAGTGCACCGATTAAGATTATAAATCCATGCTCTTTTTTAAATTCAACTTTATCGAATGAGAAATGATCAACTGAGAAGTCATCATCCGGCATGACAGATTTTGATGGATTTTTTTTGATTTTTTTTCCGTAACGAAGCAGGAAAACAATTGCTATTATCATCGTGATAGAAAAGAATATCAATCTTAACTCCAGTCCGCTGTTTAGGGGAACCTCTGCAATGCCCTGCGCAATTTGCACCGTAAAAGGATTTGTAGTTGCGGCTGCAAAACCGACTTCTGCAGCAAGCATTACAATTGCCAATCCAAAAATCCGATCGTAACCGAGCTCCTTGGAAACAATTAAAAATAGAGGAACAAGCGGTATGAACTCTTCTCCCATTCCGAGTGTAGAAGCTCCTATTCCTACAACAATCATTAGTATAATTACCATTACTTCTGCTTTGTGTCCGAATAAATCAAGTAACTTTTGAATGAAAGCCATTATTGTTCCCGTTCGTTGCAGAATTCCAAATACGCCACCGATGATGAAAATAAAAAAGATAATGTCAGCTGCTGCTTCCATTCCCCGAGGTATAGAGCTTAAAAATCCAAAGAAGCTTACCGGATTTGCTTTTCCCTCTGTTTCCTCCCCAATTATCACACCTTCAACAGAAATATGCTTTGTAATTTGCTCATAGGTACCCGGCTTAACAACAGTGCGGGTAAGTGTACCTATTTTTTTTGTTTCTCTTTCATATTCCCCTGAAGGGACAAAATATGTAAATACTGAGCAAACCAGTATTACACCTGTTAGGAGAACAAATACATGAGGGAGCTTTATTTTTTTGATTAGTTACCTCTATTTAATTGAATTCTTTCTACAATTTCCTTGCAACAACAACCACGGTTTTCATTGTTTCGACCACACCTGTACCTTCATTTATTGCTTCGAGAAAAATAATGTATATTCCAATACGCAAAGCATCACCGTCATCACCAAGCCCGTCAAAAATAACAGAACCGCTGGAACCGCTTGCCTGGTTGTTCGTCAGCGTTCTGACTAATCTTCCCTTGCTGTCGTAAATTTTTATTCTTACCTGTGAAATTGCCTGTGTTAATTTGTAATTAATGATCGTGAAATCTTCAAAACCATCATTATCAGGTGAAAATGGATTTGGTGAAAGGGACAAATTGGATTCTTCATTTAAATTTACTGTATAAATGCTGTTCTGGATTCCGGGAGTTGCACCAATTGGTTCTGTGCTGCTGCTCCAGTTGCTCGGATCGTTCGATCCTAAATTAGGATTTATTCTTTCGAGCGAAATATTTTTTGTCGATCCGAAATTATCGTTATGCCATTTATCAGAATACCGAACCGAATCAATTACATTTCCTTTTACATCTTCTAATAAAATCAGTTCACCCGTATTTACTAATCCAAGAGTTGAAGCTCCAATAATAGTTTTTAAGACCGTTTCGTCCAGAACGTATTTAAAGAGTACCAGCGAATCCGCAGCAAGCAAAAAATACGAGTTATCCGGAACCATTAAAGGGATTTCAGATAGCTTGTATGAATTTCCATTTTCATCCTCAATTCTCCATCCGCCAACGTTCACAGAATCACCGCTTAAATTAAGAAATTCTATAAATTCGCTGTTATCCTCACCGGGCTCAGACATAATTTCGTTTATTACAATATTATTTCTTTCATAATCCGGAACAGTACCAATTGAGTTTTGTTCGCCGGGAGTGCTGCCCATGGGGCTTAAAGAAGTTGTCCAGTTTGTGCTGTCATTCGTTTCTGCTTCAAGAGATATCCTTTCAAGTGAATATCCTTTTCCTCCTCCCCAGGAGGAGCGATAAAACAAGCTGTCAATTATGCCCGCTCTAAAATCATAAATGATTATTCCGTCAAGTGTGTTTCCCAACGTACCGAAGTTTGAAAATAGGACCTTCGAAGTAATCCCGGGATGAGCTGAGTTAAAGCTTGTATCCCTTGCAATAACCAGATATTCTTCCGGCTGAAGGTATACATCTTCATTAGTAATAAAATTTTTAGTTGGAGTTGAAAGCACATCACTCACAGACCAGTTTTTGATATTGATTTCTTCAGTAGAAGCATTTACTACTTCTATCCATTCGGGCTCACCGTCTGCAGCATTGTACATAACTTCATTTATTAAAATAATTTTTGATGGGAATCCAGGCTCGACACTTTTTTCAAAATAATTATTTAAAGTATCCTCATCTTCTGAATAATCGATTCTAACTGCGGTTAGAATCCTGGAACTTATATTTTGAATCGGTACTGTTGAAATAAGATTTACAGAATCACCGGATGCCAGATTTAAGCTTACTTCACGACTCAAAAGCTGATCTACAACATTATTTGAGTCGGTATCAACATAAAATTCAACATTAAAATTATTAGCCGGTGTTGATCCATTGTTCCGAACTAAAGCAGATACAAAAACATCATCACCCGGAACAGGAAAACGGGGACTGAATCCCATCTCCGCAACTGACAAATCAAATTGTTTTGAGGTCAGACTGTTTATTCTGCCCGGCGTGCTTTGCTCAATATCTAATGAGCTTTCCCAGTTTGTTTGAAGATTAGAGCTTGCATCAATGGAAATCCTTTCAAGTGAATGACCGTTTGTACCTCCCCATTCAACTGTGTAAAAAACAGAATCAATTTCAAATCCACGGTTATCTTTTAAAACAACGCCATCGGCATCATTGTTCAAGGATGGAAGTGATAGAACATAAACCTCGGCGGGAATAAAACGATGGTAATTAACTATACTACTGCTTCTGCTTAGCACAACATAAGAGTATGGTTCGATGAAAACATTATCTTCAACTATAACGTAAGATGGAGTTGTTAAAATATCGTTAATGCTCCAGTCCTTAATATTTATCAGAACATTGGTCCTGTTGTAAAGTTCAATCCACTCGGGTTCTCCGCCCGCGGGAGAGTACATAATTTCATTAATTACAATTGATTGGGGGGGGAAGCCCGGCTCGATTGTTTTATAATATTTATTGTTCGTTGTGTCCTCATCTGAGCTGAAAACCGCTTTTACCAAAAATCCTTTTTTAGATTGAAGATTTTCAATTGAATAACTCAAATTGAAAAGGGAGGAATCGTCAGCTGCCAGAAATAAATTTTGCAAGGTTGTTAATAGCAAATCCGGAAGAGAATCCAAGTTTGTATCTTCAAACAATTGAATTGAAAAGTTGGCATTATTGAATCCAGTATTTTTTATTCTTGACGAAATAGAAACTGTATCTCCTTCAATGGCAAACTCAGGACTAAATAAAATATCTAAAGCGGCAATATCAAAATCCTTTTTTGTTATAGAATTGATAATACCGGGAGTAGCTTTAAAGGGATTTAAAGAAGAACCCCAATTAGTTGAATCAGTGCTTGGGTTGTTAACAGAAATTCTTTCAAGTGATCTGCCACCATCATTTCCACCCCATTCTGGCAGATAAAAAAGCGAATCAATTAACATCCCGAGTGAATCTTTTATCACTACTGCATCACCTGTATTATTTAGTGCCGGAAGATTTAGTTTGATAATTTCTGCGGGAATATTATAAAGATTTAGAATTGATGAGTCGGCCGTAAGCACAATAAAAGAATTTGCGGGGATGAAAATATCTTTATTGGTTATCGTAACTGATGATACTGCATCATTTATTTTCCATTTTTTGAGATTAAGTGGTGATGAGGTCCTGTTGTAAATTTCTATCCATTCCGGTTCGTCAGTGGAAGGGTGATACATGATTTCATTTACAACAGCATCGTTATAGTTATTACCGGGTGGAAATACGATAAAGGAATTTATCAGTTCATTATTTAGAGGGTTTTCATCATTATTAAAGATCACTTTAGAAATTATTTGATATGTGCCGGCGTTTAAAGAACTCATCACTGTGCTTGCACTAATTGAATCACCTGGAGCAAGATTTGTGTATGGCTGTGAAAAAATTAATTCTCCAGGATCGGCTGTGGAATCAAAATTTACATCGTTAGAAATCTCAATTGTATAATTTGCTGCTGTATTTGTTCCGATGTTTTTCACCATGGCAAATACAGTTACATTATCTCCCTCAAAAGGGGTTATGGGTAGAAAGGTTAATTCTGCCATTAGTAAATCGAACTCAATTGGAGCGACAGAATTTTTAAAGCCCGGCGTTCCATTATCAACGAGTGCGTTAGCCCAGTTGCTCTGTGAGCTGTCTTTTATCAATTCAATCTTTTCATCCGATCTTGATTGGGTATTGTTTGCAGAATAAAAATACGTTTCGAGTGTATCATCAACCGGGTTAATGAGCCAGATTGGTCTGTCGGATGTATTTGACATTCCCGTCGAGCCAAAAGAGTTATTATCAATTTTTAAAATCAAAGCTTCAGCTGGAATTAAACCGTCATAAATTCCGTTGCCAATTATATAATCACCTTCTAATATTATCGCATAAGATTTTGGGGGGAGAATTGTCCCTTGACCTGCATCTATAATTGTATCAGGACTGGAGGTCGAGTATTTTACTATAAAGCTATCGAGGTCTATGCTTTCAGTTTCGCTATAATTGTACAGTTCAATAAATTCATTTGGACCGGATTGCGGGTAAAACATTATTTCACTCAGTATGAGTGTTGAATCTGACTGCGCAGAATTAAATTGTAAGGCAAGAACTGACAGTAGTAGTAACTTTTTAATCATTAATTAGTTAAGATTTATTTTAAAATATACTTAATCTAATTTTCACTTGCTTAATCTTTTCTTCCGGGAAGTTTTTTACCCGCCAGATATTCAAATAAACCTTTTGGAAGAAGACGAACCAATTCTGCAAGTATTGCCATCACCAGCGGGAATTGGATAATCCTCTTCCCTTTTTTTATTCCTTTAAGAATGATTTCTGCAGCTTTATCTGCATCCATTAGCAGCGGCATATAAAATTCATTTTTATCAGTCATGGGTGTACGGATAAATCCCGGGCGGACCGTTATCACATTTATATTTTTTGGTTTTAATTCTATCCTAAGACTTTCTAAAAATATTGATGCCGCGGCTTTGCTTGCGTTATATAAACCACTCTTAGGGAAGCCCTTTAAATCTGCAATGCTTGAAACACCTACAATAGTTCCTTCCTTTCTTTCCAAGAAATCCGGCAGAAGCACATCTATCCAGTTTGTAATTCCAAAAATATTTGCACCAAGAATTTCCTGTGCAAGCTCTGAACTGAAATTATTTATTTCTATTCTTCCGCTCACACCAGCATTAAGAATTGCAATATGTACATTTCCAAAATCACTTTTGATTTGATTGTAAACTTCAGTTACTTTATCAATAGCCGAAACATCACATTTGTAAGTTTTGATACTCTTCTTGTCTGAGCTGATTTCATTTGCTAATTCATCTAAAAGATATTTTCTTCTGGCTACTAGTGCGAGTGAGCAATTTTCTTTTGGCAGCAATTTTGCAAGTGAATAACCAATTCCGGATGAGGCTCCGGTCAACAAAATTACTTTATCTTGAAGATTCATTTATGAGGGGCATTTTTATTACAATTGAGGCCTGAATTTAAAGAATTGATTACAGGATTTAAACTTTGTAAAAAAGAATCTATTGCTTATTTTTTCTCAAAAATTATTCCAGATTTATGAATGAGCAATTTTTACCGGTTTTAGGAGTCCTGGTGCGCCAGGAAATAGCGGAAACGAACTTTAAGTGTGATTTGCTTAAATGCAAAGGTGCGTGCTGTACATTTGAAAGCCGGTATGGTGCTCCGTTGGCAATTGGAGAAATTAAAGCAATTGAAGACATTCTGGATGAAGTTAAATACTATTTATCCCCTGGTCATGTTAAAGAAATTGAAGAAAACGGGTTTTATGAGAAAAAGCAAAATGAATATATGACAAGAAGTATAAATAACCGTGCCTGTGTGTTTGTATGTCACGAAGATGGGATTGCTAAGTGCGCAATTGAAAAAGCTTATGTCGATAAAAAAACAGATTTTAAAAAGCCAATCTCATGTCATCTTTTCCCGATAAGGAGATCAGATTTTGATGGGGAAATTTTGAAATATGAAAAACTTGATGAATGTAATCCGGCATTGGATAACGGAAAAATAAATAATACAACGATAGCAGAATTCTGCAAAGAACCACTTGAAAAATTATTTGGAAATGAGTGGTACTCACAATTAATGGAAAGTATCGGAAGGTAAAATGCTTAGTTTAAACCAGCGGCTAACTCAACAGCAGAAATTATCGCCACAGCAAATCCAGTATCAGAAACTATTACAGCTTAATACTCTCGCATTGGAGCAGAGAATAAAAACAGAGCTCGAACTGAATCCAATTTTAGAGGAGGACATAGAACTTACTCAGGAACAGGATGATAAAGAACGGGATGATGATTTTGAAGTTGAAGAGGTAAAAGATCCTGATAAAGAGGAATTTGAACTTGAAGATTTTATGAATGATCATGAATATGATCACGAAAGAGTCTACAGGAATACTGATGAAGAACAATACCATCCTCTGGCACCTGTCAAAGAAACACTATCCGAACATCTTCTTGAGCAGTTACATATGCTTAACATGAATGAAGAGCACACTCGTTTGGGTGAAGAAATTATCGGGAATTTGGATGAGAGCGGTTATCTTAAAAGAACTTTGGAAGATTTAATAAATGAACTTGAATTATTTGAGCACATAAAAATTGATATTGATACTGCAGAAACTATACTTAAACGAGTTCAGCTTTTTGATCCGGTTGGGATTGCAAGCCGTGATCTACGTGAATGTTTACTGATTCAACTCCGCCGCAGTAAAAATACTGATCCTTATTATAAATATCTGGCGGAAAAAATGCTGGAAATTTATTACGATGATTTTACAAAAAGAAGATTTGAAGCTTTAAAACAAAAAATGAATTTAACCGATGAGACTTTGAAGGAAACAGTACACCTTATCCAAAGTCTGAATCCTAAACCCGGCGAAGGAAATATTGAATCGGAAGAGATGAATCAAATTTCCCCTGATTTTATAATTGAAAAGATGGAAAATGATTATGTAATCACACTCAACGATAGAAGTATGCCCTCGGTTACAATCAGCAGACAGTATCTGGAAATGTTTGACAGTAATAAGAATAAAAGAGGGAAAAAGAATTCCAGGGAAAAAGAAACGTACAAATTTTTAAGAGAAAAATTTGAATCCGCAAAATGGTTTATCGCCTGTATCCAGCAAAGAAGGGAAACATTGATGAAAATTATGCAGGCAATATTCCACAGGCAATATGAATTTTTTGAAAAAGGTGCAAAGGCATTAAGACCAATGATTTATAAGGATATTGCGGAAGAAATTAACATGGATATATCCACAATCAGCCGTGTAGTGAACGGAAAGTACGTTCAAAGCCCACAGGGCATACATGAATTAAAGTACTTTTTCAGTGAAGGTCTTTCTACGGATACCGGCGAAGAGGTTTCGAACAAGCACATAAAGGAAAGGCTGAAAGAAATTATTGAGAAAGAGGATAAGAAAAAGCCTTACAGCGATGATAAACTGGCAGAATTATTAAACGGTGAAGGAATACACATTGCACGCCGGACAGTTGCAAAATACCGTGAGCAGCTCAGGCTGCCTGTTGCTCGCTTGCGTAAAGAGTTGTAATGCAATACGCTACTGATGTACTAATAATTATAATATTTTTTACACTTTACGGTATTATTCATTCCATACTTGCTTCAAAAAAAGTAAAAATCCATTTTAAAAAAATCTTTGGTGACCTTATTGCATTTTACAGACTGCTTTACAATGTGTTTGCATTGGTTACACTTTATTTAATTTATGAGGTTTCGCCAAAACCGCATATAATCATTTATGATCTGCCAAATCCATACGATTTATTCGCTTTAATTCCACAGTTTTTAGCTCTTGCGGGGTTATTCTGGGCTTTTAAGTATATTTGTTTTAAGGAGTTCATCGGGCTGGATCAGATAAAAAGATTCCTTGAAAAGAATTATACTTCCGAACTTGATGAGGAGCTTACTTTACTAATTAAGGGTCCATATAGATATTCAAGACATCCTGTTTATTTCTTTTCAATTTTATTTTTACTTTCCCGGCCCACCATGGATTTGTTCTATCTCACGTTTTTTGTTTGTGTTGTGGCGTATTTTTACATTGGTTCTTATTACGAAGAAATAAAATTGACAGAACACTTTGGAGAAATTTATGTGGATTATAAAAAATCGGTTCCGCGAATATTTCCGTTAAAAATATTCAAGCCCTACAAAGAAGAAACTTTTGCCTAATCGTGAATAAGGAAAAAATTATGAGTGATAAAATAAGATCAACGACAATTATAGGTGTTGTTCATAACGGAGCTGCTGCTCTCGGAGGCGACGGACAGGTTTCAATTGGAAGTACAATAATGAAGCATAACGCAATGAAGATTAGAAAACTTTCCGATGGAAAAGTAATCTGTGGTTTTGCAGGCGGCGCTGCAGATGCTTTTGCACTTATGGGAAGATTTGAAGATAAGCTCGAGCAGTACCGCGGCAACCTTAGTCGTGCAGCAGTTGAACTTGCAAAAGACTGGCGCACTGATAAATATTTGCGAAGGTTGGAAGCGATGCTTGCGGTTGTTTCAAAAGATACTGCGCTTGTTGTCTCCGGCAATGGAGATGTAATTGAACCCGATGATAAAATAGTAGCAATCGGTTCCGGCGGAATGTATGCTTTATCTGCTGCAAGGATGCTGAAAAAGTACAGCAATCTTTCCGCAAAGGAAATTGCCGCCGAGGCACTTAAGACCGCATCCGAAATATGCATTTACACTAACGATAAAATTAATGTTGAAGTAATTGAATAAGGGGCTTCGTCCTGATTTTGGTCGCGGCTAACAGTTTAATACAATGTTGGCTGCGCCCCCTCAGGAGGGCGAGCTTTAAAACGAAGATTTTTGAAAG
>Ga0209536_100006614_pt1 | contig 17661 bp, 14 predicted proteins | sample DeeMarSeWOR28_12_FD_187461 | JGI IMG/M metagenome (GOLD analysis project Ga0209536, IMG submission 187461) | Marine sediment microbial communities from White Oak River estuary, North Carolina - WOR-2-8_12 (SPAdes) (version 2) | ecosystem: Environmental > Aquatic > Marine > Intertidal zone >... | reverse complement strand
GGATCGCGTGGGCATAGGAATCGATCGACCTCGACTGCATTTCGAGATGCGAGCCGCCGCTCTTCGTGATGTGGCACATCCTGCAGACCACGACGCTTCCGCCTCGATCCGGTGAATGGAAGGTTCTGGCAAGCGCCTCGTGGCAGTTGTTGCAGCCAGTCGCAACCTTCACGATGGGGTCGAAGAAACCATCATCAAAATCGTTGGCCACAAGGTCGAAGGTTCGGGAAACGGCATCGAGTGCAACGAGCTCGGCATTATTGTCGGCATCAAGCCCTAATGCCGGATTTCCCAAGGCCGGCATGACAGCGATTTCCGCTCTCTTGACTTGGTTGTCGATCAGGTCCGCCCACATGGACAGGTCTGCGACCACTTCCCACTGTCCGCCCTCTGCCGTTACGATCGTGAAGCGGGGGTTTGCGGTCGTGTTGTCCGCAGGGTTGACCTCAAATTCCAGGAACCTGTTCCTAGCTGCGTCTCTTTCGTGCGGACCGATGTAGAAGTCCTTGGAGTCATAACCATACAGTCCGACCATCACTGTGGGGATGATATCCTCTGCCGAGACGCCTCCTGCGTCCCCTGTCGCACTGAATGCGATGGTAAGGAGGTTGTTGTCAAACGATGCCGAATCGATGGTGACTTTTATCTCGTCGGAGTACTTGGTTCCGGCCGCATCGGCATAGATGACCTTGTCGTACCCGGTGTGGATTTCATTGAACTTTGTTGCGGATCCGCCATGGCATGCACCAGCGGAATTGCATGTCAGATCATAGCCGCCGCCGTGAAGCCCCGCGACACCCTCGTTCTCCCAGATCGTCGCCATTGCGGGAGGACGCTTTTCGGAAATCGGATAATCCACCGACTCGGTCGGGACGTGGCAGCTCTTGCAGGTCTCCGCCACGAAATTATTATCCGTCAGGATGACATCGAGTTTGCCTTCGTGGCACACCACGCAGTTGGACATGGACTGGGGATAGGGGAATTCCATGGCGTGCGACATGTGCACGTCATTCTTGAGATTGGTTAGATATGCGTACGTGGCCAATTCCGCAGGCGTCATCTCATCCCCAAACTCGGTATCGTTTGCTTCCGTCAGAGCAGCAAGTTCAGCCCACCGTGCAGGGTCGGCCACCATCAGCTGCCATTCGTAATGGCCGCCTTCGCCATTATCGAGGTGGCAGGCTTTGCAGGTGTAAAAATCGGTTGTGTCATCGCCACCCACCTGGGCATAGATATACCCATGCTTGAGGTAAGGAGTGGTGTGGCACTTTTCGCAGCCTGCGGCGTTAGCGGCAGAAGCGTAATTGACGTTCCTGTTATCTAAAGCCGCAAACGGGTATTTCACCTGCCGGATGCGGGCAGGCAGCCTACCGACCTCCCCGTCTGCGCCATACACTACGACGAGGCCGTTCGAGCTTGTGAAATCCGCGATGGTGTTGTCGAATGTCGCGGTGATCGTGCACTCGCCTGTATCGGAATCATAGGCAGTGGTCGTTGATCCAGAGGGGTCCGACGTTCCGGAGGGCTTCAGGGAGAAGCGCGCCCCGCCGGGCATCTCGAACGTGTTGTTGTCCGTATACGCTATCCAGTAGACGCCTGGTGCCGAGGACGCAGCCCTGCAGTCGAAGTTTGCGCCATCCTTGGTCATGGTGAAGGTTGTCTCGACGATGTTGGCAGCGGTAAATTCGACAGCCAAATCCGCAACCTCGATGACCCCATCCTGATACAACTCATCGTAGAACGCCTGATGGTTATCGCCTGCTCCCTTATGACACGTTTGGCAGGATTCGAGTTGAATACCAGCGCCCGGTCCAGGCGGGCCCTCGGGTCCCTCGGGGCCCGCCGGCCCCGTAGCGCCGTCGTCCCCCGAACAGCCCAGAAACGCAAGTGGCACAATCAGGCAAAAAATGCCCATCAATGTTAGTAGCTTTTTCAACGTCCCCTCCTTGGATTAGATTGGTTTCGCCCAACCCCTCTTCCGCAGAACGCGAAAACCTTCCCTGAGCCAGTTTCCCTGCCCATCCTCACCCCCTTTCCCAAGGAAACCCTGACGAAACTGGCTGTTTGCGCCATGGTACATCGGCCGTCGAACTGGTCTTACCAATGCGGAATTGCTTGAATAAACACAAAAAATTTAACCTGTTGCCCGTATGCTGAGAATCATTCTGGACGTTATGAAGTGTATACAGGATACAGGATACGGTGTCAACCGGAAATCTCCGACCCTTTGGTTGTGAGGCGAATCAAGGTCCATGCGCTACGCACGGAGAAGGATGGTTGATTTCACCCTTCCCTTTCCGTATGATGGGCCGGTCTTCCGGATACTGTCTACATGCAGCGTCCGTTTCCCGAACCCACCGTCAAAAGAAGGAGGAGTCCCGTGGGCAGGAATATCGTCGAGAAGATCATCAAGAACCACTACGTGTCCGGGGAGAGGAAGCCCGGCAAGGAGGTCGCCATCCGAATCGACCAGACGCTCACGCAGGACGCCACCGGAACCATGGCGTACCTGCAGTTCGAGGCGATGGGCGTCCCCCGGGTCAAGACCGAGCTGTCGGTCTCCTACGTCGACCACAACACCTTGCAGGAAGGGTTCGAGAACGCCGACGACCACCTCTACCTCCAGACCGTCGCCGCGAAGCACGGGGTCTACTACTCCCGGGCGGGCAACGGGATCTGTCACCAGGTCCACCTCGAGCGGTTCGGCGCCCCCGGGAAGACCCTGCTCGGCTCCGATTCCCACACGCCGACCGGCGGAGGGATCGGGATGATGGCGATCGGGGCGGGGGGCCTGGACGTCGCCGTGGCGATGGCCGGGGGGCCCTTCTTCATGACTTACCCCCGCGTGGTCAAGGTGAACCTCACGGGAAGCTTGCGCCCCTGGGTGGCGGCCAAGGACGTGATCCTCAAGCTCCTGGAGATCCTCACCACCAAGGGGAACGTGGGGTGCATCGTCGAGTACGGGGGGGAGGGGGTGGCCACCCTCTCCGTCCCGGAGCGCGCCACGATCACCAACATGGGGGCGGAGCTTGGGGTGACCACCTCGATCTTCCCGTCCGACCGGGTGACGAAGGCGTTCCTGAAAGCCCAGGGCCGGGAGGATCAGTGGGTCAAGCTCGCAGCCGACCGCACCGCGAAGTACGACCGGGTGATCGACATCGACCTCTCCGCGCTCGAGCCGATGGTGGCCCAGCCGCACAGCCCCGACAACGTCGCCCGAGTGAAAGACATCGCGGGAAAGAAGGTCGACCAGGTCCTCGTCGGGTCGTGCACGAACGCCTCCTACAAGGACGTCACCACGCTCGCGAGGATCATGGACGGCAGGGTGATCCGGGAGAACGTCTCCTTCGGAGTCGCCCCCGGTTCCCGGCAGGTCCTCCAAATGGCGGCCAGGGAGAGCAGCATCGCGACCCTCGTGAGCTCCGGGGCGCGGATCCTCGAGACCGCCTGCGGCTTCTGCATCGGGGCGGGGCAGGCGCCACCCTCGGGCGGGGTCTCGGTCCGGACGAACAACCGGAACTTCGAGGGGCGCTCCGGGACCAAGAGCGCGGGGATTTTCCTCGTCTCGGCCGAGACCGCCGCCGCCTGCGCGCTCAAGGGCGAGATGGCCGACCCGCGGGACGTGGCCGCGGAGCTCGGGATCGAGTATCCGGATGTGAAGGTGCCCAGGAAGTTCCTCGTGGACGACTCGATGGTGCTGCCGCCCGCGGAGGACGCCTCGACGGTGGAAGTCCGCCGGGGGCCGAACATCGGGGACCCGCCGGAAAATGTCCCCCTTCCGGAGACGATCCGGGGGGAGGTGTCCCTGAAGGTGGGGGACAAGATCACCACCGACCACATCATGCCCGCGGGAGGCAGGCTCAAGTACCGCTCAAATATAGGAAAGTACGCCGAGTTCGTCTTCGAGGGAGTCGACCCGGCGTTCAGCAGGCGGGCGCTCGAGAACAAGGCGAAGGGAGTCCACAACGTCGTCGTGGGGGGGATGTCCTACGGCCAGGGTTCCTCGCGGGAGCACGCGGCGATCTGCCCGAGCCACCTGGGCGTCCGGGCGGTCATCACCAAGTCGTTCGAGAGGATCCACTCGGCCAACCTGATCAACTTCGGGATCGTCCCCCTTCTGTTCGCGAACGAGTCGGACTTCGACCGGATCGACCAGGGGGACGGGATCGAGATCCCGGAGATCCGGGAGGCGATCACGAAGGGGTCGACGGTCAAGGCCCGGAACGTGACCAAGGGGTTCGAGTTCGAGGTCCGGCACACCCTCACCGGGCGCCAGATCGAGATCATCCTGGCCGGGGGGCGCCTCGCCTACACGAAGGAGAAGGGCGCCTTCTGACGGGAATCCCCGGGCCGGTTTCCGACCCGGCGCCAGTTTCGCAGGAAGGGGCGTAAACCCGGGGGTGCGCCCCTTTTCGTTTTCCCTGGGACGTCCGGCTGTTCCAGATGGTATGATTTCCGACAGGCGGCTCAGCCCCTCCCGGGCCGCTACTTCGCAAGGAGGGGACACTTGCCCCGGGACGACTGGAAATACGACGAGGAGTTGTGGGAAGAGGACGCCGGGGAGGAGAAGAAACTCCCGCCGGAGAAGCAGTGCAAGCGGTGCCTCCACTGGATCCCGCGCGAATCGCCCCACTGCAGCTGGTGCGGGAAGGTGTTCGACGAACGGGAAAAGCCGTAGCTATTCGATCAGCGCGTACCGGGGGAGCACCCCCGGGGGGATCTCCTCCACGAACCGGGACGGCAGGGACAGCACCGTTCCGGACGCCCTCTCGTAGATGTTGACGGGATAGGTCAGGACCAGGGCATCCTTTGCCCGGGTTGCCGCGACGTACAGGAGACGCCGCTCCTCCTCCATCTCTTCCTCCTCCTCCGCCGCCCGCGACAACGGCAGTTTCCCGTCCAGCACCCAGAGGATGAAAACGGCTTTCCACTCCAGCCCCTTGGCGGAGTGGATCGTCGACAGCGTGAGGGTGTCGTCGTCGCCTTCGGGGGCCGCGATCCCCCCCACCGAGGCCTCCGGCGGCTCGAGCGTGACCTCCGCGAGGAAGGAGGAGAGCGTGCGGTGGCGCGCGCAGAGGGACTCCAGGTGCTCCAGGTCCTTGAGGCGCCGCGGGTAGTCGTCGTACTTCGCCTCCAGGAGGGGACGGTAGTAGGCAAGCACCCGGGCCATCGCCTCCGCGGGCGCGGCACGGCTCTCCACGAGTTCCCGGAGGAGGCCGGACAGCCGGCCCGCGAATTCCGACGCCTTCATGCTCGAGAGCGAAGCGAGGACGGGGCCGTGCGACGCCTCCTCGAAGGCCCGCCTGGCGATTTCCGCGCTGCGCTTGCGCCCCACGCCGGGAAGGAGCATCAGCGCCCGGGAGAGGCTTAAGGAATCCCGCGGGTTTTCGACCAGCCGCAGATGCGCGATCACGTCCTTGACGTGCGCGGTCTCCAGGAACTTGAATCCGCCGAACTTCCGGTACGGGATGTGCCTTTTGGCGAGCTCGAGCTCGAGGTCGAAGGAGAGGTAGGAGGCCCGGAACAGGACGGCGATCTCCCGGAGGGGGATGCCGTGCTCCTCGTGCAGCTCGAGGATCCGGTCCGCGACGAAGGCGGACTGTACCCGCTCGTTCGGGGCGGACAGAAGCGACGGCTTCTCCCCGCCGCCCCGGGTCGTGAACAGGCGCTTGGGGAATTTCTCCGCCGCCCGGGCGATGATCTCGTTGGTCACGTCCAGGATCGGCTGGACGCTGCGGTAATTCTCCTCCAGGTAGACCACCTTCGTCCCGGGAAATTCCGAAGGGAAGTCGAGGATGTTGCGGAACCGCGCGCCGCGGAACGAGTAGATGCTCTGGGAGTCGTCGCCCACCGTCATCACGTTGTCGTGCGTGGTCGCCAGGAGCCGGAGGATCTCCGCCTGGATCCGGTTCGTGTCCTGGTACTCGTCGACCAGGATGTGCCGGTACGCCCCGGAGACCGCCTCCCGGATCCCCCCGTGCTCCCGGAGAAGGGTGGCCAGGTGGACGAGGAGGTCGTCGTAGTCCATCAGGTTCCGGTCCCGCTTCGCCTTCCCGTACAGCAGGTGGATCCGGAGGATGTCGTCCAGGCAGTACAGGAAGTGCGGCGCGTCCCTCTCCACGGCGGTCGCGACGTCCTCCCCCCGGTTGACCGCCCGGCTGAAGAGATCCGCGAGGGTCTCCTTCCGCGGGAAGCGCACCGTCTTGTGGGCGACGTGGACCTCGTGCCGGAGGAGCCCGACCAGCTCCTCCGAGTCGGCCCGGTCGAGGATGGTGAAGCTCTCGCCGAACCCGATCGCTCCCGCGTGGCGCCGCAGGAGGGAATTCGCAAAGGAGTGGAAGGTGCCGCCGGCCACCTTCTCGCACCTGCGGTCGAGGAGGAGGGAGGCCCGGCGCAGCATCTCCTCCGCGGCCCTTCGCGTGAAGGTAAGGAGGAGGATGGAGGCGGGCGGAACGCCGGTTTCCACGAGGCGGGCCACCCGGTAGATGAGCGTGCGCGTCTTCCCCGTCCCGGCCCCCGCGATCACGAGCAGGGGGCCGTCCCCGTGGAGGACCGCTTCCTGCTGCCGCGGGTTGAGCACGCTCGCGTAGTCGATCCTCTCCGCAGCCGCCGGGACTTCCCGGACGGTATACCGTCTCGTCGGAAGGGGCCGGTCGTCACGCGGCATAGCAGTACAGGCACCCGTGCCGGCAGGTCCGATACGATCCGATGTCCCGCGACGATGCGCAGAGGCAGCCGGGACGCACCGGAGAGGGGGAGACAGGGATGTCGGCGCCGGGGTAGATGCTTCTCAGGGTCCCGCCGTCCACGCAGGCGCCGGGGGGGATCCCCGACCCGGCAAGAAGGGGGGCGCAGCAGGAGAGCATCGTAAACCCCCGCGCCCGCCCGATGGCGGCGATCGTTTCCACGCCGGTCCGCAGGGAACCCGACGGCTCCCAGATCCCCGGGAGGTGGCGGGTCGCCCGCAGACTCTTCCGGTAGGGGTGGGCAAGGCTCACGGTGCACCGGGTGGAAAATCCGGCCAGGGCCGCGGAGACCCGGTCGAATCGCGCCACCAGGGAAGATGCGCTTTCCCCGGGGAGGATCGGGTCGAACCTCCAGAGAACGCGCCGGGGGCCGACCGTCCCGGAGAGCCTTCGGAAGGCGGCGACCGCCTCCGCGAAGGGGGGAACGGAAGGCTCGATCTCGCGGGGAAGCCCCGTCACGGTGACGTGGAACACGGAACGGAATCGTTCCCGCTCGATCCGCGAAAGAACGGGGAAGAACGGCCGCGGGTCGCGGGTCCAGAAGACGAATGCCGCCACGCGCTCCCTGTCAAGGGAGACGGCCGCCGGCCTGCCGGAATAGGGATTGCGGTACTCGGCGATCCCGCGGGACAGGGAGGCGGAAAACCGGTCCGCGTGGAAAGCGGGCACGTCGGTCCGGCGCGAGGCGCTGACGATGACGGGCTGGGTCACGTTCGTATTGTACCATCGCGCCCGCCTACGGCGGGTTGAAGTCCCCGTTCCGCCCCGTTGAACCCGGGGGAAAGGGGTGGGTTTCTGGATGTTTCTTTGCTTGACAGGGGGTATGCCGGTTGATAAAGTTCCCTCTGTTTCAAATTTTGGGCATTTTGCTCAGGTTTGACACGCAATTACAAGAAGGAGGTACACGCAATTGGCTCAAGGCACCGTGAAGTGGTTCAACGACGCGAAGGGGTATGGCTTCATCGCCCAGGAAGGCGGACCGGATGTATTCGTCCACTTCAGCGCGATCAAGGCGGAAGGCTTCAAGTCGTTGAAGGAGGGCGAGCGCGTCGAGTTCGAGATCACAGAAGGCCCCAAGGGACCGCAGGCGGCAAACGTCACCAAGGTGATCTAGGGACAGGTCTCATGCGCCCCGCGGGGAACAACCCCCCGAACATTAAACCCCCGGCGAGGAATTGCCGGGGGTTTTCCATTGATGGACCTGCGTAACGTTCTTCCCTTTTCCGTCTCCTCGCTGCAGGAGGCCCGGCAGATCCAGGAGCGCATCCGTACCCTGGTCCGCCACGTCCCGTTCCGCCTGGAGAACGTCCGGCTGGTGGGGGCTGCGGACGTCACGTTCCTCGGGGCGAAGGAGGTGGTGGCGGCGGCGATCGTCGTGTTCGACCTGGCGTCGTGGGCCGTGCTCGAGGAGCGGACGGCCGTCTGCCGCGTCCGTTTCCCCTACGTACCCGGATACCTTGCCTTCCGCGAGGGCCCTGCGGTCCTGGCCGCGTGGGACGGGCTTTCCCGCAGGCCCGACGTCATGCTCTTCGACGGCCACGGGGCGGCCCACCCCCGGGGGGTCGGCATCGCCTCCCACATGGGGGTCCTCCTTTCGGTGCCGAGCGTCGGGTGCGCCAAGAAACGGCTCGTGGGGGTGCATGAGGACCCCGGACCGCGCAAAGGGGACACGGCCCCCCTCACGCGGGACGGGGAGACCGTCGGGGCCGCCGTCCGGACGAGGGCGCGCGTCAAGCCCGTCTTCGTGTCGCCCGGGCACCTGGCGGATCTTCCGTCGTCGATCTCCCTGGTGCTCGCCCTCTGTTCCCGGTACCGGATTCCCGACCCGGCCAGGCGTGCCCACCAGTTGACGCAGGAGATCCGGAAGACGAGAGAAAGGCAAGCAGCGCGCGCCGCGGTAGAGCCCCCGGAGTGAGGCGGGCTTCCGGAGGACCCGAGGCGGTGCGGGGGGTTCGACGAGGCGGCCTGTGGAGCGAGGAAGGACTTGGGTCGAGCGGAACCGGCAGCGAGCGGGCGCAAGGTCGCTCGCGCAGCCGAGGGGACCCCTCCGCGAGCCAGGGCCCCCGGGAGAGAGGTCCGGAAGCCGCGATCACTTCCCGGGCGCGGCGGGCGTCCCTTGCGGGGCGGGGGCCTGCGGAGCCGTCCCGCCCGGCGCCGCGGGGGATCCCTGCGGCAGCGAAGGCATCGCGGGCTGGCCGCCCGGTGCCGGCGTCGTCTGGGCGGGGATTTCCCCCTTCATGATGCTGGACGTGGGCCTGTTCCCCGAGAAGTACGCCAGGAACAGGGACGTGAGCATGAAGATGACCGCGGCCGCGGCCGTCATCTTGCCCAGGAAGCTGGTGGGACCGCTCGACCCGAACAGGGTCTGGGAGGAGCCGCCTCCGAAGACGGCACCGATGTCGGCTCCCTTCCCCGTCTGGAGAAGGATGATGAGGATGAGGGCCAGGGACACCACGATGTGCAGGATTACGATCAGCGTATACATTGCGTTTTTATCTTTCCTCCGTTATCGGTGCTTCACGATTTTTGCGAATGACGCGGCGGAAAGGCTCGCCCCGCCGACGAGCGCCCCGTCGATGTCCTGCTGCCCCATGAGTTCGGCGGCGTTCTCGGGCTTGACGGACCCCCCGTAGAGGATCCTCACCGCGTTTCCGGCTTCCTCCCCCCACATCTGCTTCAGTGTATCACGGAGGAAGGCGTGGACCTCCTGGGCCTGCGCGGGCGTGGCCGTCTTCCCCGTCCCGATGGCCCAGACGGGCTCGTACGCCACGAGGATCCTCTCCGCGGCCGACGCCGGCACCTCCGCAAGCCCGGCGCGGATCTGCCGATCCACCACCTCGATCGTTCGGCCCGACTCGCGCTCGGCCAGCGTTTCGCCCAGGCACAGGATCGGGACGAGCCCCGCGGCGAGGGCGGCCCGGACCTTCCGGTTCACGAACTCGTCGGTCTCCGCGAAATAGTGCCGCCGCTCGGAGTGCCCGACGATGGCGTAGGCGGCGCCCGCGTCCCGGACCATCCCGGGGGAGACCTCCCCCGTGTAGGCCCCCTCCCCGGCGAAGTGGACGTTCTGCGACGCCACGCCGATCCCGGTGCCGCGCGTCAGGGCCGCGACGGCGGCGAGGGAAGGGAAGGGGGGGGCCAGGACGATCTCCACGCCGTCCACATCCTGTACCAGCGGAAGGAACTCGCGGACGAAATCGCCGGCCTCGTCCGCGGTCTTGTACATCTTCCAGTTGCCGGCGATGACCGGGGTGCGCATCCCCCTACGCCGCCCCTGCCACGTGCTTGGCGAGGTCGACCGTGCGGCAGGAGTATCCCCACTCGTTGTCGTACCAGGCGAGCACCTTGACCATCTTCCCCTCGATGACCTTGGTCGAGAGGGCGTCGAACTCCGAGGAGTAGGGGCTGTGGTTGAAGTCGACGGACACCAGCGGCTCGTCGACGTACCGGAGGATCCCCTTCAGCGGCCCCTCCGCCGCCTTCTTGACCGCCGCGTTGACCTGTTCCGCGGTGGCCGGCTTCGACACCTCCACCGTCAGGTCCACCACGGAGACGTTGGACGTCGGGACGCGGATCGCCATCCCGTCGAGCTTGCCTTTCAGCTGCGGGATCACGAGCGCCACCGCCTTCGCCGCTCCGGTGGTGGTCGGGATCATGGACAGCGCCGCCGCGCGGGCCCTGCGCAGGTCCTTGTGGGGGAGGTCGAGGATCCTCTGGTCGTTGGTGTACGCGTGGATCGTGGTCATGAGGCCCCGCTCGATCCCGAAGGCGTCGAGGAGCACCTTCGCGACGGGGGCGAGGCAGTTGGTCGTGCAGGAGGCGTTGGAGATGATCCTGTGTTTTGCCGGGTCGAACGTCTTCTCGTTCACCCCCATGACGAAGGTGGCGTCGGGATCCTTGGCCGGCGCCGAGATGATCACCCGTTCCGCACCCGCCTTGATGTGCTTTCCCGCCCCCTCCCGGTCGGTGAACTTCCCGGTGGACTCGATGACCACCTGCACCCCGAGCTTCTTCCAGGGGAGCTCGGCGGGATCCTTTGCGGCGAAAACCTTGACCTCTTTCCCGGCGACGACGAGCCCGTCGCCCCGGGCCTCGACCGCCTCCCCGAACCGCCCGTGCACGGAGTCGTACTTCAGGAGGTGGGCAAGCGTTTTCGCGTCGGTGATGTCGTTGACGGCCACGATCTCCAGCGCGGGGTCCTTGTATGCCGCGCGGAAGAAAAGACGTCCGATCCGTCCGAACCCGTTGATCCCGACTTTGACGGCCATGTCGCATCCTCCTGGCAGGGTAGGTTGGTCAAAAGGGCGAAAGAAAATACGAAATTATACCTTTTTCCCTCCCCCTGTCAATTCTCCCCAAAAAAGGGACGTTCTTAAACTTTTTAATGCCAGCCCCTTCGTTATAAATAGGAAGGTGCGCGATGATCGGCTTTGCATTCGGCTTCTCCACTACCGGGACCGGGCGCAGGGTCCCCGGAAACCCCGGAAAGATGTCTCCGGACCGGCGTCTCTGTATAATGAAGGCGCTTCGAAGAATGCGGGAGGCGGGGGGATGGCCGGCAGACAGAACGTGTTGGTCACGCGGACGTTGCCCTGGGGCTCCCTGTCCCGGCGGTCCTCGCGGGGGAGGATCCCCCGTGTCCGGTCAATTGATGCCGAACCCTTTCCGCCTCAGGAGCTCGACCGGGTCGAAGCCGCCGGTCTTGGAGAAGGGGATCCGGACGACGCCGAGCATCGGGGCCCGCATGCCGACCGACCCGTTGAACTCGTAGGCGACTTTCCGGCCGAGCAGGCTCTCCCGGCAGGCGTTCAAGAAGGACTCGGGCAGAATGGAGAAGGGCACCTTCACCACCGTCAGGCCCGACGCCCCGAGGCGGATCTCCTCGCGGTGCTCCCCTTGCGCGACCGTTTCCCGCCCGACGATCGCGGAATAGGCGACGTAGGCAACCTCCAGGGGGTAGTCGTTCCGGTTGTCCACCTCGAGGTTTAGGGTGAAATCCCAGGGTTTGCGGGGATCGGTGAACGGGTTCGACGTCAGCGCCACGTCGATCAGCCGGACCTTCGGCGTTTTGAACGCTTCCTTGACCAGGCCCCGGCAGGAAAGCGGGAACACGGCAAGAGGCAGGAGAAGAAGGAGGTAGATCCGTTTGGCCTTGCGCATCTCCGATATCCGGGTTCCCTTGGGGTTTCCGGAAGAGGACCTCCTCTCGAGAGTTCTTCTCATTATAGGGATTCCTCCGGACGAGGTGGGGCATTTTTCCGTAGCCCGTCGCGGGGTGGACGCCCGAAGGAAGGGGGCGATCCGGCGTGTCTACGCGGTGGACCTCTCCCTGCGCTCCTCCGCCCTCGAGGAGGCGGTGTGCTCCCGGGTCGCCTCCGCCCGCCTTCACCTCCCCGCGCCAGACCCGTTCCCCCGCTCCCCCGTCCGTCCCCCCGCCGTGCGGCCGATCGTGGTGGGGTCCGGCCCGGCCGGCCTGTTCGCCGCCCTCACCCTTGCCCGGCACGGCGCGCCGCCGATCGTGCTGGAGAGGGGGCAACCCGTCGAGGAGCGTTCCCGGCAGGTTGCGGCCTTCTGGAAGAAGGGGGAACTGGACACGGAGAGCAACGTGCCGTTCGGGGAGGGCGGGGCGGGAACGTTTTCCGACGGGAAGCTGACCACGAGGATCGGGGACCCGCTGGTCGAGCACGTGATCGGGGTGTTCGGGGAATGGTCCGGCCTTCCCGGTCTGCCCCGGGAGGCGAAGCCGCACGTGGGAACGGACCGCCTCCGGAGATTCTGCATCCGGATGCGGGAGGAGCTTCGATCCCTCGGAGCCGAGGTCCGGTTCGGCGCGCGGGTGGACGGGATCGGGGAAGGGGGCGGGTCCGTCCGATCGGTCCTGCTGTCCACCGGCGAGGAACTCCCCTGCGGGGACCTGGTGCTGGCGGTCGGGCACTCCGCGCGGGACACGGTCCGGATGCTTCTTAACAGAGGTGTCCGGATGTCCGCGAAGGCGTTCGCCGTCGGGTTTCGCGTGGAGCACCCCCAGGAGCTGATCGACAGGATCCAGTACGGGAAGATGGCGGGCAGTCCCGGCCTCCCCTCCGCCGACTACCGTCTGGCCGTGCGCGCCCCCTCCGGGCGCGGCGTCTACTCCTTCTGCATGTGTCCCGGGGGAGAGGTGATGACCGCCTCGTCCGCGCCGGGGGAATTGCCGGTGAACGGGATGAGCGCCCATGCGAGGGGTTCGGGGTTCGCCAACAGCGGGATCGTGGCGGCCGTCACGGAGAAGGATTTCGGGACGGGCGACGTCCTGGCGGGCCTCTCCCTGCAGAAGACCCTCGAGGCCCGGGCGTTCCGGAAAGGGGGCGGGGATTTCGGCGTCCCCGCCATGAACCTGTCGGCGTTCGTCACGGGGAGGAACCTCAACCTCGCGCGGGGAAAGGCGCTGGCCCCCCGGGTCGCGCGGGCGAACCTCGCCGGCATCCTGCCCCCCCGGGTGGAGGAGGATATCCGGTACGGTCTGGCGAGGTTCGGCGAGTCGATGCGCGGGTTCCTCACCCAGGAGGGAACGTTGTACGCGGTCGAGTCCCGCACCTCCTCCCCGGTTCGCATCGAGCGGGAGAATTATGAGTCGGTCACGGTGAAAGGCCTGTATCCTGTGGGGGAGGGGTCGGGGCACGCGGGCGGGATCGTCTCTTCCGCGGTGGACGGGATCCGCGCGGCGCTCCGCATCCTGGAGAAACTCTCCGGCCAAAGGACGGGATAAGCGATGCCCAAAGCAAAGTTCGTGAAGGACATCAAGGAAGGGGAACAGGTCAAGGATCTCTTCCTGGTGAGCAACAAGGCGGTGCTCGTGAGCAACTCCGGGAAGCCGTACATCAACCTCGCCCTGCGCGACCGGACGGGTCAGGTGGAGTGCCGCGTCTGGGACCGCGCCGAGGAGATGGCGAAGCGGTTCGACCGGGACGACATCGTGGAGGCGGCCGGGAGCGCCATCCAGTACCAGGGGCGCATCCAGCTCAAGGTCCACGATGTCCGGAAGGCGGAAGAGGAGGCGGACCTCGCCGATTTCCTCCCCGTGACGAGGAAAGGAGTCGAGCCGCTCTGGAAGGAGTTGCAGGGGCTGGTGGGGGGGATCACGGACCCGGATCTCTCCCGGCTGCTCGAAAGGATCTTCCCGGACCCCCCGGAAACGGAGACGGCGCGCAGGTTCCGGCAGGCCCCCGGGGGGAAGACCATGCACCACGACTACATCGGCGGCCTCCTGGAGCACACGGTGTCGGTTGCCGTGATCTGCCGGTTCCTGTCCGGGCATTACGCGGGGGTGGACGCGGACCTGCTGACCGCCGGCGCCCTCCTCCACGACATCGGGAAGGTGGGGGAGCTCTCCTACGACGGGGCGTTCGACTATACGGACGAGGGCCGTCTGCTCGGCCACCTGTACATGGGGGCGGAGTGGGTAGCCGGGGAGTGCATGCGGATCGAGGGGTTCCCCGCCGAAAAGACGATGCTCCTCAAGCACATGATCCTCTCCCATCACGGGGAGCTCGAGTACGGCTCCCCGAAGCGGCCCAAGACGCTCGAGGCGATCCTCCTGCACTTTGTCGAGAACATGGACTCGAAGGCCAACGCCTTCCTCGAGTCGATGGAGGAGCTGCGGGAAGGGGCGGCCTGGACCGACTACCAGCGGATGTTCGAGAGATACCTCTACGCGGGAAAAAAGAAGGGGTGAACGGCACACCGGGAAGGGGAGGACGGAAGGAAGGCGGCGCCATCGTTCGCAGGCCGTCGCTCCTCCTGGCCATCGGCCTGGCGGCGCTGTGCCTTGCCTCGCCGCTCTTCGCCCGGGAGGGGGCGGATCCGGGGGAAAAGAGCTTCCTGTGGGTGGTCCGGGCGGAGAAGGGCACCGTCCATCTGCTCGGTTCGATCCACCTCCTGAAGAGGGAGATGTTTCCCCTGGACCGCAGGATCGAGGAGGCCTTCGAGCAGTCCGACGTTCTGGCCGTGGAGGCCAACGTGAGAGACGGATCGGGGGAAGAGCGGCAGAGGCGGCTGCTGCAGGGAGCGATCTACCCCGCGGGCGACACGATCGAGAACCACATCTCGAAGGAGACGCTCGACCTCCTGAGCCGCCGATTCCCCGACCTTCCTCCGGACCGCGTGAACCGGTTCAAGCCGTGGGCCCTCGCGATGACGATCGCCGTGCTCGAATACAAAAAGCTGGGGCTGGACTACGACTACGGGGTCGACGTCTACTTTCTCGACAAGGCGGGGAACGGCAAGCAGATCCGGGAGCTCGAGCGCCCCGATACCGTGATCGCCATGCTCGACGGGTTTTCCGATGAGTACCAGGACCTGTTTCTCCGGTACACCCTTCTGGAGCTGGACACGGTCGGGGAGCAGGCGGACCGGATCATCCGCGCGTGGGCGAGGGGAGACGCGGCGACCATGGAGGAGATCCTCCTGGAGAACATTCACGAGCACCCCCGGCTGATGCCGGTGTTCGACGCCCTCTTTTTCCAAAGGAACGGGAATATGGCCGCGAAGATCGGGGAGTACCTGAAGGAGGGGGGGGAGTTCTTCGTCGTCGTGGGGGCCGGCCACCTCGTCGGGGAGAAGGGGATCGTCGAACTGCTGCGGAGAAAGGGGTTTTCCGTCGAGCAGCAGTGACGGCCCCCGGGGATTCCCGGGGGAGGCGCGAAGGGCGGCTAGCCCACTTCGTTGTAGGGGCGGAGGCGGAAGGTGACGCCTTCGATCGACTCCGCCAGGCGACGCACCGCCTCGGTATCCAGGGAGGGGAGGGCCACGGCGGTCGCCGTGACCGAAGGGACGACCTTCGGCGCCTCCCGGAGAAAGTCGAGGAGGGCGGGGAAGGAAGACTCGCCGTACCGGTTGGGGCAGATCCGGGCGTACGTTTCCGCGTCGGGTGCGTTGAGGGAGACGGAGAGTGCGTCCACCAGCCCGGCGAGCTCCGGCAGGACGTTGCGCCCGTGCACGAGGTTCGCCAGCCCGTCGGTGTTGACCCGGATCCTTGCGCCCTTCGCCTTGAGCAGGGCGGCGACCTCCTTGACCTCCTGGAGCCTGAGGAGAGGCTCCCCGAACCCGCAGAAGACGACCTCGTCGTATACGGTGGGGTCGCCGACCTCCGCGACCATCTGCTCCACGCCGGGTTCCCCGGGAAGCTTCAGGTAGTGCCCCTTGACGTGGAAGTCGCCCCGCTTCGCGCAGAACGTGCAGACGTTGGTGCACCGGTTGGTGATGTTCAGGTACAGGGAGTTCCGGATGCGGTACGAGACGCGGACCTCCTCGTCGACGGGGATCCGGAAGAGCCGCTTCGCGTTCCTCGTGGTGACCCGGGCCACGTCCTCCACCGACAACCCCTTGATCTCGGCGATCCGCTTCGCCACGAGGGGGACATACGAGGGCTCGTTCGTTCTTCCCCGGTGCGGGACCGGAGCGAGGAACGGGCTGTCGGTCTCGACGAGCAGCTTCTCCAGCGGGAGGCCGCGGACCGCTTCCGCCTGGGGCCCGGCACCCTTGTAGGTGATGGCCCCGGGGAGGGAGATGAGGAAGTTCATCCCGATCGCCCGTCGCGCCATCGCAAGGTCCCCGGAGAAGCAGTGGATGATGCCCCCCACCTCGGAGGCCTTCTCCTCCGAAAGGATGGCGAGCGTCTCCTCGTGAGCGTCCCGGTCGTGGACGACAACGGGGAGGTTCCGCTTCCGGGCCAGACGCACCTGTTCCCGGAAAGCGGCCCGCTGGGAGTCCCGCGGGGACCGGTCGCGGAAGAAGTCGAGCCCCGTCTCGCCGATCGCGACGACCTTGTCGCACCGCGAGAGGCCCTCGAGGCGCGCGAGCAGGGCCTCCGAGCAGCCGGAGGCGTCGTGCGGGTGCAGGCCCACGGCTGCGTAGACCCCCCCGTGGCGGTGGGCGATCTCGACCGCCCTCTCGTCGCTTTCCGGGTCGATCCCGATCGTGACGATGTGCGTCACCCCCGCCTCGCGGGCGCGGCGAACGACATCGTCTTCCGCGTCGCAAAGAGGCGGGAGATCGAGGTGCGCATGGGTATCGAAATACATGACGGAGGGACCCGGCGCCTTATTCTTCGATACGGGGAAAGACGACGGCGGATCGCGCAAGGGTGGCGCCCTCGGAAAGCCCTCCCCATCGGCCCGCGGTGGACAGCACCGCCTTCTCGACGGCCCCCTCGCAGCAAAGCGCCTCCCACATTTTCTGCGCCGCCACCGGAACGAACGGTGCCGAGAGAAGAATGCAGATCCTCGCCGTCTCGAGTACGGTGTAGAGGACCGTTCCCAGCCGCTCCCGCCGGGCCGGATCCTTCGCCAGCGTCCACGGCGCCGTCGAGTCGACGTACTTGTTGCCGGCCTTGACGAGGTCCCAGATGGCCGACAGTGCGCGATTCAGCTCCAGTTCCTCCATCGCCCCGTCGACCGCGCGCAGGACCTCTTCCGCCTTCGCCTTCAGGGCCTGCTCCCCTTCCTCCGGCCGGGCAGGGGGGGGGACCGTCCCGGAAAAATATTTCCCCAGCATCCCGAGTGAGCGGTTCAGCAGGTTTCCGAAGTCGTTGGCCAGCTCCGAGTTGATCCGGTGCACCAGCGCCTTCCGGGAGAAGTCCCCGTCCGTCCCGAAGGGGACTTCCCGGAGGAGGAAGTAGCGGAAGGCATCCGGGCCGTAGGTCGCCACCATTTCGTACGGGTCGACCACGTTGCCCAGCGACTTGCTCATCTTCTGCCCCTCGACGGTCCACCATCCGTGGGCGAAGACTCCCAGGGGAGGGGCCACGCCAGCGGACAGGAGGAACGCGGGCCAGAAGACGGCATGGAAGCGGAGGATGTCCTTCCCGACGATGTGGATGTCGGCGGGCCAGAAGGCCTCGAACCGCTCGCCGCCGTCCGGGTATCCCACGCCGGTG
>Ga0209536_100006613_pt1 | contig 17662 bp, 13 predicted proteins | sample DeeMarSeWOR28_12_FD_187461 | JGI IMG/M metagenome (GOLD analysis project Ga0209536, IMG submission 187461) | Marine sediment microbial communities from White Oak River estuary, North Carolina - WOR-2-8_12 (SPAdes) (version 2) | ecosystem: Environmental > Aquatic > Marine > Intertidal zone >... | reverse complement strand
TTTTTTAAGGGGAAACTATGAGCGAAAATTTTGAGCCGATCATTATTGCGTTTTGCTGCAATTTCTGAGGCTACACGGCAGCGGACCTGGCAGGTTCGATGCGATTGCAGTACCCGACGAACATCAAAATCGTTCGCGTTCCATGCACCGGCAAGGTTGACGTGATTCATATGCTGCGGGCCATTGAAAAAGGCGCCGACGGTGCCTGCGTTATCGGGTGTCTGGAAGGCGAGTGCCATTATAACACCGGCAATCTGATGGCCCGCCGGCGGGTCGAACAGGCCCAGAAGATCTTGGATACCATCGGTGTCGGCGGCCAGCGGGCCCGGATGTTTAACTTGTCGTCCAGCGAAGGCCCCCGATTTGCCCAGTACGCCACAGAATTTACCGCCGAAATAAAAGAGCTCGGTCCCAATCCGCTCAAATTGGCCAAAAATAAGGCGGCATAAATAAACGGTTGGCCGGTGTGCCGGTTTGGCCGGTTGGCTGGTTAAATGAAATGACCATCTAAACGGGCTAACGGGCTCAACGGGCTAAACCGGAAAACCAAACATAATAAGAGAGGTCTGTTCAATGATAGTTGCAGATAGAAAACCGGTTGAGGAGATTATCGACTACCTCAAAGATCACAAAAACATCCTGGTGCTGGGTTGCAACGAATGTGTTACGGTCTGCGAAGCAGGCGGCAAGAAAGAAGTTCAGGTGCTGGCGTCGGCGTTGCGGATGAATGCCCAGAACCAGGGCAAAGAGGTCAAGATCGATGAAGTTACCCTGGAGCGCCAGTGTGATCAGGAATACGTTGAGGAGATTCGTGACATCATCGACCAATACGATGCGATCGTATCGTTGGCCTGTGGTGTCGGCGTTCAGTTTACGGCTGAACAATATCCATCCACCATGATCTATCCGGGGGTCAACACCTGTTTCATGGGTGCCACCGAAAAACGGGGACTGTGGACGGAGCGCTGCCAGGGCTGCGGACAGTGCATCCTGGCGACGACCGGCAGTATCTGTCCGGTTGCGCGCTGTGCCAAGCGCTTGTTTAACGGCCCCTGCGGCGGTTCGACCGCCGGCAAATGCGAAATCAACGCCGAGGTCGATTGTGCCTGGCAGTTGATCGTCGATCGACTGAAAGCCTTGGATAAACTCGACCAATATGAAACCCTTTGTCCCATCAAAGACTGGTCAACCGACAGGGCCGGCGGCCCCAGAAAAGTAGTCAGGGAGGATGTGCAGCAATGAGCGTAAAGACAGCGAGCAAACTCGAAAAGATTTTAAGTGAAGGCCACTATGCCGTAACGTCCGAGTGCGGACCGCCCCGCGGAAGCAAACCCGAGCCCATACTTGAGAAAGCGGAGTTGATCAAAGACCATGTGGATGCCATCAATATCACCGACAACCAGACATCCATGACCCGTTTGTGCAGCCTGGCAGCCTGTATCCGGCTCAAGCTCAACGGTCTGGAGCCCGTGCTTCAGATGGTGACCCGGGACCGCAACCGGATCGCCCTGCAAAGTGATATCCTGGGGGCAGCCTCTTTTGATATCAACAATATCCTGTGTCTTTCGGGTGACCATCAAAGTTTCGGCGACAACCCCAAAGGGCAGAATGTGCATGACATCGATTCCATGCAGCTGATTCAAATGGTCAGGCTGATGCGGGATGAGGCGAAGTTTTTGGGTGGTGACGACCTGGATCGCCCCGTCAAAATGTTTGTGGGGGCGGCCGCCAATCCATTTGCCGACCCATTTGAAATTCGGGTCCCGCGCCTGGCCAAAAAGATCGCCGCCGGGGTGGAGTTTATCCAGACCCAGTGCATCTACAATCTCGATAAATTCGAAGAATGGATGAAAGGGGTGCGCGAGCGCGGCCTGCACGAAAAATGCTACATCCTGGCCGGGCTGACGCCCATGAAAAGTGTCGGCATGGCCAAGTATATGCAAAAAAGGGTGCCCGGCATGGATGTGCCCGATGAGGTTATCAAGCGCCTGCAGGGTGTCGAGAAGGGCAAACAGGCTGCCGAAGGCATCAAGATGTGTGTGGAGTCCATCGAGCGCCTCAAGGAGTGCGAAGGCGTCAAAGGATTTCACATCATGGCCATTGAATGGGAAGAAAAGGTGCCGGAGATCGTCGAAGCCGCCGGGCTTTATCCCCGACCCAGCGTCAACTGAAACGAAGGGAAGTTATTCGTTATTCGTTAATGGCTAATAGAATGGTTTATTCATTCTATAAGAATTAAATCCCCGTCCAATTATCCTATGGACGGGGATTTTTTATGAACCGCTAGCTTTGATCTTTAAATCAAAAAATTCAATTTCCGTTAAGCCAACCAACAGCTACCGCGATGTCATGCGCGTCAGCCTGCCGCTGGTGATCAGCATGACCACGACGGTGGTGATGAGCTTCACGGATCGGGTGTTTCTGGCCAACTACTCCATCGATGCCATTGCCGCCGCCCTGCCGGCGGCCATCATCGCCTTTGTGTTTCTCACTTTTTTTGCCGACACGGCCGGATACAACAACGTCATTATCGCCCAGTACACCGGTGCCGGTGCGCTGCCCCGGGTGGGCAGCACCTTGTGGCAGGGGATTTATTTTGCGCTGATGGCCTGGCTGTTTATGGTGGGCCTGTCGTTTGTCGGCGGCCCGCTGTTTCGCCTGGTGGGCCACTCCCCTGAAGTGCAGGCGCTGGAAACCATTTATTTCCGGGTGCTTTGTCTGGGCTCGGGCATTTATATCGTCGCCATGAGCCTTTCCAGTTTTTTTACCGGCCGCGGCGCCACCCGGCCGGTGATGGTCATTTACATCATCGCCATGTTTTTGAATGTCCCGCTGGATTACGCCCTGATCAACGGGGCCTGGATATTTCCGGAGCTGGGTATTTTGGGTGCCGGAATTGCCACGGTGTTTTCCTGGGCCGTCGCCGCGGTCCTGCTCGGCGTTTTCGTGTTTACCCGCGAAAACAACCGGATTTTCGGGGTGTTCAAAAACCGGGCCTTTGATGCCGATCTGTTCCGGCGTTTGCTGCGCTACGGCGTGCCCAGTTCACTGCAATTCAGCCTGGATGTGTTTGCCTTCGTCTTTTTCGTGTTCATGGTCGGGCGCATCGGTAATATCGAGCTTGCGGTTACCAACATTGCCATCTCCCTGGATTCGGTCTCATTTCGTCCGCTGATGGGATTCGCTTTGGGCACCAGCACCCTGGTGGGCCAGGCCCTGGGGCGCAATCGGCCCCAAGAAGCCATTGCTGCTGCCAGATCGACCATGGTCATCGTGGCTGCCTACATGTCGGTTCTGGTCCTGCTGTATGTGTTCTTGCCGCAGCCGCTGCTGGAACTCTTTCGGCCCCGGAATTTCAGTGCCGCGGACTTTGCGGCCATCAAGGCCTCGGGAATTGTGATATTGCGATTCGTGGCCGCCTATTTGCTGCTCGATGGAATCTACATGATCAGCACGGCCGTGCTCAAGGGCGCCGGCGACACCAAATTTATCATGTGGAGCATCGGGTTGATTTCTTTCTTCGGGATGATCCTGCCAATTTATATCGGCGTCGAGATTTTCGGGATGGGACTGTATTACGCCTGGGGCTGCACCGTCTTTTTCCTGTTTCAACTGGCCCTGCTGACCTTCTGGCGATTTTACCAGGGCAAATGGAAGACGATGCGGGTGATCGAGCAAGAGGAAGTCGGAAGTTAGGCCGCAGAGGACTCAGGGCCGGGAGCGTGGGGCAGAGGGCTCAGGGCAGGGGGCGGGGGCAGAGCGCATAGGGCTCCGCGTGAAGAGACAGGGAAGTTTTGAAGGCGGCCTTCGAAATATGGATAGTGAGCAAATGTTTTATTGTAGGGTGGACTGTGTCCACCAAACATCCCCGCTTGTATCCGTCAACTAGGGAAGTCGGAAAAGAATAACCCATAAACAAATAGCGAATAACAAATAAGTTCCAACTGGTTTTTAGGGCACAAGTCGGTCATAAATTTTGATAGGGTATTTTGACGGGCGGATTATTTACTTCTTCATTGCCACCAGCATGACTATCCCCATGATCACCAGAAACAGGTTTACCCCGAAACCGGACCCGGCCCGCGCAAAATGGTAGAGCAGAAAAGGAACGACGAGCATCAGGATCAGCAGGATGGTTGCCAGATCGGGGATATGCTTTTTTATCGTATTTAACATGGCTAGTATTCTCTTGATCTATTAAATACTTTTGGGGGACAACGCCTGTTCGGCCTTCTCCTGCCAATTCGGTGAAACTTTGTTTGCTGTGGCGGGGGTTCTCCCCATTTGCGCTTAAATAAAATTAGCCTTAAAAAAAATCAATTTTTGTAGTGGCGGGATTTATCCCTGCCAACGTAAGGGAAAAATCTTCCGAAGGCGGACAAGTATCGAAAAATTATTCTAACTATCACTATAGCCCTAAATGAGCGCTTTTCGCTCATTTAAGGGTATACCTTGCACCTTAACCCCTATTTTTTTTGACGTGAGCCGTGCGCCGCAAGCCGGTAACTATAAAATTACACCTTACACCTTAGACCTTAAACCTTACACCTTTTTCCTTTTACCTTGTACCTTCTACCTCAGGAATACCGCCGCCAGCATCGTAAAAAGCCCGATTATGGCCGTGATCAGCAGGCCGTAGCGTATTGTGGCCTGCAGGACGGGTCCTTCTTTGCCGGACAGGCCGACGGTGGAGCAGCCGACCAGGATCTTGGCCGGCGCAATCATGCTTCCCAGGGCCCCGCCGGTGGTCTGGGCGGCCAGAATGATGGCGCTGCTCAATCCGGCCAGCTCGGCCGTCTGCTGCTGCAGGACGCCGAAAACCACGTTGGAGTTGGTGTTGCTGCCGGTCATAAAGGCCCCCAGCAGACCGATCCAGGCCGCAAAGAAGGGATAGAGGCCGCCGAAAACCCGGCTGATGCCTTCGGCCAGCAGGTAGATCATGCCGCAGTGGTCCATAATCATGGCAAAACAGACCATGCTCACGATTCCCAAACTGGTGGGAACGCCGCTTTTAATTGATTGGGCGACAATTCGCTGCAGCGCGCCCCGGGTGTAATACCCTTTGGCGGTGTACACCAGGTAGCTGACAACCGATGCATACCCCAGCAGCGCCCCCCCGTGGCCGAAAATATTGATGGCCTTGCCCTTACCGGCAGCCACGACCCAGCCCGTGCGCGAAGTTATCTGCGGAAATTCCAGGGACAATTTAACCTGCCCCAGGAAACTGCGCAACGGTTCGTACAGGACGCCCATAAATACAATTACAATTAAAATCAGGTAGGCCGAAAGCGCCCAACCCAGGCCCATGCCGCTTTTTACGTCGGACGGCCGGGTTTGATTGTATATTTTCAGGCGGGCTACCGCCAGGCAGGCAACCAGCCCGGCCAGGCTGGCGCCCAATCCGCCCAGGGTCCACATATCGGCGGTAACCAGCAGATACTGGGCTGCGGCCATGGCCGTACCGATCACCAGCAGGGCGACGGCGCTGTGTTTGATCATTTTCCAACCGCCGAAAACATGAACGGCACAGATACCGCACAGGTAGGCCGCCACCCCCAAAAGGACCGCGGCCCAGGCGCCGAGAAATTCCGAGCTCAGGCCGGTAACGGCCATCATGGCCTGAAACGAGGCTCCCATGGATCCGAAGGTTACCGACCAGCTGTGGCCGATGGCCGGCACGGCCACGGCCACCACCGGCGAAAAGCCGAGGCCCACCAGCAGCGGGGCCACCACGGCAATCGGCACGCCGTAGCCGGCGACCCCCTGCAGAAAAGAGCTGAAAATCCAGCCGAAGATCAAAAGCTGGATCGATTTGTCGCCGCTGAAACGCTGAATGCCGATGCCAATGGCCCTGATGGCGCCGGTTTCGTTGACGACGTTATACAGCAGCAGGGCCGCCCAGATGATGTAAAGGACATTCAAGGACAGCAATACCCCTTTCATCTGGGAATAGGCCAGCAACGCGGGATGCGCCCCGAAGAAAGCGACCCCCACGATCAGGGCCGTCAGCCAGGCGGCAGCTCCGGCCCGGCTGCCGCTCCAGTTGAAAAAGATCATCAGAACCAGAACCACTGCAATGGGCGAAAACGCAAAAAGCCACTTAACGATAAACCACTCTGTCATGGGTCAAAACCGGTTGTCCAGTATTTAAGAAAAATTAATTTTTGGCTGGACCAATAGGTTTTTTAGCGGGAGATGTCAATTGTTTTCTGGCCTTTTATCCTGCTAAAGAAATCACCGGTTCCGGCCGATATCAACTTCTGGGCAATGCCAATTTTAAACCACACCAATTAAGCACGGGTAGATTAAAAGATGAATGTCGCACAAAACAATTCCGGTTTAAAAGACAAGCAGATCCAGCAGCTCAAATCCGTGGTAACTTACCGGGTCCGCCTGCAGGAAATCTGCAACAAGATCAACTCGGCTGAAAATCTGGACGAGATTTCCATCAATCTGATCGGTGACATCACGTCACTGTTTAATGCGGAGCGGATGACCCTTTTTGTGGTCGACACGAAAAAGCGGGAGCTCGTGTCGCGCTACAAGTCGGAAAACGACATCGCCGAAATCCGGGTGCCGATCGTCAAGGACAGCATCGCCGGCTGGTGTGCCCTCAAGCTGCAGCCGGTCAATTTGAAAAATACCTATGATGCCAAAGAGCTGGCGGCAATTGATCCCGATTTGAAATTCGACTATACCTGGGATCACAAAACGGGCTTTACGACCCGCCAGCTATTGGCCGTTCCCATAACCTTTAAGAATTATCTGATGGGCGTGATCCAGCTGATCAATCGTAAAAACGGCGCCGCCTTCAATGCCACCGAGATAAAATCTCTGGCAGAAATGGCCAAGATACTCGGCATTGCCCTGTATAATCAAAAACGGCTGGCGGCCCGCAGCACGGCTGGAAAATTCGACTCCCTGATCGAGAATCATCTTTTGACCGAAGCGGAGCTGCAGCAGGCCATAGCCGAAGCCCGCAAAGATCAAAAGCCGGTGGCCGCCGTGTTGATCGAAGCCTTCAACATACCGAAAAAAGACCTGATCGCTTCGTTGAGCCTGTTTTACAATGTCGAAGCCGTCCAATTCGATCCCAATCACCCAATTCCGGGCGACCTGATGGTTGGCTTAAAAGTGCCGTTTCTGAAGCATAATTATTGGGTCCCTTTAGGGAAGGAAGCGGACCGGGTTCTGATTGCCATCGACAACCCCAATGACCTGCAGCGGATCGGAGAAATCAAGACACTTTTCCCGGGCCGAAAACTCCAATTTTGTGTGGCCTTAAAGCAGGATGTCCTCGACTATATTACCCTGTTTACCCAGGAGGAAAAACAGCTGGCCGAAATCGATGAAATCCTTTTGCAGGCGCGTGAGGAGGCCGAAGAGATCGAAGAGGCTGAAATGGCCATCGGCGAGGAAGACAGCACGGTCGTCAAACTGGTCAACAAGATCGTTTTGGATGCCTACGCACGCGGCGCCTCCGACATTCACATCGAACCCTATCCGGGTAAGGAAAACACCGATGTCCGGATTCGCATCGACGGTGACTGCATGCTTTACCAGACCATCCCCTTCAGCTATAAAAACGCGGTTATATCGCGCATCAAGATCATGTCCGACCTCGATATTTCCGAGCACCGCCGGCCCCAGGACGGCAAAATCCAATTTAAAAAATACGGCGGCAAAGACATCGAGCTGCGGGTCGCCACGATCCCGACCCAGGGCGGCCTGGAGGATGTCGTCATCCGGATCCTGGACTCCAAAGAGCCCCTGCCGCTGGATAAAATCGGATTTTCAAAACGGAATTACGAAAATTTCAGCGCCGCCGTATCCGAACCCTACGGCCTGATATTTGTGTGCGGTCCCACCGGTTCGGGCAAAACGACCACCCTGCACTCGGCGTTAAAATACATCAACAAAATCGAAACCAAAATCTGGACCGCTGAAGATCCGGTGGAAATCACCCAGCGCGGTTTGCGGCAGGTACAGATCAAACCCAAGATCAAATTCGATTTTGCCGCGGCGCTGCGTGCCTTTCTGCGATCGGACCCGGATGTGATCATGGTCGGCGAAATGCGCGACCGGGAAACCACCTCCATCGGCATTCAGGCCTCGCTGACCGGCCATCTGGTGCTGTCGACCCTGCACACCAACAACGCGCCGGAGAGCATCACCCGCCTGCTGGATATGGGGATGGACCCGTTCAACTTTGCCGACGCCGTCAATTGCGTTCTGGCGCAGCGGCTGGGACATACGCTTTGCCCGGACTGCAAAACCACCTATCATCCGACCCAGGCGCAGTATGATGAATTGCTGCGGGAATATGGCACTGAAGCCTTCAATGCCAATGTGAAGATTGCCTATAGTGATGAACTGGAGCTGTCCAAGGCGGTCGGCTGCGAAGTCTGCAACAACAGCGGCTACCGCAGCCGCATGGCCCTGCACGAGCTTCTGATGGGAACCAATGAGATTAAAATGCTGATTCAGAGCAAGGCCCGGGTGGAGGAAATTCGCACCCAGGCCATCGCCGACGGCATGACCACCCTCAAACAGGACGGCATCGAAAAGATTTTTGCCGGCGATCTGGACCTGATGCAGGTGCGCAAGGTCTGCATCAAATAAGCGTTCACGGGTTCCGGGTTCACCTTTCCGGGTTGCCTTGGTGATTGTGGCAGCCCTTTTTGCCGGTTTCAGGTACAGCTGCTCGGCCGGTTGTTAGCAGAAATCGCTCAATTCAAGAAGGTGGGAGCGGTTTTCAACCGCGATGTTTGTTGTCGGGATAAGATCCATCCGCTTATCCCGGTCCAATCCCATATGGGTCCAAAAACGACCCAATAGCCAAATGGCGCGGACGTCCCTGAAAACCCGTATTGAAAAACCTTTCAACCGTATGCGATACCATGCCCCACCGAGCAGTTTTGCCGGTGGTCGTTTTATAATAACGCCTTGATTTATTGACAATTAGTTGATTATAATAGATCATATTGTTGTTATTGAAATTACTGGAACCAGCTCAGAAACCTGATATCTTAAAAATGGATCTACTGGACTATAAAAAGCATTTAATAATTTTGATACCGTTGTTCCTGTTTATGGCCTTATGCCTTACCTTGCTGGATACATATTGGAAAATAGGAATTGTTTCAGCGATTGTTTCAGTCGCCGGGTGTATCTTTATCGGAACCCTGGTATTTATCAGGAATACAGAATCTACAAGGGCGAATACCAGGCGCGGGTCTTTTGGCATTAGTCTAGATCCAGCTGCAGAACAAAAGACCGCAGTGGGTTCGATATTTAATAAAGTCGAAAAATTGCTGCTTTTTTACTGTCTAACCATAATTGCAGGCTTTTTTTTATCTATTCTTCTCTTTTTGTTTATAAACAGATAGGTACGCGAATGACTGGAGTCTTGGAGGTGAGTCGAGACCTCCCTATCGGTGCTGCCATCAAGGGATACGGCCGAAATCAGTCTCGAATACGACATCGTGATCTCTGGAGCATTCGTCAATCGTGAAGATTACGATTCAGGTCCCTTGAGAATAGACTATCAGGATGCCTGGCACCATGTGGTGAATCGTGACCGCCGCGGAGTGTGATGACTTGTACCAGGGGATGATTTTGGAAGTTCTGAATTTTGTGGGGCTGATTTGAAGCCGGCTTAGCGGGATCATGAACAAGGATTAGGAAAATGACGAAATTTGGCAGCAGTGAACTTGCTTGTCCAAAATGCGGAAACAGACAAGAAACGACGCTGTGGGATTCAATCAACGTCAGTCTTAATCCAGAATTGCGAGAAAAATTGTTTAAAGGCGAAATCAATATTTTCAAATGCGAGTCATGCAACACTATCGCTTTTATTGGTCAGCCGCTGCTTTATAACGACATGAAACGGAATTATTGTGTTCAATAATTTCCACCGGAGTTGCTGAAAGACGAATCGTTTCTCCGTCAATATTCACGTGACGGTAGACTTAAAATGGAAGAAGCATTGAATGGTATTTCAGAGATGAGTCGATATTTGTTCACGCCGCATATCGTGTTCGATTTATATGAAATGGTCCATTATATAAAGTTTCGAGAGCGTTTATTTGAGATTTATGAGGATACATAAAGTACCAAAACAAATTTTTTGGGCAGCATGCATCAGAAGGTGCAGTTTGATAATCCGAAAAAGCGTTGGAAAAATGAACATGCAAACTCAGCCGCAAGGACCTGGAAAAGCCAGTGGGAAGTGGCCCACTATTCGAGGGATTTCGCTCATAGCAGTTGCAACGAGCAGGGTTTTGGGGGGACATTGATTGAGTTCACCTTTTGCCTTTGTATTGCCCAACGTATCGTTGTACTTTTATTCATCTTCCCATTTAAGACGCTACAGTTCAGGCTTTAGTGAATCCGCGATCGTTTTTTTTTGAGGATATCGATCCTTGCGCGGATCTTATTCACGACCTCGGGATCGATGATATTCGCCATGCATCTTTCCCAGTCTTTTACTGCCCGGGTGGGATTTCCCATATCCTCATACAGTTTGGCCCGTTCGCTGAGTTCGGCAGGCGAATCAGGCTGAAGTGTCAGAATCCAGTGAATCATTTTAAAGAGTGTGACATCATCATTCTGCCGGGCATAGATAAGTTTGAGATTCCTCAACATGCGTGCCAGAAGCTCTTTTCTGCTAAGCCTCTCTATACAGAATTGCGGCCACAAAAGGGTTTAATCGTCAATGAGAGTGGTGTCCAGCCAGCCGTAAATCTCCACATCCATAGTCTCAACCGCAAAGGGTACGTGTTCGGTTTTAAGATAGGTGCCATTTATTTTTTTATAAAATTGCCGGTAAGGATTGAGTTTGAGAACCCGTACCAGCATTGAATATATGCCTAACCGGTTAAACTGCCCTGTCAACGCTGAAACAAGTTTGGTACCATAGCTCCGGCGCTGAAGATTTTTAAGTACGTACAGGGTGTAGATTTCACCGCTGTAAATAGCATCAGCGTGTCTCTCGTAACCGCCGGTTATAAAGCCAATAACCCTGCCCGCATCTTCAGCGACAAAACTGATGATCTGGTTGCTGTTGAGCTCGTTGAAAAAAGCCTGTTCATGCCGCGGAATTGACATTGATGATAGATAATCATAGGGTATCACGCTTAGGTAGGTATCCCGCCAGGTTTGCACATAGATACAGGACATGGAATGTGCATCAGTTTTTTGGGCTGGTCGAATTGCCATAATCTTTCACCGTCAATCGGAGACCTGTTTTAACGTTAAATATAATGCTGGGTATGAAAGGGGTCAAATGGGAGGTATTCCTGAAAATTCATATTTTAAGTGATCTACATGTTGAGTTCGGCAATTTCGCGCCGCCGATGGTTGGCGCTGACGTGGTCGTGTTGGCCGGCGACGTCCATGTCAAGAATCGAGGGCTTCAGTGGATATTTGACCAGAAATTTGAGGTGCCCGTGCTGTATGTGTTGGGCAACCACGAGTTTTACCGGGAAAAGTTCCCGGGGCTCATCGATAAGCTAAAAATCGAAGCCAGGGATACTAATGTCCATGTTCTCGAAAATGACTCCGCAGAGATCGACGGGTACCGGTTCTTTGGCTGTACGCTTTGGTCAGATATGGAATTGCTCGATGATCAGCACGGCTCTTCGATCGCGGCTGCCGACACCATGAACGATTACAGGTTGATCCGTCTTAGTAAAACCTATCGGCGGCTTTCGCCGAATGACACGAAAGCCTGGCACGCCAAGTCTGTCCGGAAATTAAGCGAGTTCCTTGAAAAGGGAGACCCGGCGCGCACAATTGTGGTGACTCATAATGCTCCTTCCATTCAATCAATCGCAGATCGGTACCGGGCTGATCCAGTGAGCGCCGCGTTCGCCTCCAACATGGATGACTTCATATCGGAACACCAGCCGCGCCTATGGATTCATGGCCACACCCACGAAAGCTTTAATTACGAAATAGGCAAGACGAGGGTCGTGTGCAACCCGCGGGGTTATGCGGCAATCGAAGAAAACAAAGAATTCAGGCCGGATTACACATTCGTAGTATGAGAAACTTCGGGGGAAAGGGGTCCCGTGTTAATTTTTCACTATTGACACTTCCTGCCAACCAGAACTTGGAAACCATCCGAAACCGGAGGGCAAGTCGACGTTTGACCTTTAATAAAATTCGGCAAGAGTCAAACGTAGACCTGTCCTCAAGGTTTTTAGCTTTTTATAGAGGCTGATGTAACCGGGGTTACAATATTCGCGGTTGCATAGACAGTCGGTGTTTTGAGTCTTAGGTTAACAGTTCAAGGCAAATCGGTATAATGCCTGGAAGATCTGAATTTATTTCAGCATGGGCTCAACCTTTACATTCGCAAAATTTCATACAAGGGGGTTAAAAATGCAAAAATCATGGTCCTATAAAAACTATGAGATCAAAGAAGGACTCAAACCGGGAAGCTCACAGTTTCGCTACTTTTTTGTCGTTTCCGAAAGCGGGGAGAAAAAATGCAATTATTGTGTCTGGATAGTCGATGATGCCCTGTCCCGGTTCGACCCGGCCAAAGATTTTAACTCAATCGTTTCTTCTCAGGTAGAAACCTGGCAGGCGTGGGTCAAGAAAAAAATTGATGCTGCTGAATTTAGGAATCGAGCGTTAAAATTTGAAAAGACGAGCGAAAAAGAGATCGACCTGTCGGAAATGACGGAACATGTTACGATGGATTAGCTGGAAGTGGTTTCAAAACCCCGTCTAATGCCCGAAAGCTGCGTTTCGAAGCGGACTGCAGGGCTTTTTCCTTACGTCCCGGTGTAACGGGGGGCGGACCACGCTGAATGCCGGATAATTGGGGATCTATTTACGACAGACAAAGACGTTGAACCATTCTCAAAGCATTTAAAAACAACTCGCCACCAAGCTCGTGCAAAATCCAGGTTTTACTTGACATATATGCATCAATTATGCATATTAATGCATATGAGAACAACACTGAACATAGATGATAAAATATTTGAAAAAGCATCGCGTTTGACGGGTGTTAAAGAAAAAACCGCTTTAGTCCGACTAGGGCTAGAAGCGTTAATCGCTCGTGAAAGCAGCAAGCGTCTGGCAAAACTCGGAGGTACCGAGGATAATCTGCGTTCCATTCCAAGACGGAGATCCGCCTGAATACAACCATGGTTCTTGTTGACACGTCAATTTGGGTTACCCATCTTCGCCACGGAAGCCGGCAGCTGGAAAAGCTGCTAATGGATGCTGAAGTTATGTGCCACCCATTCATTATCGGTGAACTTGCCTGTGGAAATCTGAAAAACCGGAGCGAAATCATCGCCTTGCTTCAATCCCTCCCCATGGCTTCGACAATTGAGTTTGACGAATTCCTATTTTTTCTCGATAGAAACCAATTAGCGGGCAAGGGTATTGGTTTTGTCGACGTCCATCTCTTAGCATCTGCTCAGTTGACCGGCGTACCGCTGTGGACAGCAGACAAAAGGCTAAAGTCTGCGGCCGATCAACTTGAACTGGCTTTTAAATAAAAAACAACAAGGATCTGAAGATATCCGGACTGTATCCTGCGGCTTTAATGAATCCTGGTAGGTTTTCATAATAGTGGACTTTACCGTTTGCGCGGCTGTTCGCGCGCGCCATTAATGCCCGGCGAACCCCGCGTTGGCCAGACAAGTTTGCCAATCTTAGATTGTAACCCCCCCTGTCATATTTTTTATACCAACCGTAAGCGAGATGTCTACTATATTGCACTTATTGGCAGAATAACCGTACATCGCAAACGGCCTAAAGGCTCTGCCGCCAGTTTTAACATGGCTCTAATCGTATAACATATTGAAATAAAGCTAATTATAATAATATTATAAAAAATGATAAATTCTGGTATCATTTTTGCTTTCAGGTTCCACGAGTGAATATGGAAAATCTTGAAAGAAGAATTGATATGGAAAGAGAATACATTGAAGTTTTAACGAGTGCCATCACGGAGTATTTCGGCCAATACGAGTTTGACGAACTTTGCGGCCGGTTTTGCATTACCATCGAATATCTCGGCAAACATCCCAATCGCAAGAAGCTCGCCACCAAGTTGATTAGCCAGATTCACGGCAACAATCGAAGGTTTCTGGAGATGATCGTGCCGAAACTCGTGCGGCGCTGCGAACAAAGAATTTTAAACAACACCTGGGAGGTCAATATTTTTGACGAACAGATGCTTCCCCAGCTAAAATCATTGCACAAATTTCTGGCCGACAAAAAGAAATCCGATAACCGGACCAAATCGGTGAACCTTAATTTCACTGCCAAAGAGCAGCTTCACCAATTTATGAGCAAATGCAAAACCGTGCTGACCCTTGTTGACATGCAGATTGGCAAGACAACCTTTGATTGCCTCAAAAAGGTTCAAACCCCCATTCGTCTGCTGACCCGGCAAGCTCGCCAGGATGTGGCGGCCAATGTCGAAGGATACATTGACGAGTTTCGCAAAGACGGCCATAAAATTGAAACCCGGCGCCTTTTAAGGCTCAATGATCGGTTTATTGTCTTCAATGGCCGCTGTTGGCTGGCCAATCGCTCTTTAGTCGATGTGGGCAAGGCCACTGTGACCCTCATCGAGTGTGTGGACGCCCAAACCCTGATCGTCAAAGAAATCGGCCGCAGGTGGCGCGAAGCCAAGGAATATTTGAATTAATACCTGAATCCTTATCTATTTTATCACCCCCACCCTAACCCTCCCCCGTCGAGGGGGAGGGAATTATTGGGATTTCAGTGGTTATTGGACAGGTTGTAAACCCCGCTACGACAAACGAAGGATCACCGATTCGGTAGGGGTGGGGTTGACAGCTTGCCCAACAACCTCTGAAATGTTTTTTGCTACTACCATATACTGTAATAGATAAAATATATTTTCTCTATGTATAGTATCTCGAAGCGGCTTGTTGGAGGTTATTGGACTGCCTGTTTATCCCCACCCGCGAATTGGCCGGCACAGACCAAATACCCATTGGAAAATCGCTCAATTTAAGTAAAATTATTTCGTTAATTTATTCCGGCAATTTGTGATACAAATTCGGTGCAATTACGACGAATCTGTTTTCTTGCAAAATTGTCATGTTTGCATAAAAAGCACCCTGATGGTTGGTTGATGTAAAGGTGTACGGCGGTCCACCGAAGATTGTATCCGGTTCATTTCTGAACGTTTCCATGGCATCTATCAGTTTTTCCCGGGTCAGATCCCGGCCGACCTTTTGAGCCGCAATGGCAAAGTAATGCACTCCGGCGTATCCGGCGGTTGTGGGCAGGTCCGGGTCCTTGCCAAACCACTCAACATGCTTTTGCCACCAATCACGAACGGTCTTCAATTCGCTGTCTTTATAAACCATGGGGGTCTGCCCAGTACAGTAAAACCCATCGGCTGAAAAACCAGCTTTCAGGCATAACAAGGGGACATATTTCGTATAGGCCGGCGACATCCCGCACATGTCAACGTTCCAGCCGATTTTTTTGGCTTCTTTTAAGGCGCCAACTGTCTCCCGAATAACAGTCGCCAGCACGACAACTTGAACGTCAGCCTTTTTCAGTTTGGCAATTTGCGAGCTAAAATCCGTAGCCCCGCGCTTGTACGATTCAGCTGCGGTTAATTTCAAACCCTGGGCGGCCAGTTCGTCTTCGACGCCTTTTTTCATGATGGCGCCCATCTCGTCATCCTGGTACATAAGCCCGAACTGGCTGTAATTTTTTTCCTTTTTAAACCATTTTACAATCATGCGGGCCTGATCGTAATAGGGCGTAAAACCGGCAAAACTATAGCGATCGTAAGGATCATAAAACAATGAGGCTGCCGTCAGCGGAAACATCTGGGGAATCTTTTTGCGGGATATGATGGGCTTGGTCGCCCCGGCGGTGGGGGATCCCATGTTTCCGATAAAAGCGAAGACCTTATCCCGGCTGATCAATTTATTGGTGACCATAATTGCTTTTTTGGGATCGTAGGCGCTGTCTTCAACAATGATGCGGAGTTTTCTTCCATGGATACCACCGGCTTCATTGATCTCGCGGACCCTCATTTCCAGCCCCATTTTCACCTGAGTGCCCCAGCCCGCGATCGGGCCGCTCAGATCCTGATGGGACCCCAGCACGATCTCAGTATCCGATACCCCGACCTCGCCACCGACTGCCGTACCGGATAAACCAAAGCCAACTAAAAAAGCAAAAAGTGTTACGACCAAAAATCTTTTCATAACATTCCTCCCTTCTGTGTAAAGGTTTTCGGAACTTAGGGCGCTGCATTTCAACCTGAACCCCTCAACCCGGGTTCTAATACATCGACTCAATTTCCTCCTTAAACTTCTCGTTTACAAAATTGCGCTTCAGCTTGCCCGTGGGGGTAATTTCTTCATCGTCTGTTGTCAGCTGGATGTCGATCAACCGAAACTTTTTGATGGTTTCAACCCGGGCAAATTTTTTATTGGCGCGATCCACCTCCTTTTGGATAAGCTCAATAACTTCATTGCTCTTGGTTAAGCTGGCATAGGTCGTAAAGGGGACCCGGTTGTCCTGAGCGTATTTCATGACGTTTTCATCGTCGACCATTATCAGCGCCGTCAGGTATTTTCGGCGGTCGCCGATAACCACCGCATCATTGATGTAAGGGCTGAACTTCAGTTCGTTTTCGATTTCCGAGGGTGTGATGTTTTTTCCGCCGGCGGTAATAATGATGTCCTTTTTGCGGTCGGTGATGATCAGGTGACCGTCTTCATCGATCCTGCCAACGTCTCCCGTGTGCAGCCAGCCGTCAATGATGGTCTCCCGGGTTTTTGCGGGATCGTTATAATATCCCATAAAGATGTGGGGGCCCTTCAGAAGAATTTCACCGTCCTCGGAAATTTTAATTTCGGCCCGCGGCAGTGCCTTGCCCACCGTGCCGAATTTAACATCGTTATCATAGTGAATCGAAGTCGGTCCGCAGTTTTCAGTCTGGCCGTATACCTCCCGAATATCAATCCCCAGCCCGTGGTAAAATTTCAGCAGATCCGGCGAGATCGGTGCAGCACCGGATAGACAATAACGTGCACGGTCGAGTCCGATTACTTTTTTGAGATTTTTCAACACGGTCCAGTCCGCCAGTTTAAAGAGCGCTTTCAAATAAAACGGGGGCTCATTGCCGCTCAGCCGATGCTCGGAAACTTTTTGGCCGACCCCCGTGGCCCACTTAAAGGCCAGCTTTTCCAGGCGGGTCGAATCCTTCATGGTGAGGATCAATGCTGAGTAGAACTTTTCCCATATGCGCGGCACGGCAAAGAAAACCGTCGGGGATACCTCCCGCATATTCTCCGCCACGGTGTCCAGTTCCTCGACAAAATTGATTTTGTAACCGGCAAGCAGCTGGTTGAAAACCGAGGCTGTTCGTTGCGCGATATGACAGAGCGGAAGGAAGGACAACAATTCGTCGCTTTGGTTTCCCGGATTGACTTCATTCTGCATTTCCATAACATTGAGGATGCTAGCGTGCGATATCATGGCGCCTTTGGGTGGCCCGGTGGTGCCGGACGTATAGATCAGAATGGCCAGATCTTCAGCCCGGATTTCCCGGAGGCGCTTTTCAAGCCGCCCGGATTCCATTTCTTCATTCTGCTTGCCCAGTTCCAGCAATTCGTCGAAGCTCATAACC
>Ga0209536_100006612_pt1 | contig 17667 bp, 16 predicted proteins | sample DeeMarSeWOR28_12_FD_187461 | JGI IMG/M metagenome (GOLD analysis project Ga0209536, IMG submission 187461) | Marine sediment microbial communities from White Oak River estuary, North Carolina - WOR-2-8_12 (SPAdes) (version 2) | ecosystem: Environmental > Aquatic > Marine > Intertidal zone >... | reverse complement strand
AACTTAGTAATACGTCTCCCTTTAAATGGAATGGTAAAAACGTGAGTGTCTATATGCAATGCGGAATGCGATTTTCGAAATTTGTCACACGTACCGAATCTTTCAGCCCCGATGAACTAAATGCCCTTGTGGCCTTTATTTTCCAGGAATTGGAAAATCCTCCTAATTTCTATCAGCTGCCGAACGGTGAGTTGACCGAGGCACAAAAAAGGGGGAAGGCTATTTTTGAAAGAACAGTGACCAGCGATGGCAGGATTATCCCTGAAAAAGATCGATGTATTACCTGTCATCCGCCACCCTATTTTACGGACCGGTCCGGCGCAAATGTGGGATCCGGATTTGAAACCGATACCGAGGAGATTTTCGATACCCCCAAACTCAATAATATTGTGGATACGCCTCCCTATCTCCATGATGGCAGGGCAAAAACCCTGGAAGAAATCTGGACACTTTACGGGGGGGAGGATTTTCACGGATATGTCAACGACCTGATGAAAATGGAACTTAATGATTTGATCGAATATCTGAGAAGTATTGGTCCGGCACATACTTATAAATCACAAGAATCTACTATTAAACAAGCGAGCAATGAATAAATCTATACACAGAAAATTCACTTTTATTTCCATCGCAGTTCTGATTCTGGCAGGTGGTATTTTTCTTGGTTTTAATCTTAAAGAATCGAAAATACTAACCGGAAAGATTTTGGCTCCCTCTATGATATCTGGGGATGGGGAGGCTTTTCTGATGACGAATCCGGATAAGATTCAGGAACTTAAAATATACGATACCTGGACACAGTATACCACAAAGGACGGATTACCCTCCAATAAGATCAATATAGTACGTGTAGATGGTGATCGGGTATGGATAGGAACTGATAAGGGACTTGCCTTAATGCAAGCCGGGAAGATCACAAAAGTATATAAAGAAGAGGATGGCCTGGCACATCATAATGTTGTCTCGGTTGACGTGCATCCGTTGACGGGAGATGTTTGGATAGGCACAATGAGTGGATTAAATCGTTTGTCGGCAGGTAAATTTGAAACTTTTAACCAGTTCAACAGCGGTTTGCCCAATGATGTAATCTATCAGGTATATTGTATCGACAAATACGTCTGGATGGCTACGGGTGGCGGTGCGGGATGCCTTGATATGTATACCCGGCAATGGAAGATATTTACAGAACAGAATGCGCCGATGCACGAGCCCTGGACTTACGGAATCTCCGGAGGGGATGGGAAAGTTTGGATCGCCGCCTGGGGAGGTGGAATCATCGAGTATGAACTGGAAACCGGTCATATGAGAGATTATACCGACCCGGATGGAGAAATGGAAATCGATCTCTTTCCGGATGACGGTGTCGTTCATGATATTACCACAGGATCGTCCTATGGCGATGGGATTCTATGGGTAGGAACTTATTTTGGCATGAGCCGGTATGATGGAACACACTGGAAAGGTTATTTTGATCATGACAGTGGTCTGGCCAGCAATTTCATTAACTTCACCAAGGCGGAGGGAACCGCCGTATGGGTCTGCACGGATAACGGAGTGAGCAATTTTAACGGGCAAACCTGGGTTACCTACCGCCCTGCAGAGGGAAGTACAAAAGGTGAGGTGCTTATTATTGAAGGGGATAAAAAAAGAATAATAACCACCGATACATCCATGTCGAACAATTTTGTATGGGGTATGGATTATGACGATAATTATATATGGTTGGCTACAGCCAAAGGATTAAGCAGGGGGGAAGCCTCCGGTAAAATTATGGCCAGGGCAGCCCAGTAAAGGAATGTATAAAACTAAATGAAAAGAAAAATGATAGAAACGCAACAATTATTGATCGATTTGACAAAGCTGACTGATGGCGAACGGGAGGAAATGGTGAAACTGGGAATTTTGAATGAAAATAACCGATTGAAGCAATATAAGTATCCCGAGGTCCATTATGAACGGCCCCCGATAGAGAAGTTTGCCGTGCATGCTCCCCATGTGATCAATGAAGCTTATAATTATAAAAAACCTTCCAGCTTTTCACGGGCACTTCGTTTGAATTTCGGGGAATACAAGGTGCTCCTAATTTCTGGTACCGCCAGTGTCAATGAAGAAGGGAAACCGGAACATATCGGTGATTTTAAAGCACAAACCTGGCGAACTTATCGGAATATTACCAACTTGCTGGCCTCCGAGGAGATGACCTGGCATGATGTCGTCCGAACTACCAATTACCTTCGGGACATTGAAAGGGATTATGCAGAATTTAATAAGATCAGGACTTCCTTCTTCCAGTGGTTGCAATTGGATCCGTTACCCGCAAGTACGGGTATTCAGGCCAGATTATGTTGGGAATCATTACTGGTTGAGATCGAAGCGATTGCCATCAGCAAATCAAACTAAATGCGTATGAAGCCAAACTTTACGATATTTATTACTGTCTTAATTGGATTGCTTTCCTTGAATTTGTATATCCTGAAGGCACAGGAGGACAAGAATTATGGAAAAACACCAGATGAATTGTTCCCTTTCAGTCGTTTTCAGGAACCCTATATACGGCATTTTATCTATCCACCGCAACCCTATCTCGGACCCAACCGGGAAAAGCCCGAGCCTGCCGGACTTAAGGAAGTCCGGATCGGATTCCTGGGGCCCCTGGAAGGATCGGCTCTTGTGGATTATGGTGTGCAGATGATACAGGGAGTTGAACTTGCAATTGAAAAAGCCAATGCTGCAGGTGGATACAAAGGGCTTCCCTTTGTGGTTATGCCACATAATGATGTGGGATTATGGGGTGCCTCCGCCAATGAGGTAGTTAAAATGGACGATGAAGGTGTCTGGGCCATCATCGGTTCGATTGACGATATCGTAACCCATGTTGCCATACGGGTTGCTCTCAAGCTAGAGATCCCGGTAGTGAACGTTGGCGATCCGGATCCCACGTTGACGGAAACGAATATTCCCTGGGTATTGCGTGTAATAAGTGATGACCGGCAAAGCAGTTATGCCCTGGCAACTTATATTTATCAGGAACTGGATCTAAAAAGAGTTGCCGTTTTACGTGCGAATAATCGATACGGGCGGGTCGGTACCGGTGAATTCAAAGATGCTTCCGAAAGGATGGGAAGACCTGTCTTATTCGAATTGCGTTTTGCAGATGGGGATAGGGATTTTAGTACCCAATTGCAGAATATCAGGAAATCAACTGCCGATGCGGTTGTGCTATGGGGAAATCCTGAAGAATTGGGTTTGATCGTAAAAAAAATGCGCGAGATGGGCATGGAACATCCCGTATTCGGTTGCGACCGGATGGTTAATCCGAAATTCATTGAATATGCGGGTAAAAAAAATACAGAAGGAATTGTGACAACCATTCAATACCTCCCGGATATGAACAATCCAGCGTACAAAAGGTTCTATAATGACTATGTGAAGAAATATAATATGGAACCGGATGTATTTGCGGCCCATGCTTACGACGGCACAAACCTTATAATCGAATCCATTAAGAATGCCGGATTGAATCGCGCCAGGATAAGAGATCTACTCCTTGATCTGGAAACCTATCAGGGATATGAAGGAGTGACCGGTAAACTGGAAATAGATCCCTCCTGGAATGATGTCGGGGAAATATGGATGGTTAAAATTGAAGATGGGCAATTTGAATTCTTTCCCAGGCCGAAATTTAAATCCGGAAAGGCCCAATCGAATGGTGGGAAGGTTTCAGAAAAAAATTGAACGATGGAAAAGATTACGTGTAATATTGATTCCTATTTTCTGGAGAGCAGTTCGTATAAAAAAGCAGGTAGACATAATCGACCTGATGGGACGGTTTTGAACGTCAGCGGAGTGAAAATTGGAGGTAAAGGGTTTGTGATGATGGCGGGTCCCTGTGCCGTCGAGAGTGAACAACAATTATTGTCCACGGCGAAAGCAGTCCATGAAAAAGGAGCCAATATTTTGCGTGGAGGAGCATTTAAACCCCGATCTTCTCCCTACAGTTTTCAGGGATTGGAAGAGGACGGGCTGAAATTACTCGAAGAAGCCAGGGTAAAATATGGAATTCCTGTTATCACGGAAGTGATGGATACACGGCAGGTAGAGATGGTTTGCAAATATGCAGATATACTCCAAATCGGATCGCGCAACATGCAGAATTTTCCCTTGTTGAAGGAAGTTGGTCAATGCCGGAAACCTGTCATGCTGAAAAGAGGGATGAATGCTACGTTGGATGAATTATTGCTGGCTTCAGAATATATCCTGAATGGTGGCAATGAAGAAGTGATGTTATGCGAGCGGGGCATTAGATCCTTTGAGACATCCTACAGGAATACAATGGACCTGAATGCAGTACCCATGCTGAAACAATTAACGCATCTTCCGGTAATCGTGGATCCAAGTCATGGTACAGGTCATGCATGGATGGTGCCGCATCTGGCGAAAGCAGCCATGGCCGTAGGAGCCGATGGCCTGTTGATTGAAGTTCATAGCGATCCACAACAAGCATTATGTGATGGTCCGCAATCATTAACCATTGAACAGTTTGGATCGCTCATGATAGAACTTAAAGCACTTTCCAAAGCCGTGGGAAGAAATTTGATCGTTACTGAAACCTCGATAATCTGAACCGCATTATGTTATCCTGGATATCCGGATTCCTTGTAATCCTGTTCCATTTAGGGATAATCCTGTCTGGAATGAGTGGGGGTTCTTTCCTTACCGGAGAGTATTTCGTGGAGAAATCTCTGATGGACAATCCGGCACCAAAAAATTCCGGGAGGGATGATGAAATAAAACTGGGTTTATTATTAGCGGCTTCTCCTGAGAAGGATCCATTAGCGCTGGCTGCTAAACAAGGGGCTGAACTGGCAGTTTTAATCGCCAATAAGGCAGGTGGGATAGGAGGAAATCCAGTTAAATTAATCATCCGGACCTCCGATGGATTGTGGGGAGCCGGATCGAAGGAGGTAGTGAAATTTGTGTATGAAGACGAGGTATTGGCCATCATTACTGCCCTCGATGGAAGAAATGCTCATCTTGCCGAACAGGTTGCCGCGAAATCCCATGTGGTTCAATTGGCTACCCGTGCCACTGACGAAACCCTTTCCCAGGCTTTCGTCCCCTGGTTTTTCAGGATCGTACCTAATGACAAACAGCAGGCCCGTGCCTTGATCGATGAAATCTACTATGAACGGCATTTGCGAAAAGTTTATCTGGTTTACGAAGAAGATTATGATCATCAAATGGGAGCGAAATCTTTTAAAAATCTGTTGGAGAAGGAAGGGTTTGAATTAGAAGGAAACGCTAAGATATCCTCATCAGAATTTATCGGGGCATTGTCTTCAATAAAAAAAGATATCGAGGCAGTCGTAGTCTTCGGATCTTACCGGAGAGCCCAACCGGTACTTGAGGAAATTAAGGATTCTTATCCTGAAGTTCAGGTTTTCGGTTCGCTCGCCATGACTTCTGACGGTCTCATCGGAACCGGATTTTCAAACGGTTCTGAGGGAGGTGTTTTCATTACTTCTAAATTCTGTTATACAACTCCCGGGAAGGACTTCAAAAAGGCTTTTATGGAAAAATATGATCGTATGCCAAACCCAGCCTCTTCTTATGCATTTGATGGCATAAACCTGATCGTCGAAACCATCCGCAAGGCAGGTACGGACAAGGAAAAGATCCGTGATGTATTAGAGGGAATAAAATATGCCGGTGGAGCGACGGGTTCGATCGAATTTGATGAATACGGAAACAGGATTTCCCCTGTCTTCATGATCTCTATGATGAAAGGTCATCCCGTCATCCTGCACCCTTGAATTATCTTTCAGGATCTTTCCTGCCGGAAGATAATAAATGAGCGAAACCTAAATTTCAAATAACCATCATTTATTTCTATTTTTGCTGTCAAAATTTTACATCCATGCAGTTGAGCGAACAGGAAATTCAACGACGAAAAGACAGGGAGGAACTGATCAAACTGGGAATCTCTCCGTATCCAGCGGATACATTTGAAATTAATGTCACTGCGGCGGATATTCACAGGAATTATGTGAAGCGGAAAATGGATTATAAGAGCATATCCATTGCCGGTCGCTTAATGAGTCGCAGGATTATGGGATCCGCCTCTTTCGCTGAAATCCAGGATACTACCGACCGCATCCAGATTTACATTCGAAGGGATGATCTCTGCCCGGGGGAGGATAAAACATATTATAACACGGTTTTTAAGAAGCTGTTGAGTATCGGGGATATAATCGGAGTGAAGGGATTTGTCTTTACTACACAGACCGGAGAAACCTCCATACATGTACAGGAATTAACGTTGTTGTGCAAATCCCTGAAACCGCTTCCGATCGTGAAAGAAAAAGTAGATGAAGAAGGGAATGTCACAACGTGGGATGCATTCACAGATTATGAACAACGTTACCGGCAACGATATGTAGATCTCATTGTCAATCCCGAGGTACGTGACACTTTCAAAAAGCGAACCCAGATGATTAATTCCATGCGTGATTTTCTGAATGATCATGGTTATCTGGAAGTGGAAACCCCTGTTTTACAACCCCTTTATGGAGGTGCAGCAGCAAAGCCCTTCATTACCCACCACAACAAGCTGGACATGAAACTGTACCTTCGGATTGCCAATGAACTCTATTTGAAAAGACTGATCGTAGGGGGTTTTGATGGTGTTTACGAATTTTCAAAGGATTTTCGAAACGAAGGGATGTCGCGATTTCATAATCCGGAATTTACTCAGGTAGAACTTTACGTGGCATATAAGGATTATAACTGGATGATGGAACTGGTGGAGGAAATGATAGAAAAAGCGGCTATTGACCTTCATGGTTCGACCAGCATAAAGGTGGGTGAGAATGTCATCGATTTTCAAAGACCCTGGAAAAGATATACAATGTTTGAAGCCATTGAGCACTATACGGGTCTGGATATAAGCACTATGAATGAGGAGGAGTTGAAAAAGGCTGCCAATAATCTTGAAATTGAAATCGATCCTATCATGGGAAAAGGAAAGATCATTGATGAGATATTTGGTGAACGTTGTGAACCGCATCTGATACAGCCCACTTTCGTCACGGATTATCCGATCGAAATGTCTCCTCTGGCGAAAAAACACCGTTCAAAACCGGGACTCGTTGAACGATTTGAAGCCATTTGCAATGGAAAGGAGATTTGTAATGCGTTTTCAGAACTTAATGACCCAATCGACCAGCGTAAGCGGTTTGAGGAACAACTGGAACTTAGAAAACGAGGAGATGAGGAGGCGATGGTGCTCGATGAAGATTTCCTGAGGGCCCTCGAATACGGGATGCCACCGACCGCAGGCCTGGGAGTGGGTATTGATCGTCTGGCCATGATCATGACCGATCAGCAATCCATCCAGGATGTGATCTTTTTCCCGCAGATGAAACCTGAAAAAAAACCTGCTTTGGCTGCCGAAAAGGATTTTATTGATCTGGGAATAAGAGAGGAATTGGTCCCTCTTTTACATGAGATCGGAATTCTGACCATTCAACAACTTAAAGTTGCAAATCCAAATAAATTATTCAATGATATATGTGGGACACGAAAAAAAATGAAACTGAATGATATAAAAAACCCTTCCCTGGAAGAAGTGAAAGGGTGGTTTGAAAAATAGAGCAATATTTAACAATATCCCACGCACCTTTACACCATAAACTATCAGGGATCTAATTTACCTGGTAAAATGGGAATTATTTCACCGGTTAAGCCGTTCAGAAACAGACCTCTACCTTAAGGATAGGACTGAAAAAGGATTTAATGTGATCCAGGCAGTTGTCTTGTATGAGTTGCAGATGGAAAGCCCCAATGATTACCGGGATTTTCCATTGGTTGATCGGGATGTTATATATCCGGATATCACACTGGGAAACGATCCTCAAAGTGAACAGGAATACAATTATTGGAATCATGTTGAATTTATTATTCAGAGAGCTATCCAATAAACCTGATTATAGGCATTCTTCCCTGTTACGGAGAATTTATAACACCGAGATTCAGGGATCGGGCTATTGATTCCCGGAAGAAAGGGTATGAATACGGGTGGGTTGTGGGAGACCGGTATAAATCCTATAATGACTATCTTATCCGGATCCTGGGAGGAGACAGACTCCCGGATGAAAGAGAAGGAGATGTGAAGATATGGGGAGCCATGGCGGAAGGTATCACGGACACGATCAATGGACATGAAGAAAATGATCGAAAGGCGGATTATACAACGACTTTTATGACTTATCATTGTTTTTCCACCTCCTCAAGATGGTTTCATGAAGATCCCTGGATAGATATGCAAACCTGGGGATCCTAGGATGAAAAAAGTAATAACGACCGGGCGTGTAGAGCGCCCTACCATGACTGGAAGCTCCCGGACCCTAGACCCACACTGAACAGTGAACCCGCTTGTGAAATGTTTCCCATTAACTACGAATGGAAAAATGCATCCAATGGTTTTTCTGATGACTTTGATGTGCGTCAGATTGCCTACTGGTCTGTATTTTAAGGAACCTGTGGGCATACCTACGGATGTCACCCGGTATGGCAGATGTACAAACGAAAAAATCCAAATCCGCCACTTACCCATACTTCATTTCAAGAATGGCATAAGGTACTGGATGCCCCGGGTGCCAGCCAATTGAATTATTTAAAGCAACTGATGTTATCAAGACCGTTCTTTTCACGAATACCGGATACTATTCTGTTGGCCGACAATCCCTCGAAACCAGTATCCTTCCCAATCTAGTGAATACGTTTGAATTCGACCCACCCGGGATAACGGATCGTGGGAATGACTGGGTGCTTGTGCTGGATGATGCTGAATGGAATTTCGATCCTCCGGGATTTGTAAATCAATAAAAAGGAAAATTATTATCCTTTTTTTCCTTCATATAAAGATTAATTCAGTCCAATTATCCCATGTTTCTGTTTAGATTAAATTATGCATCAAATACGAAATATTATGGTTACCTGGTAACCGGGTAACAGAATATCCGCCGAATTTTTAATTCTTTCTTTTGTCTGATAAGAATTATTCAACAAACATGAAAAAATAGGAGTAATCTTGATAATTTTAATAGTAGATATTTACTAGTAAAAAACAAAAATCATGTACGAAAAAAGCATAGAACTTCTCAACAAAGCAGTAGCTGACGAACTTTCTGCCATACACCAGTATATGTATTTTCATTTTCATTGTGATGACAAAGGATATGATCTTCTGGCCGGCTTGTTCAAAATAACCGCCATACAGGAAATGGTCCACATTGAAAAATTATCAGAGAGGATCCTTTTCCTGAAGGGAGATGTAGAGATGAAACCGGCAGAAACAGTGGAAAAGATCCATGACGTGAAAAAAATGCTTGAAAAAGCGAGGAAAATGGAAGAGGACAGCGCACAGGAATACAACGTCTGGGCCAATGAATGCTCCAGGAACAACGATGCCATTTCCAAGCAGCTTTTTGAAAGCCTGGTGGGCGAGGAAGAAACTCATTATGACCAGTTTGACGTGGAGGTGGACAATATGGAAAAATTTGGAGATAACTACCTGGCACTTCAGTCCATCGAAAGGAGTAAGACCGTGTCAAGCCGGGGTCCTGTGAACTAATTAATAACCTGTATCATTGCTAAAGTCGTAGTATGTGAATAGTTTTCCCTTTTTAAATTGGAATTGCCAATTGAATTCTGTCAAAGTCAATTTGTAGTTATCTGCCTTATATGAAAATTTTTTTTGTTGATTCGGTAGTATAATCTGTATTTTTTTCCAGAATATTTTGAATATGTTAAGCAGCCGAAGAAATTTTTTGAAAAATACGGGCCTCACCATTGGTGGATCACTAATCCTTCCGGCCTGTTATTATGAACCTGCACCCTTTCGTTTCTTTTCCCGTGAGGAAGCCGATTGCCTGATTGCAGTTTGTGAATGCATCATCCCAGCGGATGATGCTCCCGGCGCCACCGATGCCGGAGTAATCTATTATATCGATAAGCAGGTGATGGGACCTTTTATAAAGTTCCAGTCAATATATCGTGAGGGTCTGGCTGCCTTGCAAAAGGATTGCTATAAAACGATGCAGTATAAATTTGAGGATCTTCCATCGGATCAACAGATAAAGTTCCTCGAAAGGATGGAAGGTAACCATGAAACATTAAAAAGCTGGAATGCCTTCCAACCATCTCAATTTTTCAATATGGTGATTAATCATACCATGCAGGGTTTTTACGGTGCTCCCCGGCATGGAGGTAATAAGGATTATATGAGTTACCGGATGATCGGGATAGGATATCCTCAGATTACCGGACAGAACCGTTATGGAAAGGGGGACTCAAATGGATAATAATAAGTACGACGCAATCGTAGTAGGAGCAGGGGCCGGAGGCGGCGTAGTGGCGAAACAATTGGCGGTAGGGGGTATGACTGTTCTTCTTCTCGAAAGGGGGGGCTGGCCTGTTTATGATGAGCATATAAATGATGAACTGATTTCGCAGCGCACCTGGGTGCTCGGTACAGCCTTCGGGCCGGACGGGGAAAAGAATCCGAGAGTAATCGTAAGAAAGGATGGCAGCCATGAAGTGATTGGCCCGACCGATGGATGGGATTATAACCACATTGCAGCCTGTGTGGGATCCGGAACGGTCAGTTATGGGGCCATGGCCTGGCGTTTTATGCCGGAGGATTTTAAAATGCGATCCACCTATGGTAATGTGACGGGCTCCACTCTCGAAGACTGGCCATTATCCTATGAGGAACTGGAACCTTATTACGAGATGGCGGAATGGGAGATCGGTGTGGCGGGAGATGATACGCAGAATCCATTTGCCCCTCCGAGAAAAAAATCACATCCCATGCCTCCCTTCGAATACAACCGGGAGGCAAATGTGTTAAAAAAAGCTGCGGTAAGAATGGGGCTTCATCCTTTCCCGATTCCCATGCTCAGAAATTCCGTACCCTATAACGACCGGGCTGCCTGCATCCGGAACCGGACATGTTGTGGTTTTGCCTGCCCGGTAGATGGTAAAAACGGGACTCAAAACACCACGATCCCGAGGGCAATTCAGACAGGGAATTGCGATCTTAAAACCGGTTGCAAGGTGACGGAGATTCTGCTTGACGATAGTGACCGGGCAAAAGGAGTAAGGTATTTCGATGTAAATGATAAAGGAACGGAGGCATACGCCGATGTGGTGGTGGTGGCCGCTTCGGCTATTGAATCTGCCAGGTTGTTACTGAATTCAAAATCGAAACTATTTCCGGACGGGGCTGGAAATAACTTCGACTGGGTAGGTCGAAATCTTCAGGGACATGCCTATACGGGTGCCTTTGGTCTTTTTGATTACGAGATCCTCGATTATGTCGGCCCGGGGGCCAGTCTGGCACTTTGCGATTACAATCATCACAATGAGGGAATTATCGGAGGGGGTTTATTAGCAAATGAGTTTAATCGTCTGCCGTACTTGTATACAGGTATCCGCCCGCCGGGATCCAGAAGATGGGGAAAAGAGCACAAAGATTTTCAACGCTTTAGTTATTTGAAGAACAGCCAGGTGGTTGGCCCGATCCAGGAGATGCCTGTCTTCGAATCGCGTATTCAATTGGATCCAGCAGTAAAAGACCATTGGGGAATGCCCGTACCCGCGATGTCGGGGGAAAGGCATCCATTGGATCATGAGCATTGTAAATTCCTATCCGCTCGTGCAGAAGAGATCCTTATCGAGGCCGGGGCAGTCGAAACCTGGCAATCGATCGGAGGGAGGGGAGGTCCCAGTGGCGGTCAGCATCAAATGGGCACCTTACGGATGGGAAACGATAAAAAAACCTCCGTGGTAAATAAATACGGGCAGGTTCATGAAATTGACAACCTGTTTATTGCCGATGGGAGTGTATTTGTTACCGGAGGAGGATTTAATCCTGTACTCACGATCATGGCCATCGGATATTGGGTAGGAGATAATATCGTGAATATCTGGAAGGGGACGGGATTAAAATCATAAGCCATGAAAGGGTTATTTATTTTTTTAGTTATTCCGGTTACCTTACTCGCCATTTCATTTTTTGGATTTTATGCCTACTGGAACAGGGCAGATCCTCAAAAAACCTGTGCCACGTGTCATGAAATTACTCCTTCCGTTTCTACCTGGCAGGAGGCTGCTCACCGTGAGATAAAATGTTTTGACTGTCACGGGACTGCGCTGGGTAATGGCCTGCACAGCCTGAAAGAAAAAAGCAATATGGTCCTGACTCATCTAACCGATAAAAAATGGAATACCGATATTCTATTAAATGAAAGTCAAGTACTGGAAGTTTCAGGAAGATGTGCCGCCTGTCATCAGTCGGAATATTCAAAATGGGAATCCGGCCGTCATTCGACAACCTATTCCGATATTTTTCTGAACCCTGTCCATAACTCTATCGAAAGACTTTACTGGGATTGTTTCCGATGTCATGGGATGTATTATGAAGAAAATATTTATGACCTGGTATCTCCCATCTCGACCGCAGGACCCTGGAAATTGAAAGATCCAGAGAAAGCAGATCATCCAGCCATTCCCTGCCTGAGTTGTCACCAGATACATACGCAAAATGAGCCCTATCAGGCTCTGAAACAAATCCAATCCCCCCAGGAAATAATGGATCGAAATCCTGCCATCGGACTTTATCTTCGATCGGATCGGATTTTTCTAAGAGCGGATCATTTACCTGTCCCGGCAATGTATCATGACGGTAATCCGGTTAAGTTTTCGGATGATCCTTCCCAGGCTTTATGCATACAATGTCATGCTCCCGGAGCTTTTCATGGGGCAGGCACCAACGATGACCGAACGCCGACCGGCGTTCACGAAGGGTTAAGTTGCCGGGCCTGTCATGAAGCCCATTCCAATAATCCGAAAAATTTATGCATAACCTGTCATCCGGCCATATCCAACTGCGGCTTGGATGTTGAGACCATGAATACAACCTATGCAAATCCGGGAAGCCCGTATAATATTCATTTTGTTTCCTGTGAAGATTGCCATGGAGAAAAGCGTGGAAGTTAAGGAGGCGTTTGATTATTCCGCATTACAACTTAAATGGTAGTGCGAGGATCTTACTTTTAATTTTTTTTCCCTTCCGGTATCTCAATCAGTGCATGTAATGGATTGTTGCCTGCCCGGTTGAATGTTTCAAAGCCTCCTTTTGAATTAATTTTCTCCTTTCATCTTTCCTTCTTCTGAATAAATAGATCCAGTGGGTGATATCTTCTCTATTGATCTCATTTCATGCATTCTCAACAGCTGTATAAGATAATTGATTCGAAGCATCTTCGTTAGGGCTATAAACCGTGAAATCCTTCAGGATCAGGGGAATCACCAGCAAACAAATAATCGCAAGGAAAAAATTAGTCCTTTCTTAAAAAGATTCCTTTGGAATAATATTAAATTAATAACAGATCATAAATTGATAGGTCGGATAGCAGGTATGGAGAAAGGTCTTAATTTCCATCAATTAATGTTTTTTTGTATCTTCAGCCCCAATTATTCCTTCTATGGGTGCATCCGGTAGAATTTCTTTTTTTAAGACGGAGGATGGCTGGGCAATAATCATTGGCTGGCTGATTCTTGCCACAGGATCTATCCTGTTTATTACATCGGTTCCGGATGATTATAATGCCTTACATGAAAAGTATAATAAAATCATGGCATCCGAAGGGCAGGATGCTCCATTCAAGACCCTTTTATGGCACCGGGCATTCCAGGATCAGCAGGAATTGAGATCGGATAAGACAGCCTTTGGACAATTCCTGAGCAAACTTACAGGAAAAACCCATAACTGGTCGATCAATCCTCTTTTCGCTTTCTATCAAAACGGAGGGGCATTAGAATCTCCGGAACAGGATATTCTGATAGAGGAACAGCAACTTATATCCGATTTGGAAAAAAAATGGATGCTTGCCAAAGATAAAGAAGCGGCTGCAAGAGAAGCAGGTTTCGAAAATCCTGAATTGAATCTTGAGGCGAAACATGCCATCCTGGAATGGATATCTGCGGAGGAAAGAAAAGACAATCTGATCCGTAAACGGAATCAATCCGGCTATAACCAGGTACCCTATATGATGGGATTGTTTGTTTTACTGGCCCTGCTTTTTGGTGTGGGAATGCAGGTGATGGAAGGCTCTTTTTTCAGATTTTTCAAAGGATTTGTTTTTATATTTGTTTTGGGAATTCTTTCTTATACCCTCTCGTCCCAGACAGCTATGAATGCCATTGGATTTGGTTATGCCGCATGGGCGATTATTATTGGACTTGTGATCAGCAATACGGTGGGAACACCCTCCTGGGTGAAGCCCGCAGTCAAAACAGAATTTTTTATAAAAACTGGGCTTGTTCTACTTGGAGCCGAGATCTTATTTGGCAAGATCCTTACCATCGGTCTGCCGGGAATATTTATCGCTTGGGTGGTGACACCCATCGTACTGGTGACTACCTATTGGTTTGGGCAGAGAATTTTAGGGATTGCTTCCAAAACCCTTAATATTACCATCTCCGCGGATATGTCGGTATGTGGTGTATCGGCGGCCGTGGCCGTTGCCGCTGCATGCCGTGCAAAAAAGGAGGAACTTACCCTGGCAATCGGGTTATCGATGATTTTTACTTCGATTATGATGATTGTACTCCCCTTATTTATAAAATGGATCAGGATGAATGAAGTGCTGGGAGGTGCCTGGATTGGTGGGACGATCGACGCCACCGGTGCAGTAGTGGCCGCCGGCGCGTTCCTGGGCGACAATGCCATGACGGTAGCCGCCACCATTAAGATGATCCAGAATGTATTGATAGGTGTCATCGCTTTTTTTGTAGCTATTTATTTTACTATGAAAGTAGATCGTAACGGAAAGAATAAATTGCCGGTTACGGAGATCTGGTATCGATTCCCGAAATTTATTCTTGGATTTATTGGTGCTTCCATTATTTTTTCGGGTCTTTATGGCCTTCTGGGGAAGGATATGGGGTATACGGTAATTGATAATGGAATAGTGGGTGCATTTTCCAGTGATCTGCGAGGCTGGCTTTTCTGCCTGGCATTCGTAAGTATCGGTCTGGCCACCAATTTTCGAGAGTTAAAACATCATTTTAAGGGGGGCAAGCCTTTGATTTTGTACCTTACTGGGCAGACTTTCAATCTGGCATTTACCTTATTAATGGCCTACGTTATGTTTTATCTCGTATTTCCTGAGATTACCGATATGATTACCAATTGATCAATGAAAAAAAGTTATAATTATATCCGTCTTGTGGCCTGGGGGATTATCTTTATTACCTTTATCTGGGCGATGGATCGGATTGTAAGAAAGGCCACTGCTGCAGTTCCCGTATATCAGATCATCCTTGAACAACAAATAGATCCGACTGCACTTTTTTATACGGAAAGTGAAGAAGCTGTACAATCTGAAAGAAAATTAATAAAGGAACATCCTTGATTCCCTTCAGCAAAGCCTGCTGAAAATGATTACGCCAGCCGTTTCGCAACCCAATCGGAAGAATCCAAAATTTCCAACCCAGGAGTTCAATATTTTACGGGAGATGGGATGCCATTTCATCCTGAATCTATTCCTGAATTTAACTATTCAAAAAGAATTATACAATAGCCTGAAAATGATCTGTGGAATTGTACTATCGGGGAATAACTCTTCACTGTCTCTTATTGATTATGAAAATGTTAAATCCTGATTGAAACCTGATATCAAATAAGTCTATGAATAATTGGGATTAAGCCACATTTCCGGTCTTATAGATTTAACCATCTTTTGAAATCTGAAGATCGTTCCACACTGACAACGACTTCCTTTTTGGTGGGTGGATTAAGCTCAAGCTTCACCCGACTTTTGGTCCAGGTAAACATGCTCCTGATCGCTGAAAAACCAATGACAAATTGGCGGTTTATCCGGAAAAATTTTTTCGGATCCAGCTCATTTACCAATCGGTCCAGCGACGAATCAATCACATACTGCCGTCCGGTTCTATCAATCAAATAAGCAAATTTTCCTTCTGCATAAAAATAGGCAACCTCATCAATACCAATGGATTTGATCTGGTCTCTTCCTGTGAAAACCATAAATCGATCTTTAAAATTTCTATGCGTACTTTTCATGGCTTCCAATACGGCATTGAAATCAATCGGTGGAGATTCATTTTTGAAATTGACAAGCGATTTATATTTGTTCAACGCCCTTTCCAGATCCGTTTTTTTTACCGGTTTCAATAAATAATCGAGGCTGTTCAGTTTGAAAGCCTCAATCGCATACTGATCGAAAGCCGTGGTAAAAATGATCGGAGTATTCACGGACACCTGATCAAATATCTGGAAACTGATTCCATCGGAAAGATGGATATCCAGAAAGATCAGGTCGGCTTCATTTTTTTGAAACCAGTCTACAGCCTGCTGAATACTCTCAATTTTATCCAGAACCTGGATGGTGTCATCCAGCGCCATTAATTGTCTCTCCAGCTTGACGGCGGCCAGCGGTTCGTCCTCGATTATTAATATTCTCATTGTTCTTGTCGGATCAACGGTAAACGTGCATAAAAATGTTGGTTATCCTGAAGAAATTGCGGTGTTGTTTTATGAAACAGAGAATATCGTGCCCGGATGTTGTTAATTCCAATCCCGGTGGAATCTGTCCTGTCTGATCGGGGTTGCAGATTATTCCTCACAACAATTTCCGAATTCTCCAAAAAAATTTCCACACACAGGGGGCTATCCCGTGTGATCAGGTTGTGTTTGATCGTATTCTCTAAAACGATCTGTAATGCGAGCGGTGGAATGAAATCCAACATAACGGAATCAGGAATATCGATTCGCACATTAAGGCTTTTGTCAAATCTGATTTTTTGAAGAAAAAGATAGGACCGGATGAATTCGAGTTCCTCCTGTACAGTTACCAGGGATTTATCTTTTACTTCCAGTACGTAACGATAAACAGAAGCAAATTCATCAACAAATTCCTCCGCTTTGGAAGGATCTGTTTGTATCAGGGAAGACAACACATTCAGACTGTTGAACAGGAAATGGGGATTCACCTGGTTTTTAAGTGTTTCATACTGGATCTCCATATTTTCCTTTTCCAGTTTTTCTTTCTCAGCCTTCAATTTTTCCTGTTCTACCAGGGAGTATTTCCATTGATCAAAGAAAAAGATCCCCTCGGATATGGCGACCAGAACCGAATTCATAACAAAACTTACAATTGATCCATTAAGCAGGGATTCTTTTACCGAGGATACATTGGGTAGATTTAAAAGGGGATAAGTGATTAATGAAAAGAACAAGATCATTCCAATGGCTACCGGATAGGTCAGAATGATTTCCAGGAAAAGGCGTTTCATGATACCTTTGTTCCATGGATATTTTTTTTGAAGCCAGATAAGGATGGATAATACGGTAAGAGAAATAGAGACGGTAATGATCACGCTGACGATGGAATAAAGAAAAAAATCACGCGTAAAAAGAAGCATGTCGTCATATTCTCCCTGAATTAACATCCGAAGGTAAAAAATCGATGAAAGGACCAGCCCGGCTATAGTGAAAAGAATGACAAATCGTTTCGTGATTCTCATGAATTTGGTTCATTATTGTCAGGACCGAAAGTAGTGAATAATTTTTATTAG